>JACCDO011240948.1_pt1 | contig 25858 bp, 26 predicted proteins | sample 7446101 | NCBI WGS metagenome assembly JACCDO01 (sample SAMN15323440, study PRJNA562643) | freshwater metagenome | isolation source: river surface water | place: USA:Blue River Watershed | collected 2017-08-16 | reverse complement strand
TCACTCCAGAATCTTGGCGACGACGCCGGCGCCCACAGTGCGGCCACCTTCGCGGATCGCAAAGCGCAGCCCCTCTTCCATGGCGATCGGCGCAATCAACTTCACCGTGATCGTCACGTTGTCACCAGGCATCACCATCTCTTTGTCCTTGGGCAACTCAATCGCACCCGTCACGTCCGTCGTGCGGAAGTAAAACTGCGGACGATAGTTGTTGAAAAACGGCGTATGACGCCCACCCTCATCCTTGGACAACACGTACACCTCGGCCGTGAAGTGCGTGTGCGGCTTGATCGATCCCGGCTTGCACAGCACTTGCCCGCGCTGCACCTCTTCGCGCTTGGTGCCGCGCAACAAAATACCCACGTTGTCCCCAGCCTGACCCTGGTCCAACAACTTGCGGAACATCTCCACACCCGTGCACGTGGTCTTCTGGGTATCGCTGATGCCCACAATCTCAATCTCTTCGCCAACCTTGACAATGCCCCGCTCCACACGACCCGTCACCACAGTGCCACGGCCAGAAATCGAAAACACGTCTTCCACAGGCATCAAAAACGCACCATCCACCGCACGCTCAGGCGTGGGAATGTAGCTGTCCAGCGCCTCGGCCAACTTCATGATCGCGCCCTCGCCCAGGTCGCCCTTGTCGCCCTCAAGCGCCAGCTTGGCCGAACCCTTCACGATCGGCGTGTCGTCGCCAGGAAAGTCGTACTTGCTCAGCAACTCACGCACTTCCATCTCCACCAGCTCCAACAGCTCAGCATCGTCCACCATGTCGCACTTGTTCATGAACACAATGATGTAAGGCACACCCACCTGACGGGCCAACAAAATGTGCTCGCGCGTCTGGGGCATCGGGCCGTCAGCCGCAGACACCACCAAAATCGCTCCATCCATCTGCGCCGCACCCGTGATCATGTTCTTCACATAGTCAGCGTGACCAGGACAGTCCACGTGCGCATAGTGACGGTTCGCCGTCTCATACTCCACGTGCGCCGTGTTGATCGTGATCCCGCGCGCCTTCTCTTCCGGCGCCGCATCAATCTGGTCGTACGCCTTGGCTTCACCACCAAACTTAGACGACAAAATCGTCGTGATCGCCGCCGTCAGCGTCGTCTTGCCATGATCCACGTGACCAATCGTGCCCACGTTCACGTGCGGCTTGGTCCGCTCAAACTTGCCTTTTGCCATTTCAATCTCCAAAGAACATTCCGCTGGTTGTTAACGTCTGCATGCAACTGCTGGATCGATTTGCGCGGTTTCAAATCGGCGTCACATCGCAGACGGGCCAGGGTTTGGACCCCGGCCGGAAAAATCACTTGGCGCGAGCTGCAACGATGGCTTCAGCCACGTTCTTGGGTGCTTCGCTGTAGTGCTTGAATTCCATGGTGTAGGTGGCACGACCCTGGCTCATCGAGCGCAGGATGGTGGAGTAACCAAACATCTCTGACAGAGGAACTTCAGCCTTGATGGCTTTGCCGCCGCCAGGCATGTCGTCCATGCCTTGAACCATGCCACGGCGTGAGGACAAGTCGCCCATCACGCTGCCGGCGTAGTCTTCAGGGGTTTCCACTTCAACGGCCATCATGGGCTCAAGAATCACTGGGCTGGCCTTGCGGCAGCCTTCTTTGAATCCAAAGATGGCAGCCATCTTGAAAGCCTGTTCGGACGAGTCCACATCGTGGTAGGAGCCAAAGTGCAGGGTGACTTTGACGTCCACCACCGGGTAGCCGGCCAATACACCAGAGTTCAATGCCTCGAGCACGCCTTTTTCAACGGCAGGAATGTATTCACGGGGAACCACACCGCCCTTGATGGCATCCACAAATTCAAAGCCCTTGCCAGCCTCGTTGGGTTCGATCTTGAACACCACGTGACCGTACTGACCCTTACCGCCAGACTGGCGAACAAATTTACCTTCGGAATCTTCCACCACACGGCGGATGGTTTCGCGATAGGCCACCTGAGGCTTGCCCACGTTGGCTTCGACGCCAAATTCGCGCTTCATGCGGTCAACAATGATTTCAAGGTGCAACTCACCCATACCGCCAATGATGGTTTGGCCGGATTCTTCGTCGGTCTGAACGCGGAAAGAGGGATCTTCAGCAGCCAGTCGAGAAAGGGCAATGCCCATTTTTTCTTGATCGGCTTTGGACTTGGGTTCAACGGCCTGACGGATCACGGGTTCGGGGAACACCATGCGCTCAAGCGTCACGACGGCATCGGGATCACACAAGGTTTCACCAGTGGTCACATCTTTCAAACCCACACAAGCAGCGATGTCGCCAGCACGGATCTCGTCGATTTCTTCGCGGTTATTGGCGTGCATCTGAACGATACGTCCAATGCGCTCCTTGCGGCCACGAACAGAGTTGTAAACCGTATCACCCTTGGAGAGCACGCCAGAGTAGACGCGCACAAAGGTGAGCTGACCCACAAAAGGATCGGTCATCAATTTGAATGCCAAGGCAGAGAACTTCTCAGCGTCTTCAGGTTTGCGCGTCGTGGGTTTCTCGTCCTCATCGGTGCCTGCAACGGGAGGAATATCTACCGGAGAAGGGAGCAATTCAATCACGGCATCCAGCATTCGCTGAACACCCTTGTTTTTAAAGGCGGTGCCACACAACATGGGCTGAATTTCGTTGGCCAGAGTGCGCAAACGCAAGCCCAAGGTGATTTCGTCTTCCGTGAGATCGCCCTCTTCGAGGTATTTGTTCATCAACTCTTCGCTGGCCTCGGCAGCAGCTTCGAGCATTTGCTCGCGCCACTTCTTGGCCTCTTCGAGCAAATCGGCAGGAATTTCTTCGAAATTGAACTTCATGCCTTGAGACTCTTCGTCCCAAATGATGGCCTTCATCTTGCGAAGGTCAACCACGCCCTTGAAATTGTCTTCAGCGCCAATGGGGATGACCACCGGCACAGGGTTGGCCTTGAGGCGGGTCTTCATCTGCTCGACGACTTTGAAGAAGTTGGCACCGGTGCGGTCCATCTTGTTCACAAAAGCCAGACGGGGCACTTTGTACTTGTTGGCCTGGCGCCAAACGGTTTCAGATTGGGGCTGAACGCCACACACCGCGCAGTAAACCATGCAAGCGCCAGCGAGCACGCGCATGGAACGCTCCACCTCGATGGTGAAGTCCACGTGGCCCGGGGTATCAATGATGTTGATGCGGTGCTCGGGGAATTGCATTTCCATGCCCTTCCAAAAGCAAGTGGTGGCCGCAGAGGTGATGGTGATGCCACGCTCTTGTTCTTGCTCCATCCAGTCCATGGTGGCGGCGCCATCGTGCACCTCACCGATTTTGTGGTTCACACCGGTGTAATAAAGAATGCGTTCGGTGGTGGTGGTTTTGCCAGCATCGATGTGGGCAGAAATGCCAATGTTGCGATAACGCTCAATCGGAGTCTTGCGAGCCATTTGATTTACCTACTGAAAGTGAGGCTCGGGGCGAGCAAGGCGCACAACAGTGCGCCGACAACCAGCCCCGGGCAATTTAGAAACGGAAGTGAGAGAAAGCCTTGTTGGCTTCGGCCATGCGGTGAACTTCGTCACGCTTTTTCATGGCGCCGCCACGGCCTTCTGAGGCCTCCAGCAGCTCGTTGGCCAAACGAAGGGCCATGGATTTTTCGCTGCGCTTGCGGGCGGCTTCTTTGATCCAACGCATGGACAAAGCCAGGCGACGAACCGGGCGCACCTCAACGGGGACCTGGTAGTTGGCGCCACCCACGCGGCGGGATTTGACTTCCACCATGGGCTTGACGTTGTTGATGGCGGTGGTGAAGAGTTCCAGGGGATCTTTACCGGACTTGGACTCGATTTGCTCGAGCGCGCCGTAAATGATGCGCTCAGCGACGGCTTTTTTGCCGCCCTCCATGATCACGTTCATGAACTTGGAGAGTTCCACGTTCCCATACTTGGGATCGGGCAGGATTTCACGTTTAGGGACTTCGCGACGACGTGGCATTTTTTCACCTCTTTGCTTCAGTTGGCATGCATGCTGAACATGCCGCGAGGGCCAATCAACCCTCACTTACTCGACCCAGGCATCCCACGACACCTTCAGGTCACTTCGCCCACCCCGCAGCCATGCGGATCGGGCACCGAACACACACCTGAAAGAATCAGGCCTTCTTAGGACGCTTAGCGCCGTACTTGGAACGGGATTGCTTACGGTCTTTGACACCTTGCAGGTCAAGTGAACCGCGCACGATGTGATAGCGCACACCAGGCAAATCTTTGACGCGTCCACCGCGCACGAGCACCACCGAGTGCTCTTGCAGGTTGTGGCCTTCGCCGCCGATGTAGGAAATGACCTCAAAACCGTTGGTGAGGCGCACTTTGGCAACCTTACGCAAAGCGGAGTTGGGCTTCTTGGGAGTGGTGGTGTAGACACGGGTACAAACGCCGCGACGCTGCGGCGAGTTCTCCATGGCTGGGCTCTTGGACTTGGTCTTTTCGACCGTGCGTCCGTGGCGCACCAGTTGGTTGATGGTTGGCATTGAAAAAGTCCCTAAACGATTCCGTTGTAATGAAATGCACATTCCGGCCCATTCGAAAATGTGCCGAAAAGCCCGCTAGTGTAGCAAAAAGCGATCAGGTTCCCGGATTCACTGAATCCAGAGTCGTATGCTGTCCCAAGTTCGGCCCAACCAACCCGCTGGTTCGACCGCGGTCAGACTGGCCAGCGGCACCGTTGTCCAAGGCTGGCCATCCAGGCTGACCTTGAGCTCACCCAGCACCTGCCCGGAAGTGAGCGGCGCCAAAACCGGGGTGTGATAAGCCGCCTCGGTTTTGATCCGGCTGGCCGACCCATGGGGTACAGCCACGATGATGTCTTTGACCGAACCCAGCCCAACTTCGCTTTGTCCACCCTTCCAGACTTTGGCGGTCACCACCGGTTTGCCTGCCTCAAAAAGGCGTACGCCTTCGAACGCCGTGTAACCCCAATTGAGTAATTTTTGAGCCTCTTGAGCCCTTGCCTGCTCGGATCGAGCGCCCAACACCACGGCCAGCAAGCGCCGCTCTTGCTTTTCGAACAAAGGCCTGTGCGCCGTAGCGATCAAACAATAGCCCGCCGCTTCGGTGTGGCCCGTCTTGAGCCCATCGACGGTGGGGTCCTTGAACAAGAGCAAGTTGCGGTTGGTGTCATTGGCCGCAGGCGTTCCGGCGTAACGGTATTTTTTGATCGCGTAGTAGTCTTTTTCTTTGGGAAAGTCTTGCATCAAGCGCGCAGCCAGCACCGACAAATCGCGGGCCGTGGTTTGGTGCCCCGGCGCGGTCAAGCCTTCTGGGTTGGCATATTGGGTGTTGTTCATGCCCAGCGCCTTGGCTTGCTGGTTCATCAATTCCACAAAGCGCTCCACCGAGCCACCCACCGCTTCGGCCAAAGCCACAGTGGCGTCGTTGCCAGACTGAACAATCATGCCCTTGATCAAGTCCTCAACCGGCACTTCCATTTTGGGATCGATGAACATGCGCGAGCCAGGCATCTTCCAGGCGCGAACGCTCACTGGCATTTTTTGATCGATGCTGATTTTTTTGTGCTTGAGGGCATCGAACACCAAATAAGCCGTCATCAACTTGGTGAGCGAGGCAGGCTCTACAGACATATCCGGGTTGGATTGCGCCAGCACTTGGTTGGCAGTCACATCCAACAACAAAAAAGCTTTGGCTTGTATTTCGGGCGGTTGCGGCATCTGCGCCTGAGCGCCTTGAACGCACATCGCCATCACCAAACCCCAACCCATCAACGCCTTGATTGCACCGCGCATGCGCCTACCCCTTCAAACGGACAAATGCCGAGTCACCATGCTCTTGAGCAAAGGCAACTGACCATGAAAAAAATGTTCGACCCCTGGCACCACCGTCCCAGGCAAATGCTGAGGCCTGGCCCAATCGAGCACCGCAGACAGTGGGACGGTATCGTCTTGTTCGCCATGAATCACCAAGGCTTTGGCCGCCGCCTCGTTCGGCAAGTGCGGCACTTCAAAACGGGCCGCCGCCGTGCCCACCAGCACGACATGGCTTAGATCACCGCTTCGCTCGGCCAAAGCCTGCAGCGCACGGCAAGTCACAAACGCCCCAAAAGAAAACCCCGCCAGCACCAAGGCTTGACCAGGTTGGTGAATCTGTTCGAGCACGCGGATCACATCGTCGGATTCGCCCAGCCCCGCATCGTGAACGCCCTCGGACTGACCCACGCCTCTGAAATTGAAGCGCCAGGCTTGCCAGCCCGAAGCCACGGCAGAACGAGCCAAGGTTTGCACCACCTTGTTGTCCATGGTGCCGCCAAAAAGTGGATGGGGGTGAGCAATCAATGCCACGCCTCTTGCGGGCTCGATCGGCTCATCGCGCAGCGCTTGAATGCGGCCAGCCATGCCCTCCAGGGTCACCGATTGGGTGGAAGAATTCACCGCTCAGCGTCCCAAATTGGGCGCAAGAACGAGCCGGTCGACCACCTCGCCCTTGATCAGATGCCGGTCCACAATTTCATGGATGTCGGCCTGATCGACATAGGTGTACCAAACCGCATCTGGGTAGACCACGGCCACCGGTCCTCCGGCACAACGGTCCAGGCAACCCGCCCGATTGACCCTGACGCCGCCCGGCCCTGCTGCACCCGCTTCTTTGACCCGCTGCTTGCACTGCTCAAAGGCTTGTTGGGGCTGATGGTCCGCGCAACAAGCCTGACCGTTGTCACGCTGGTTGATGCAAAAAAAGATGTGGCGCTTGAAATAAGACTCAGGTGTGGTGCTCATGCCGGAATTCTAGAAGCAGCCGCCTGCCTCATCGGTTGCGGGCGGTTGAAGACCACTGCATCATGGCCCAAACGAGCACACCAAAAGGCCAAAACCAGCCCACCCATTGCAGCGCCCCATTGAAGCGGATGTATTGGTTTTGCTGCCAAGACTGAAGGTTGTGCACCAAATACACATCTGAAGCGCTTTGGTTCAGGGTCATGAGGTGAACCACCAGACTCAAGAGCAAAAAAGCCAGGGCGAGAGGCCTGGAGACCCAAGCCAAAACCGCAGACCACATCAAAGCCAACACCATCGCCACTTGGGTAGGCAGCGTGAACCAACTCAATGAATGAATGCCACCAAAGGTCAACCCACTTGAGAGGCTGGTTGCAAAAAAGCCCACCAGTACGACGAGGCCCGCCGTGAGACAACGGCGCACCGGATGTGCGATCACGGCATACGCCACCAAGATGGGGATGAGCAAGCCCAGCACCATGCACAAGACTTCAGCCGCAGGAAGCAAGGGCTCTGGCTCAATCGCGCGAAAGGGCAACCACTCCAAGAAAGGCGTGCCATGCAACCACTCACCCAACAGATCTTCAAGACGCTCCAGCACATGCCCCAAACCAAAAGGCACGGCCACAGGAAACAACAATGCAAACGGCCACAAACCCAACCAGACCATGGCACCCCTCGCATCGGGCACAAACCATTGGGAGCTGAATTCATGCCAGCGCATGACCCAGCCCCTTCGCTGCAAGAGCAAAGCCAGCATCAAACCCATGGCACCGCCCAGACTATTGAGCACCCAATCAACCCACGACGCCACCCTCACGGGCAAGTAAGTTTGCGTGGCTTCCAGCATCAATGACATGAGGCTTAAGGCCAACCACCACAGCCAAAGGCCCTTGGCTTGACCTTGGCTCCTTAGCCAACCCAAAGCCAAGCAAAACCCCAGAGGCACATAGGCCAAAACGTTGGTGATCAGGTCGAACCAGGTCCAGTACTTGGGCCAAGGTTCAAAGAGGAATTCCAAAGGCATGAGGCCTTGGTCGCGCCAGCCCTCAAAAGGATAAAGGCTGGCATAAAGATTGAGGGCCGCAAAGCAGACGGCAAATGGCCAGGCGGTGCTGTAGGTGCGCACAGACTGCACGCCTTAAAAAGGTTTGACCACCACCAAGATGACCACCGCCGTCAGCACCAAAACCGGCAGCTCATTGAACCAGCGGTACCAAACGTGGCCATGCGGGTTTTCTCCGCGCAAGAAGCGGCGCAAGTGTCGCCCGCAAGCGTGGTGATAGGCCATCACCAGCAGCACGAGCGCCAGTTTGGCGTGCATCCACGCATTGCCCGGTCCCCATCCGATTTGATGGACGATCCAGAGCCAAAGCCCCAAGCCCACTGCCGGAATCATGAGCAAGGTGGTGAATCGCATGAGCTTGCGTGCCATGAGCAGCAAGCGCGCGCGTTCGGCCACCGAATCGTCAGGCACCATGGCCAGATTGACGAAGATGCGCGGCAGGTAGAAAAGGCCGGCAAACCAGCTGGCCACAAAAACGATGTGAAATGACTTGACCCATAGCATGCGAACCAGTTTAGCTTGGTGCAGAATCTGCGACATGCCATATCAACCCTCATTCCCAGCGCACCGTCCCCGTCGCTTGCGCCGCGACGATTTCACCCGCCGACTGGTCCAGGAAAACCACCTGCGCGTCGATGACCTGATTTACCCAGTGTTCGTTCTCGAAGGCCAAGGGCGACGCGAAGCGGTCAAGTCCATGCCGGGCGTCGAGCGGCTCAGCCTCGATTTGCTTTTGCCGGTGGCTGAAGACTGCGTGAAGCTGGGCATCCCAGTCATGGCTTTGTTTCCGGTCATCTCGCAATCGCTCAAGACGCTGGACGGCAAAGAAGCCTGCAACCCCCAAGGCCTAGTGCCCGAGGTGGTGGCAACGCTCAAGCGCGAATTTCCTGATCTGGGCATCATGACCGATGTGGCCCTGGACCCTTACACCAGCCACGGCCAAGACGGGCTGATTGACGACACCGGCTATGTGCTCAACGACGAAACGGTGGAGGTCTTGGTTCAGCAAGCCCTCACCCAAGCCCAAGCCGGTGTGGACATCGTTGCCCCTAGCGACATGATGGACGGCCGCATCGGTGCGATCCGCCAAGCGCTTGAAGCCAATGGTCACATCCACACCCGCATCATGGCCTACAGCGCCAAATACGCCAGTGCGTTTTACGGCCCCTTCCGCGATGCTGTGGGCTCATCGGGCAATCTGGGCAAAAGCAACAAGAAGGTGTATCAGATGAATCCGGGCAACACCGACGAAGCCTTGCGCGAAGTCGGCCTGGACTTGCAAGAGGGCGCAGACATGGTGATGGTCAAGCCCGGCATGCCCTACCTCGACATCGTGCGCCGAGTCAAAGACACCTTCGCCGTGCCCACCTTTGCCTACCAAGTCTCAGGTGAATACGCCATGCTTCAAGCCGCCGCGCAAAACGGCTGGCTGGACGGTGATGCCGTGATGATGGAAAGCCTGTTGGCCTTCAAGCGCGCAGGCGCAGATGGCATCCTCACCTACTTTGCACCTCGCGCTGCTCGCTTGCTCAACCCAGGTGCTTGAGGAAAAAGCCCAGGGTCCGCTCCAACGCCTGATTGGCTGAAGCCTCATCGTAAGAGCCTCGGTGGTCACAGTTGAAACCGTGGTCTGCGGGGTAAACATGAACGTCCACATCGGGGTGGGCTTTGGCAAAAGCGTGGACCCCGTCCAATGGAATGTAATGATCGCGCTCACCAAAGTGCGCCATCACCGGGCACTTGGGCATGCGGGCGCTTTCGGCCTCGCTGGTCACACCGCCACCGTAATACGGCACGGCCGCCGCCACGCCGTTGAGCAAGCAGGCTGAGCGCCAGGTCAGCAAACCGCCCCAGCAATAACCCACCACGCCCACTCGGCCTCGGCTGTTGAGCGCGGCCCAATCGATGGCGGCTTGCACATCGGCGAGTGCGCCGGGAGCAGGCAAGGCCTCCACCTGATTTTTCAGCGCAAAGCCCTTGTTGCGATCGGGTTCGTCGTAGCCGAGGTTCACGCCCTTTTCGACGCGATCAAAGGTGGCCGGTGCAACGCTGAGATAACCCGCCAAGGCAAATCCGTCAGCCACAGCCTTGACGTGCGCATTGACCCCAAATATTTCTTGCAAGACCACCACTGCGCCGCGAGGTGCAGCCTTGGGTCGGGCCACATAGGCCGAAGCCAAAAAGCCGTCTGCGGCCTTGAGTTGAATCATTTCGCCCATCTGAAGCTCCTTCTGAGACTGATCTGGATTTTCAAAAAACAGTTTTTGCAGCGGGAAAAGGTCCAAGCCGCGACTGTCGATTCGATCATCTCATGCTAAGGTTTAGAACCTATCCATGCGACCACATCCGGGAGAAATTTTCATGCAACGCATTGTGCTCATCACCGGCGCCAGCCGTGGCATTGGCGCGGCTTGCGCCATCATGGCCGCCCAAAACGGCTGGGACGTCGCCATCAACTATGCCCGCGATGAAACCGCCGCCCACCGTGTGGCCGAGCAAGTTCATGCTGCTGGGCGCAAGTCCGTGGTGGTTCAAGGTGATGTGGGTCAGGAGGCCGACATCTTGCGCATGTTCGACACGGTTGACCGCCAACTCGGGCGCATCAACGGTCTGATCAATAACGCAGGCATTGTGGCCACGGGCATGCGCATGGAAGGCTTCACTTGGGACCGCATGGATCGCATCATGCGCATCAATGTGCTGGGCACCATCGCTTGTTGCCGTGAAGCCGTCAAACGCATGAGCAAACAGCACGGCGGCCAAGGAGGCAGCATCGTCAACCTCTCCAGCGCTGCAGCCAGGCTTGGCGGTGCCAACGACTATGTCGACTACGCCGCCAGCAAAGGCGCCATCGACACGCTCACCTTGGGCCTTTCCAAAGAGCTGGCGGCCGACGGCATTCGCGTCAACGCCATTCGACCGGGGCTGATCGATACCGAGATTCACGCCAGCGGTGGCAAACCCAACCGTGCCTTTGACCTTTCACACTTGGTACCCATGCAACGCCCCGGCACTGCCGACGAAGTGGCCCACGCCGCCATCTGGTTGCTGAGCGATTCATCGAGTTACAGCACTGGCAGCATCATTGATGTCGCTGGTGGTCGCTGATTCAGTCCCAAGCTCTTCCAAACCCCCTCATTCGTTTTCATCAGGAGCATTTCATGACCACCCGCATTGGCCATTACATCAACGGCAAGACCACGCCAGGTCAAGGCCAGCGCAACCAAGGCGTGACCAATCCCGCCACCGGAGCTGTCACTGGCCAAGTCCATCTGGGCAGCGCCGCCGATGTGAACACCGCTGTGGCCGCTGCAGCTGCGGCCTTCCCTTCGTGGAGCGAAACCCCGCCATTGCGCCGTGCGCGGGTCATGTTCAAGTTCCTTGAACTGCTCAACCAACACCGTGACGATCTGGCCCGCATGATCACTGCCGAACACGGCAAGGTCTTCACCGATGCCCAAGGCGAGGTGACCCGAGGCATTGAAATCGTCGAGTTCTCTTGCGGCATCCCTCAACTCCTTAAAGGCGACTACACCGATCAGGTGTCCACCGGCATCGACAACTGGACCATGCGTCAGTCGCTGGGTGTGGTGGCTGGCATCACGCCATTCAATTTCCCGGTGATGGTGCCCATGTGGATGTTTCCTGTGGCCATTGCTTGCGGCAACACCTTTGTCCTCAAGCCCAGCCCGCTGGATCCATCGCCCTCTTTGTTCATGGCAGATTTGCTCAAGCAAGCCGGCTTGCCCGACGGCGTCTTCAACGTCGTTCAAGGCGATAAAGAGGCGGTCGATGCCTTGCTGATTCACCCTGATGTCAAAGCGGTGAGCTTTGTGGGCTCCACACCCATTGCCAACTACATCTACGAAACCGGTGCCCACCATGGCAAGCGCGTTCAAGCTTTGGGTGGCGCCAAAAATCACATGGTCGTCATGCCCGACGCCGACCTCGACCAAGCCGTGGACGCCCTGATCGGCGCCGCTTATGGCTCTGCTGGCGAGCGCTGCATGGCCATCAGCGTGGCGGTTCTGGTGGGTGATGTGGGCGAGCGCATCGTGCCCAAACTCGCCGAACGGGCTCGCAGCTTGCAGGTGCTGGACGGCATGAACCTTTCAGCAGAAATGGGCCCCATCGTCACCGAAGCCGCGCGCGCGCGCATTCGAGGCTACATCGACTCCGGTGTGGCCGAAGGCGCCAAGCTGGTTGTGGACGGCCGCCAATTCAACGGGGCAGCGGCAGGCTCGGGTTGCGACAACGGTTTTTGGTTGGGTGGCACGCTGTTCGACCATGTGGGCACCGACATGAAAATTTACAAGGAAGAAATTTTTGGCCCCGTGCTCTCTTGCGTGCGGGTCAAAGATTTCGCCCAGGCGGTGGAATTGATCAACGGCCATGAGTTCGGCAACGGCGTGTCATGCTTCACCCGCGACGGCAACGTGGCGCGCGAATTCTCTCGCCGCATTCAAGTGGGCATGGTTGGCATCAACGTGCCCATTCCAGTGCCCATGGCTTGGCACGGTTTTGGCGGCTGGAAGCGTTCGCTGTTTGGCGACATGCATGCCTATGGTGAAGAAGGTGTGCGTTTTTACACCAAGCAAAAATCCATCATGCAGCGCTGGCCCGAGAGCATTGCCAAGGGCGCTGAATTTGTGATGCCCACCAGCAAGTGACCATGAGCGAACTGAGCTTTGACCACATCATCGTTGGCGGCGGCACAGCGGGCAGCTTGCTCGCCAATCGCCTGAGCGCAGATGCGCGCAGGCGCGTGTTGCTGATCGAAGCGGGCAAGAAAGACGACTACCACTGGGTTCACATCCCAGTGGGCTATCTCTACTGCATCGGCAATCCACGAACCGACTGGCTCTATCAAACCGAACCCGCCGCTGGGCTCAATGGCCGCTCATTGCGCTACCCGCGCGGCAAAGTGTTGGGCGGCTGCTCCAGCATCAACGGCATGATTTACATGCGCGGCCAGTCGCGCGATTACGACCAATGGGCGCAAATCACCGGCGACGCCAATTGGACTTGGGACCAAAGCCTGCCTTACTTTTTGCTGCACGAAGACCACCACCTCGGGGCCAATTCGGTGCATGGGGCCAAAGGCGCAAAAACGCCTTTGCTGGATCGCAACTGGCCTCCCGGCAGCCACTTCCACACCTTGCGTGCGAGAGGAGCCGGTGGCGAATGGCGGGTTGACCGCCAACGCTTGCGCTGGGAAGTGCTCGATGCCTTTGCTCATGCTGCTGAGCAAGCTGGCATTCCACCCACACAAGACTTCAACGCGGGCAACAACGAAGGCGTGGCCTATTTCCAAGTCAATCAGAAAGAGGGCTGGCGTTGGAACACGGTCAAAGCATTTTTGAACCCCACTTGTTATGGCCGCCCCAATTTCGAACTCTGGACTCAAGCCCAAGTCAGCAAGCTGCTGATCGAACCGCAAGCCAACGGTGAGCTGCGTTGCGTGGGTGTCGAAGTCTGGACTGGACGTGAAATGGTGCAAGCGCGCGCCAAGCACGAAGTCATCCTCAGCGCGGGCAGCATAGGCTCGGTTCAATTGCTCGAACTCTCAGGCGTTGGCGACGCCGAGGTCTTGCGCGCCTGTGGCGTGACGCCGATTCATCACTTGGCCGGTGTGGGTGCAAATTTGCAAGATCACTTGCAAATCCGAAGCGTGTTCAAGGTCAAACAAGCACGCACGCTCAACACCTTGGCCAACCATTGGTGGGGCAAGGCCATGATCGGCGCTGAATACCTTTTTCGCCGCACTGGCCCCATGAGCATGGCGCCCAGCCAATTGGGCGCTTTCACCAAAAGCGATCCCTCGCTGGCCTGGCCCAACATTCAGTTCCATGTTCAGCCCCTGAGCCTGGATGCCTTTGGTGAGCCTTTGCACGACTTCCCCGCCATCACCGCCAGTGTGTGCAACCTCAACCCCACCAGTCGGGGCACGGTCCACATCAAAACCCCGCACTTTGCCGATGCACCAGCAATTGCCCCCAATTACCTGGCGACCGATGAAGACCGGCGCGTGGCCGCAGACAGCTTGCGCGTAGCGCGGCGCATCATGCAGCAGCCCGCAATGGCGCGCTTCTCGCCTGAAGAGTTCAAGCCAGGCCCGCAATACCAAAGCGACGACGAACTCGCCCGGCTTGCTGGCGACATTGCCAGCACCATCTTCCATCCTGTGGGCACCACTCGAATGGGGCGCGACGACGACGCCAGTGCCGTGCTCAATTCGCGCATGCAGGTGCGCGGTGTGGCGGGATTGCGTGTGGTCGATGCGGGCGCAATGCCCACCATCACCAGCGGCAACACCAACAGCCCTGTGCTCATGATGGCCGAGAAGGCCGCCGAGTGGATTGCCAACGACACGCTTAAGGTCTTGGGGTAAATCACTAGGGCTGAAATCGGGAAACCCCCCAGATGACTCGCTCAAGTGCAGGCCTAGCATGTCTCCCAACGGACATCCCTAAAACAACGAGTCCGAGGAGACCTCCGCGCTGATCGACAATTCGCCGCTATGGAAGCGGCGTTTGTCATTTTGGCGGCAGGTTTAGCGGGGTTTCTCGACGCCGTGGTAGGCGGCGGCGGACTCATTCTTGTACCGGCCCTCTTTGCCACCTACCCCAACACCGCCCCTGCCATTTTGCTCGCCAACAACAAATCGGCTTCGGTTTGGGGCGGCGCCATGGCGTGTTGGCAATACACCCGACGCGTTCCCCTGAATCTGCGCTTGCTGGCAGCGGCATTGCCACTTTCCTTTCTGGGATCAATGCTGGGCGCTTGGAGCGTGACGCGCATCGACCCTACGATCATGCGGCAAAGCCTGCCCTTCATGTTGTTGGCGGTGCTGATCGACGCCTTCAGGCGCAAAGACTTGGGCCTGCACCATGCCGCACGGTTCAGTGGTCAAGCCCTTTTTGTCCGCATCGCAGGGCTGGCTGTGGTCATGGGTTTTTACGACGGTTTCTTCGGCCCGGGCACCGGCAGTTTTTTGGTGTTCATCATGGTGCGCTGGATGGGATTTGATTTCTTGCAAGCCAGCGCCCATGCGAAATGGCTCAACACCGCCAGCAATGCCGCAGCCCTGTGGTGGTTCAGTCAATTCGCCGAAGTGTGGTGGCATTTGGCCTTGCCCATGGCCGTGGCCAATGTGGCGGGGAGTTTCCTCGGCTCGCGCATGGCCATGCGCTTAGGGCCCGTGTTTGTCAGAAAACTTTTTTTAGGGGTGGTGAGCGCGCTGGTGCTCAAAACGGTGTGGGACGCTTACTTGCGTTGAACCACCCTGTTCACTGCGCAGCTGCCGAAGGAATTTCGCTCACCGGTGGCGGCGGCCAAGGCACCTCAGCCAGGGGAACGGGCTTGCCCGTTGGTCGAGTGGCCTGACCCTTTTGCACCAAAGCAATGTCTGCTGCTGAGGGGTAAACCCCTGAGACCACAAAGTCGATGACGCGCCGCGCAATGGGTGCAGCACTTTGCGCACCAAACCCCCCGTTTTCAACCACCATGGCCAAAGCCACATCGGGGTCATCGGCGGGTGCGAATGCAATGAAAAGGGCGTGATCGCGCAATCGTTCGCTCACTTGGCTGGCAATGTATTTTTCGTTTTGCTTCACCGTGAAGACCTGCGCAGTTCCCGTTTTACCGGCGCTCACGTAGGGCGCACCGACAAAACTGCTGGCTGACGTGCCCACCAAATTCACCGACACCATGGCGTCATGGATGACCTCCATGTTCTCGCGCTTGTAGGGCAATTGCTCGGTTTGCAACTTGACCTCGTAGGCGGGTTGTTTGGATTCGATGTCGATCACCGACTTGACCAAATGCGGTTTGACCTTCATGCCCCAATTGGCCAAGATGGCAGTGGCATGGGCCATCTGCAGCATGGTGAAGTTGTTGTAGCCCTGTCCAATGCCCAATGAAATCGTTTCGCCCGAATACCAACGCTGTTGTTCAGGCTTGCGATAAGTGTTGCGCTTCCATTCGGTAGAGGGCAGCGTGCCCTTGGCTTCGCCTTGAATGTCGATGCCCGTTGGGCCACCAAAGCCCAGCGGCGCCATGTAGTCGTGGATCAAATCCACGCCCATGTCACGGGCCAGCAAGTAGTAATAGGTATCGCAAGACTCCACAATGGATTTCTTCATGTCGACTATGCCATGCCCACCTTCCTTGTCGTCGCGGAAGCGGTGATTGCCGAACATGAAAAAGCCCGGGTCAGAAATGGTTTGAGTGGCCGTGCGCTTGCCTGACTCCAAAGCGATCAAGGACATGAAGGGTTTGTAGGTCGAGCCTGGCGGATATGTGCCTTTGAGAGCTCGGTTGAGCAAAGGCTTGTCGATCGACTCGTTGAGGATTTTCCAGTTGTCAAAGTCGATGCCGTCCACAAACAAGTTGGGGTCGAAAGTGGGTTTGCTCACAAAGGCGAGGATTTCGCCCGTCTTGGGGTTGAGCGCCACCAAAGCACCGCGGCGGTCGCCATACAAGTCTTCGACCAATTTTTGCAACCGGATGTCGATGGACAAGACCACAGTGTTACCGGGCAGCGATGGGCTGCTGTTGAGCAATCGCACCGGTCGCCCACCGGCGGAGGTTTCCATTTCGCGCACGCCCGTGATGCCGTGCAGTTCCTTCTCAAAGCTTTGCTCGATGCCCAACTTGCCGATGTATTCGGTGCCCCTGTAATTGGACTCGTCTTCACTTTCTGCGATGCGTTCTTTTTCAGCTTGATTAATGCGGCCGATGTAGCCCAGTACATGGCTGGCCAGTTCGCCATACGGGTAGTTGCGAAACAGGCGGGCCTGAATGTCGACCCCAGGAAAGCGATAGCGGTGTGCGGCAAAGCGCGCCACTTCCACATCGGACAAACGGGTGGCCAGCGGAATGGAGTCGATGCTCTTGGATTCTTCGCGCAGCTTTTTGAAACGCCGACGCTCGCGCGGGCCGATGTTGATGAGTTTGGAGAGTTCGTCCAGTACTTGCTCAATGGGTGCTTCGAGTTTGGAGGGTGTGATCTCCAAGGTAAAGGCCGAGTAGTTGGTGGCCAACACCACACCGTTTCTGTCGGTGATCATGCCGCGAATGGGAACAACGGGCAAGATGGCTGTGCGGTTGCGCTCAGCTTGTTCGCTCAATTCGTCATAGCGCCAGACCTGCAAATACACCAGGCGAATGATCAACACACAAAACGCCAGCAAGATGAGCAAGGAGGCCACGATGACGCGGCCACGGAAACGCTGAATGTCGAACTCGACGTTGCGGATCAGGCTCATAGTGGCCGGTTTTCGTCGGGATCGGGTGCTCTGCGCTGCGGGGCCAAAAGCACTTCACACACCAGCGGCCACACCAGCGCTTGCAATATCGGCGCGAGCAGATGGCTGAGACCAGGAAAGGAAAAGCCCATGCCCATTCGAACAATCAATTGAATCAGCCAAGCCACGACAAAGAGCGGAAAGACTTGCAAGATCTGCGCACGGCCACTGAACCACAAGACCCTGCGGTGCATCATCACTGCCAGAAATGCCATGACGGTGTACGACAAAGCATGTTGGCCCAACAAGGCCGATTCATGAACGTCCATGAACAAGCCCAGCGTGAATGCCCAGCCAATGCCCACCCGCATGGGTTGATGGATCACCCAAAACGCCAAGGTCAGTGCAGTGAAGTCGGGCCGCCAAGCTGCATTACCCAACCACCACGACGACAAGGCCATGTCCATCACAAAGGCCAGGGCCAAGGTCATCACCACAAAAACGGGGTTGACGGGCAGCAGCAGCTGGCGGTCGCGCATCATGAGGGCTTTAGCTCCCCGCTGGCTGGATCGGGCTTGGGCGGCAACTCAACCGGCTGCAAAACCATGAGCCAGCGCACTGCGCCAATGCCAGCAGTGGGCACGCACAGCACGCGTGCGAACGACGAGTCTGCGCGGCGCTCCACACGCAACACGCGCGCCACAGGCAAACCTGCGGGGTAAACGCCGTCGACACCACTGGTCACCAGCAAATCGTCTTTCTCAATGTCGGCGTTGGCCGCGATGTAGCGCAAGTACAGCAAGCCTTGGCTGCCGCCTTCGCCCGTGGCCACGCCACGCTCACCGGTGCGGGCATTCATGATGGGGGTGGCTTGTTCCTGGTCGGACACCAAAGTCACCTCGCTCATGAAGGGATAGACCTTGGTGACCTGACCCAGAACGCCTTTGGCATCGACCACCGGTGAAGAGGCCTTGACGCCGCTGGTGGCCCCTTTGTTGATGATGACTTTGCGGGTGAAGGGGTCGGCCGCGTCGTACATCACTTGTGCAACGCGCCCTTCAACCCCAGAGGGTGGCGTGAGGTTCATCAACTCGCGCAATTGGCGGTTTTCCAACTCGAGTTGCTCGACCCGCGAGGCGTTGAGCGACTGCCTGAGCAATTGCAATCGGGCCTCCTCTGCCGTGGCCAGGGCCTCATCGCGCGAAGTGGTCCAACTGGTGGCCCAATGCCAACCGTCTTTGGGCAAGACGATGACGAACTCAAAGGGTGAGAGCAACAGCGAAATCGCAGACCTCAGTGGCTCGGAGATGCGGAACTTCACATCGCCCACCATGCACAGCACAGAAAGCAATGTGAACACAACCAGCTTGCTCAGCGCCGAAACGCCCTGCTTGAAAAATGGCGGCGGGGTACGGTCAATCGTTCCCAGGACCATGGGGCTTTACTGCATCGTGTTGGATAAGGGCTTCACTCACTGGTGAAGATGGAGCCCAGACGCTCCATGCGCTCTAGGGCGAGGCCACACCCGCGCACCACGCAGGTCAAGGGGTCTTCAGCGACCAACACCGGCAAGCCCGTTTCTTCGGCCAGCAAGCGGTCGAGATCGCGCAGCAAAGCGCCGCCACCGGTGAGCATCATGCCGCGCTCGGCAATGTCAGCGCCGAGTTCGGGCGGGGTTTGCTCCAGGGCATTTTTCACGGCCGAAACGATGTTGTTGAGCGGATCGGTCAGGGCTTCTAGGATTTCGTTGGAAGAAATCGTGAAGCTGCGTGGCACGCCTTCAGAGAGATTGCGGCCTTTGACTTCCATTTCTTTGACTTCTGAGCCGGGGAAAGCCGAGCCGATTTCTTTTTTGATGGCTTCCGCCGTGGGCTCACCAATCAACATGCCATAGTTGCGACGGATGTAGTTGATGATGGCCTCGTCGAACTTGTCGCCACCAACACGAACACTGCCCTTATAGACCATGCCGCCCAGGGAGATCACGCCCACCTCGGTGGTGCCGCCGCCGATGTCAACGACCATGGAGCCACTGGCATCGCTCACGGGCAAGCCAGAGCCAATCGCAGCGGCCATGGGTTCTTCAATCAGGTAGACCTCGGAAGCGCCCGCACCCAGAGCCGATTCGCGAATGGCGCGACGCTCAACTTGGGTGGAACCGCAAGGCACGCAGATGATGATGCGGGGGCTGGGCTTGAGGACCGAGCGGGGATGCACCATCTTGATGAATTGCTTGAGCATTTGCTCGGTGACGGTGAAGTCGGCGATCACGCCATCTTTCATGGGGCGAATGGCCTCGATGTTGCCGGGCACCTTGCCCAACATGGCCTTGGCTTCGTGGCCAACGGCTTGAATGGTCTTCTTGCCTTGAGGTCCGCCTTCGTGGCGAATGGACACCACCGAGGGCTCATCCAGGACGATGCCACGATCCCTCACATAAATCAGGGTATTGGCAGTGCCTAAATCGATGGCCAGGTCGGACGAAAAATACCGACGAAACGCTCCAAACATTATTTTCCTCTCAAGGCTGAAAATGCCAGACAAATCAATCGCGAGATAATACCCGATGCGTCTTGCAACCCGGACTTTGCGGGTCTTGCCAGCGCCCTTTTTCTCGCCTTGATGGCCCACTTCAACCTGGTTTCACCATGTCCCTCACCGCACAAGATCTGCACAGACTGGCCCGACTGGCCCGGCTCTCGGTTTCCGATGCCGATGTGCCCAAGCTGCTCGAACCCATCAATGGCCTGTTCCACCTGGTCGAACAAATGCAGTCGGTCAACACCCAAGGCGTCGTGCCACTGGCCCACCCGATTGACGTGACCCGGCCCATGACCTTGCGCTTGCGCCCCGATGTGGCCAGCGAGCCCAACCAACGCGAAGCCAATCAGCAAAGTGCGCCCTGGGTCGAAAACGGCCTGCTGGTGGTTCCCAAAGTGATCGAATGAGGCCGCTGAATGAATGAACGCCACACCCAAAGCCTGCGCCAACTCAGCGAGGCTTTGCACAGCAAAAAGGTCAGCGCCACCGAGTTGGCCCAGCACTTTTTAAAGCGGGCTCAGGCCGATCAGCTTGGGGCTTTTTTGTCCATAGACCAAGCCACCACCCTGGCCCAGGCCAAAGCTGCGGATGCCCGCATTGCCAATGGCACGGCCACTCGCCTCACCGGCATCCCCATTGCGCACAAAGACATTTTTGTCACCCGCGAATGGCCCACCACAGCCGGTTCGCGCATCCTTGAGGGCTATCGCTCGCCCTTTGATGCCACCGTCGTGGCCCGACTCGGTCACGGCACAGAGGGGACAGAGGGTGCGGGCATGGTGACCCTGGGCAAACTTTCTTGCGATGAGTTCGCCATGGGTTCGTCCAATGAAAACAGTGCTTTTGGACCCGTGAAAAACCCCTGGGACACCCAACGCATTCCGGGCGGCTCTTCAGGTGCAAGTGCAGCGGCTGTGGCGGCTGGCTTGACCCCTGCGGCCACAGGAACCGACACCGGTGGCTCTATCCGACAACCCGCCGCCTTTTGCGGCATCACCGGCATCAAGCCCACGTATGGGCGCGCCTCGCGCTACGGCATGATTGCCTACGCCTCCAGCCTGGACCAAGCTGGCCCCATGGCCCGCAGTGCCGAAGACTGCGCCTGGTTGCTCTCTGCCCTTTGCGGCCCCGATCTGGACCGCGATGCCACCAGCCTGGATGTGCCCTCCGAAGACTTTGCTGCCGGCTTGGACAAACCGCTCAAAGGTTTGCGCATCGGCATTCCCAAAGAATTTTTTGGCGAAGGCCTCAACCCACATGTGCGCGCCACCATTGATGCCGCTCTGGCGCAGTACCAAAAGCTGGGCGCAAGTCTGGTTGAAGTTCATCTGCCCCTGACCGAGCTGGCCATTCCGGCTTACTACATCATTGCCCCCGCTGAAGCCAGCTCCAACCTCAGCCGCTTTGATGGGGTGAAGTTTGGTCATCGCTGCGAGAACCCCGCCGACCTCATGGACATGTATGTGCGCAGCCGCACAGAAGGCTTTGGCGAAGAGGTCAAGCGCCGCATCTTGGTCGGTGCGTATGTCCTCTCTCACGGCTATTACGACGCCTACTACCTGCAAGCGCAGCGGGTGCGCCGCCTGATCGCCGACGACTTCCAAAAAGCCTTTGCCCAATGCGACGTGATTGCAGGCCCTGTGGCACCCACGGTGGCTTGGCGCTTGGGCGAAAAAGCCGACGACCCCGTTGCCAACTACCTGGCCGACATCTTTACCCTGCCCGCTTCACTGGCTGGCTTGCCCGCAATGAGCTTGCCGGTGGGCTTTGAACAAGGCATGCCCGTGGGTATGCAGCTCATCGCCAACCATCTGCAAGAAGCCCGCTTGCTCAACGCGGCCCACCAATACCAGCTGGCCACCGACTGGCACCTGAAAACGCCTCAAGGAATCTGACATGAGCGCGCCCCTCATCCACGGCTACGAAGTCGTCATTGGCTTTGAAACCCACGCCCAACTCGCCACCCATAGCAAGATCTTCAGCCGAGCCGACACGCGCTTTGGTGCCGAGCCCAATACCCAAGCCTGCGCAGTCGACATGGCCTTGCCCGGCACCTTGCCAGTGATGAACCGCGAGGCTGTGGCCTGTGCCATTCGTTTTGGCCTGGCCATCGGAGCCCATGTGGCCGAACGAAGCGTTTTCGCGCGCAAAAATTATTTTTACCCCGACCTGCCCAAGGGCTACCAGATCAGTCAGTTTGAAATCCCGGTGGTGCAAGGCGGAGAAGTGAGTTTTTTCTTGGGCGACGACAAGAAGACCGTTCGCCTGGTTCGCGCCCACCTTGAAGAAGACGCGGGCAAATCGGTGCACGACCAAATCGCTGGCCACAGTGGCATTGACCTCAACCGCGCAGGCACGCCCTTGCTGGAAATCGTCACTGAGCCCGACATGCGCTCCAGCGCCGAGGCCGTGGCCTACGCCAAAGAGTTGCACAAAATCGTGACCTGGATCGGCATCTGTGACGGCAACATGCAAGAAGGATCGTTTCGCTGCGACGCCAATGTCTCGGTCCGCAAGCCCGGTCAAGCGTTGGGCACACGGCGCGAGATCAAAAACCTCAACAGCTTTCGCTTCATGCAGCAAGCCATCGACTACGAGATCCGTTGGCAAATCGAACAAATTGAGGATGGCCATGCCATCGAGCAGGCCACGGTGCTCTTCAACCCCGACACCGGCGAAACCCGAGCCATGCGCACCAAAGAAGACGCGGCCGATTACCGCTATTTCCCCGACCCAGACCTGCCTCCACTGGTGATCGCCAGCAGCTGGATCGACCAAGTCCGCAGCGAACTGCCCGAGTTGCCCCGCGCCATGGCACATCGCTTTGAGCGCGAATACGCACTGCCCGAATACGATGCAGTCACCCTCACGCAAAGCAAAGACATGGCCGCTTATTTCGAGACGGTGGCCAAAGGCTGCGCTCAGCCCAAGCTGGCCAGCAACTGGGTCATGGGTGAGGTCTCGCGGCGCCTGAACTCGGGCGAGGTCGAGATGGCTCAACTGCCCGTTGGCCCCGAGCAGCTCGCAGCGCTGATCCGTCGCATTGCCGATGGCACCATCAGCAACAACGCCGGCAAACAGGTGTTTGATGCGATTTGGAATGGTGAAGGTCAAGAGGTGGATGCCCTCATCGAGGCCAAAGGCCTCAAGCAAATGAACGACACCGGTGCGCTTGAAGCCATGGTTGACGAAGTGATTGCCGCCAACGCCGACAACGTGGCCCAATACAAAGCTGGCAAAGACAAGGCCTTCAACGCACTCGTCGGTCAGGTGATGAAAGCCAGCAAAGGCAAGGCCAACCCGCAACAGGTCAATGACTTGCTCAAAAAGAAGTTGAGCTAGATTTCACCGGCCGGGTGGTTGGTGGCCAATGTTCATTGGCCTGCTCTCTCGCCCATTGAATTCAATTTTTTCAACATTTCGGGACCCTTCCATGAGCATTTCTCTTTCTTCTGCCTCCATCCCTGTCTTCACCAAGTTTTTGGGCAACCTTCGCCATGTCCTCACCAAAGCCCAGGCCGATGTGCAAGCACGTGGCTACGACGAACAAGCCCTTGTTCAGTATCGACTGGCCCCCGACATGCTGCCCTTCAAAATTCAGATTTGCATTGCCTGCGATGCGGCCAAGCTGTGCGTGGCTCGCGTGGCCGAGTTGGATGCGCCCAAATTCGACAACACCGAAAACACCTTGGATGAATTGATCGGTCGCATCGACAAAACGGTGCAGTGGCTGGCGTCTGTCCCCGCCAACTGCCTGGATGGTTTGGAGGACAAAGAGATCACTTTCCCCGTGGGCAAGAACGGCACACGCACCTTAAAGGGTGAGCCCTATGTGTTGAACTGGGCTTTGCCGAACATGTTTTTTCACATCACCACGGCCTACACCATCTTGCGCCACAACGGCGTGGTGATCGGCAAGTCCGACTACCTCAACGGGGCGGCTTAAGCCACGCCGTAACGCTGGCGATAGGCCTGAACACGGGGCAGGTGTTCGCCCAAGCCTTGGCCAGCTTGAGCAGCTTGGGTCTCTAAGAAAGCCAGCAAGTCGTCCAACCGGGCAATGGCATTGACCACCAACCCGAGTTGGGCTTGCACATACTGCACGGCGCTGTGCGGCACATCAATCACTTGGCCATCGGATTGCACCTCGGTGGCCATTTCTTGGCGATCCAGCGCAATCGCCACTGCATGCGGTGTCGCCCCCGCTTTTTGAATCAGCGCAATCGACTCGCGCACCGCGGTGCCTGCGCTGATCACATCGTCTACGATCAGGACCCGACCCTTGAGCGGTGCGCCCACCAGCGAGCCGCCTTCGCCATGGTCTTTGGCTTCTTTGCGGTTATAGGCAAACGGCACAGAACGGCCCAGCCTTGCAAGTTCGATGGCCACGGCGGCACCCAAGGGAATGCCTTTGTAGGCCGGCCCAAAAATCATGTCGAAGGGCACGTCATGGGCGATGAGGCTTTGCGCATAAAACTGAGCCAGTCGGCTGAGCTTGGCACCATCGTCAAATAAACCTGCGTTGAAAAAATAAGGGGACATGCGTCCGGCCTTGGTTTTGAATTCGCCAAATTTCAAAACGCCACAGTCCAGCGAGAATTGGACAAATTCTTGTGCCAGTGTGGAACTGGTGTGTGCCTTCGTCATGGGAGATTTACCTTGTTCAAACTCACCAGCCTGAACCTCAACGGCATTCGGTCGGCCTCCCGCAAGGGGCTTCAGGCTTGGGTGGAAAAGACTGCGCCAGATTGTATGTGTGTGCAAGAACTCAAGGCCCAAGCCGAAGACCTGAGCGAAGGGCTTGACGCTTTGGCCCACCTCAAGGGCCATTTCCATTGCGCTGAAAAAAAAGGCTATTCAGGCGTGGGCATCTACACCCGCCAAGAACCCAGCGATGTGCTCATCGGCTTTGACGGTGGCGAATTCGATGCCGAAGGCCGTTGCATCGAATTGCGCTTTGACACCGCCAAGCGCAAACGGTCCATCCTCAGCATGTACTTTCCCAGTGGCAGCTCAGGCGAAGACCGACAAGAGGCCAAGTTCCGTTTCTTGTCGGCGATCCGTCCCCACATCGAGGCCTTGGCCGCCCAGCGCGAATTCATTGTGTGCGGCGATGTGAACATTGCCCACCAAACCATCGACCTCAAGAACTGGCGTGGCAACCAAAAGAACAGTGGCTTTTTGCCCGAAGAGCGCGAGTGGATGACGCAATTGCTGGCCAGTGGTCAGGTGGTCGATGTCTACCGACAACTGCACCCCGACACCACGGACGCTTGCTACACCTGGTGGAGCAACCGAGGTCAGGCTTGGGCCAACAATGTGGGCTGGCGCCTCGACTACCACCTCGCTTCGCCCCCCTTGGCCGAAAAGGCCAAATCCGTCGAGATCTTCAAAGCCGACCGGTTTTCCGATCACGCCCCCATCACCATCGACTACGACTTTTCCCTCTGACCATGACCACTGAATCCGTGCGCGCCCACTTTGAATCGCTGGGCTTGAACCTTCCCATCATCGAACACGAACAAAGCACGGCCACGGTGGCTTTGGCGGCTGAGGCCTTTGGCGTGGCCCCCGGGCAAATCGCCAAGACTCTGGCGTTTCGTCTCGCCAGTGGCGAAGCCGTGCTGGTGGTGGCCAGTGGTGATGTGCGCGTTGACAACGCCAAATTCAAACAGGTTTTGGGCAAAGGCAAGATGCTGTCGCACGATGAAGTGACAGCACTCACCGGACACCCTGTCGGCGGCGTGTGTCCTTTTGGTCTGGCCACTGCATTGCCCATTTATCTGGATGAATCCCTCAAGGCTTGGCGCGAATTGCTGCCCGCCGCAGGAGGCACGCGCAATGGCGTGCGCGTGACTCCAGAGTTGCTCGCCACCATCACCCAAGGCCAATGGGTGAACGTCTGCGCTCAAGCGTCGTAACGCTTGCCCAGCTCCAGCAATTCGGGCGTGCCGATCAAGGCATTGAGCTGATCGAAGTCCAACATCTCTGACTTGAACGGCGCAGTGGTCTGGTGCGCATGCAAGCTGCCGTAATAGCGTTGCAGCAAGTGCGAGACCGCACGCGCAGTTCCGCCTGGAAAAATGACGATGCGAAAACCCAGCTCGCCCAACACCGACGCACTCTGCACTGGCGTTTTGCCGCCTTCGACCATGTTGGCCAACAACGGAATGCGGTGAGCAAATCGCTCACAAGCGGCTTTCATTTGCTCGGGTGTTCTCAAGGCTTCGATGAATAGCGCGTCGAC
>JACCDO010466068.1_pt1 | contig 25865 bp, 19 predicted proteins | sample 7446101 | NCBI WGS metagenome assembly JACCDO01 (sample SAMN15323440, study PRJNA562643) | freshwater metagenome | isolation source: river surface water | place: USA:Blue River Watershed | collected 2017-08-16 | reverse complement strand
TGCTCTATCATGCCGGCATGTACATTGGCTCCACCGAGAGTGCCGAGGAGTACATGTGGGTCTACGATGTGGAAAAGGACAAGATGGTACATCGTAAGTGTATGTACAATCCTGGGCTTCTCAAGATTGTGGATGAAATTATTGTGAACGCGCGGGATGAATACGTGCGAACGACACTGGATAAGGAACGACTTCCTGTGAAATATATCCATGTTGAGGCTGGAGTCGTGGACGGAGCGTATACCGTATCGGTAGAAAACGATGGTGCGGGTATTCCTATTGAGATTCACCCTACGGAGAAAATCTATGTTCCTGAGATGATTTTCGGCAACATGCTCACCTCCTCCAACTATAACCAGACGGAGGAGAAGATTGTGGGTGGTACTTTCGGTGTTGGTAGTAAAGCGTCCAACATCTTCTCCAAGGAATTCACTGTAGAGGTGAAGGACCCTGTTCATGGGAAGTCGTACAAGCAGACCTGGACCGATAATATGAGTAAGTGCGGCAAGCCTGAAATTAAGAAGATGACTGGGGCGAAGGGTCTGGTTCGTATTACCCTGAAGCCTGACCTGGCGCGTTTTCAGGGAAGTCAGGAGAAAGGAGGCGTGATTCATCCTGACATTGCTGCGCTCGTACACACGCGTGTCATTGAACTGGCCGCGTCTATTGGAAAGGACGTGAAGGTAAAGTGGAACGGTGCCGACGTCGCGATTCGCGGATTTGATAAGTACATGCGCCTCTTCGTTAACGATGACTCCGTTGTATCCTACGAGGAGTGCGGTGAGCGTTGGCAGGTGGGCGCGGTCCTTACCAGCAGTCTCTTTAGCGACGACTCCGCGGGTAGCCCTGAATACCGCCACATTGCCTTTTGCAATGGTATTAATAACCGTCGTGGTGGCAAGCACGTGGAATACGTGAGCAAACAGATTCTGGAGGCGCTCTGTGCCATGGCGGAAAAGAAGAAGAAGATTGCCCTCAAGCCAGGCCAGTTGAAGGAACACGTGACGTTCTTTGTGAATAGCACTATAGTGAATCCTTCCTTTGACTCACAGACGAAGGAGACATTGACTACGCCGGCGTCTAAGTTTGGGTCTGTGCCGAAGTTCACGGATAAGCTGGTCAACGGCCTCGTGAAGGCGGGTATCCTGGATGAAGCGGTGGCTATTATGGAGGCCAAGCTCGGCAAGGATGCGAAGAAGACGGATGGGTCCAAGAAGAAGACCATTCGTGGGCTGCCGAAGCTGGAGGATGCGCTCTGGGCCGGCACGTCGCAGAGTGGAGAATGTACCCTCATCCTTTGTGAAGGAGATTCAGCCGCGACTTCCGCGATTGCTGGCCTGAAGGTGGTGGGTCGTGAGCGATGGGGTGTCTTTCCACTGAAGGGGAAACTCCTGAACGTGAAGGACATTAGCCGTGAGAAGTTCAATGCAAATGAGGAGTTGACGGCCATTAAGAAGATTCTCGGTCTGGAGCAGGGCAAGAAGTATACGTCGGTGGCGGACCTGCGCTATGGTCGTGTGATGATTATGAGCGACCAAGATGTGGACGGTTTCCATATTCGTGGGCTGCTGATGAACCTGTTCCATACCGAATGGCCGACGCTGATGCAAGTGGGATTCATTTGTACCATTATGACTCCTCTTGTGAAGATGACTAAAGGGTCAGGGTCCGGTACAGAGGTTCTCTGTTTCTATAATGAAGCGGAGGTGGAAGCCTGGCGTGCCGAGGTCGGTGAAGAGGCCGCACGCAAGTACAAGAGCAAGTACTATAAGGGATTGGGTACATCTACGCCGGCGGAGGCCCGTGAATGGTTTGAGAATCTCGCCGACATCAAGTATGTCTGGGACGGAAAAACGAATGATTCGCTGGATCTTGCCTTCAATAAGAAGCGCGCCGATGACCGCAAAGAGTGGCTGGCATCATATGACCCCAAGAAGTCGCTACTTGTGCCGGCGGACCGTGCCGTGGCATTCAGTACTTTCGTCCATGATGAACTCATCCATTTCTCCAGTGCGGACAATGTGCGCTCCCTGCCCCATATTATGGACGGTCTGAAGCCGTCGCAGCGGAAGATTCTCTATAGTTGTTTCAAACGGAACCTGCGCTCGGAAATTCGTGTGGCGCAGCTTGCAGGGTATGTATCAGAACATGCCGCCTACCATCATGGTGAAGCGTCGCTGCATCAGACAATCACCTCTATGGCGCAAGTCTTTGTGGGTGCAAATAATATTAATCTTCTCAAGCCCATTGGGCAGTTCGGCTCGCGCCTTCAGGGTGGGTCGGATTCCGCTTCGCCGCGTTATATTCACACACATCTGGAGGGGGTCGTTGACGCCCTGTTCAAGAAGGACGACCTACCGCTCCTTGCCTATACGATGGATGATGGCACTCCTGTGGAACCTGAGAGCTACTTGCCCGTTGTACCGTTGCTCGCAATCAATGGCACTGTAGGGATTGGTACTGGGTATAGTACCAACATTCCTCCCCACAATCCTCGCCATATTGTGGCCCTGTTGCAGCAGCGTCTGGAGGGGGATCTGGCGACACTCGCGGGTGTTGCGCTGGACCCGTGGTGGATTGGTTTCCGTGGAGGGCTTGTACGGAAGGAGGATAAGCAGTGGATTACGAAGGCGCTCTATGAGTTTGACGACAAGAAGTGCTCGGTGCATATTACGGAACTTCCTGTGGGGACCTGGACGAAGGATTATAAGGTCTTTCTGGATAAGATGACACAAGCCGAGGGGGCTGAGACGAAGTATGAGGGCAAGCCGGTGCTGAAGAACTTTGACGACCTCTATAATGATGTGGATGTGAACTTCGTGCTGTACCTGGATAAGGACTATTATGACGAGGCGAAGGATCATGTGGAGGAGTTTGAGAAGCGTTTCCATTTGACGAGCAGTTGGAAGACGACAAACATGTGCTGTTTTGATAACAACAACAATATCCGTAAGTACGACACTATAGGGGATATGTTGGAGGAATACTTCGTGTATCGTTTGGTGAAGTATGAGGAGCGTCGTGCGTGGCAGATTGCGCAGCTCAAGGACAAGATTGAGGAGCTGGTGGCAGTGCGCGATTTCATTCGTGGTGTCGTCGGTGGAACGGTGAAGATTCTGAATGTGGAGGATGAGGTCTTGCTTCGGTCGTTGCAGAAGCTGGGTCTGCCGCCGCGGTCGGCGCGTGAGGAACCGGATTCGCTCAAGGCGTATGAGTATTTGCTGCGACTTCGTGTGGACCGTATGAAGAAGTCATCTATTGAGGAGGCGGAGAAGCATGTGGCGGAGGCGGAGGCGGCGTTGGCGGAGCTGGAGGCGTCCACGGCGGTGGGGATTTGGCTGAAGGAGCTGGCCGAATTCCTGGAGGCGTGGGAGAAGCATGAGGCGGGTATGATGGCGGTGCTGACGGCTGGGTCTGGTGAAGGAGTGGAGAAAAAGAAGGCAGGTAAAGGAATGGCCAAGGGGAAGATTCAGAAGCGGCCTGCAAAGTAGGACGAGAAGATTCAGAAGCGACCTGCGCTGTAGGATGTGAGGGAATGAAAGGTAAACTATGAAAAAAGAGGGCGTGGCCCCATTTTTTCATTGATATTTATATTCTATAGTGTTTTCTATTGACTTGCACTATAGGGATTGGTTGAGGGACTGCGAGGGTTGGAGCTTACCGTACGCATGGTATTTGAGACCATGCGTTGGGCGTAGTTCTGGAAGACGGCGGAGGTGGTGGTGGGGTTATCCTCGGACTCGGCCTCGGACTCGGAGTCTAGAGACGGGTCGGCGGCTACGGCACGGCCTCGTGATGGCGCCCATGGTGTGATGGTAGGGCGAGAGGGGCGTGAAGGAGTGCAGAATCCGCGGCCGAGACCATAATAGGAAATGTGTTGGGAAAGGACTGCGTCGTCGGCGACGCCCACCGCGTGGGCTTCCAGGGAGCGGCGCATGACGTCCACTTCGGCGCGGAGTTGTGCGGTGATTGGGCTCGCATCGTAGGCGGGGTCGGCGACGGCGGCGGCGTAGGCATCAATGTCGGCTTTCAGAGCGGCATCGTCGCGCGTGGAATGTTGAATACGTTGGAGGAGACTCGTGCATGTGTAGCGATGGCGTGTGAGTTCAATGTCAATTGACCGTTCAGTTGCTGGGGTCGGTTCTACAGTGTACGATACAGGGGTAAGTAGGGGAAGGACCGTTGCATGGACGGTGGCTTGAGTGGAGGTTGCACTATAGAGAATGATTCGTTCGGTGCCGGCATAGAGGTCGCCAATGGAGACGGCGACGGCTTCCGTCGCGGAGGCGGCTACTGCGGCTGCGCCTGGTGCTGCTGGAGAAATGGCGCGTACCTTGAAGGGACCCTGGACTGTTGCGCCAGCTGGGAGTACGGCTTCCACGTTCTGGGCGACACAACTCATCAGACCGCCGAGGGTATCGCCGAAGGCGGTGGCGACGTCCTCCAGCTTCTTTACAATGTTATAGGAACCCTGGGTTTCAATGGAAATGTCCCTGAGGAGTTCATCATTGTGGTCCGTGCCGTAGCCGACGCAGTGGAAGGATAGGCCGGCGCGTGAATGGAGGATGTCTTGGATGATGGCCTTGAGGGCGGTGGGGTCAGTAATACCCTGATTAATATGGCCGTCGGTCAAGAGGAGAATACCGGTCTTGAGCGCGATGGGTGCGGTTTCCAGGACACGGCGGACGGAGCCGAGGCCAGCGGAGAGATTCGTCATATCCTCAGGATGAATTGCGCCGATTACGCTCTGGATGTGTGCCTTATGGGCCTCGCTAACGGTCATACACTGTAGGTGAATGGTGCTGGTGGACTCAAAGGTAATGATGGAGAGCATGTCATCGGCGGAGAGGCAGGCAAGGAGGGCATCCAAGCAGCGTTTGACGTAGTTCATTTTTGACTCTGAGCCGGTGCCAGTGCTAGCGCCAGCGGAGCGACCAAAGATTGTAGCCTCGCTGTCTCCCATGGAGCCGCTGTTGTCAAGAAGGATAATGAAATGGGTCGGCACACGAGCTGCCTCGGCTGCGCCTCGGATGCGAAGGGCATGGGAGCCTGGTGCGTAGGTGGTAAGGGAGACTTCCATTTTGTCTGGGTTTGGGGTGGGGATTTAAAGACAACGGCAATGGAGAGTTTGTCTTTAAATAGCGCGGAGGTGTGGGCCCAATTTTTTGACCCAGAGGGGAGAGAATTATAGGGAATATATGTAAAAATAGACTCCAAGAATGGTTGTTATAATCATTGTAAAACATGTCACACATGCATAACGGTAGATGTTGCTTGGGACTGTCTCCTCAGTTTCAACTATAGGGGTTGATGTCATGTTAACATCAACATATCTATGTCGGCACAGGGGGCAGGATGCCGGCTGGATGTCTCGGAACCATGTTTCCAAACATACAACATGGGTATGTATTCGGCAGGAACAAGGCATGTTGCAACATTGGATTGTGCCAGGGCTAGCGCCAAGACCAACATCGGTTTCCAGGCAGAACATACATGGCTCTGCAGAGGAGCCAACATAGATTTGGACTGACATGGGATGTTATGTAGAATTAGGGACCGAGTCTTTATTCTACATCAAAGTAGTCAATCCCTATAGTGCTAGTTTTGGATTTTCACTATAGGAATAATTTTGGGGGCATATAACCGTGGGTCTCAAATAAAGTTCCGCACGGCTGCACTACGGCTGCCGGCACCGGACATCCACTGGGGGTGGCTGAGGGGTACAGGGAGCTTGTCAATGTCCTTTTGATAATGGAGGTGCATTTCCACTTCGCTTATAATGGCAGGCACGGACCAATCAACTACGAGCTTATTGAGTTCTGCGACCTGACCGGGTATATTTGTAGGGAGGTTCTTTCCATATTGGAGATAGAAGGAGCGCATAATGATTTGAAGTTCATCAACAGACTGGTCGTCTATTGCGTAGCCGGCTTTGGATTTAACGGCGGCCTTGATTTGGCGTTGGAGAGAGGCAATATTCTCCGGTGAGAAGAATGCGTTGCTTACCGGATTGGCCTCCCAGGACCCTTTGAGGACGGCCTTGGCGACATTGGTGTCTACGGCAGTCTTGTATCCGAATCCGGCGGCGTCAGGATTTGCCAGGAAGCCACCGGCAGACTGGATGGGGGCGGTAAGGTTGACGCGACCGTTGGACTGATAGGATTCAGTATTAAAGAGGCTGATTTTTGAAGCATCATATGGTGCATAATCGGCGGCGTTATTCATATGGGCTAGATTCCTGCTAGTGGGGGGGAACTAAAATTTGGATGCTACCGGTACGCTTTTGGGTTTGGGCAAGTGCGCGGAGTGCGTCTAATTTTCAAAAAAGCCGATGCAAAAGTTTTTTCTCCGGATAAGGTATAGAAGAAACAAATGTCCTCCGTTACCTCTGAATTCGCACAGGTCTCTCGTCGTGTCGGTTATTTCATCTGCGTCAGTGGTGGTTCTTTCGGCTACACTGATGTCTCCCAGAGCACTGTTGACTACAACAGCTGGAATATCACTGCAGCTTCTACCACTGCCATTGCAACCAATGCTATCCTAGAAGATATGGGTGAAATCGCCAAGGTGAATGGATACATCCTCCGTAAGGTCCGTAATGTGTCCACTATTGCTCCTGGCGGTGGTGCAGCTTTTAACCCTGGTTCAACTGTGTATACTTTCTGGATCGTCGTGCCTGGTGGTGAATACCCTATGGCCGGTGTCGCCTCTGCAACCCCTGCTCTTTCTGTTGCCCCAGTTGCCCGCCTCGGTTAAGTAGCGTAGCTACTGACCTTTGGTTAAACAACCTAATCCTTATAATCTTTATAACAAGAATTCCTATAATTCTTTCTATAAAGGCAATACCCTATAGACTTACACTATAGGGGTTCTTTCTTGTTTATTCTTCATTCCCATATAGAGATGGCCACTGTGTCAGTTGATATAAATATAGATTATCAGTTTATTCTGTTTGTCCTGTTTGCGATTATGGTATGCAGCACGGCTCCCGTATATTTCTACAACCGTAGCAAGTACTTTGCCGGTTTTATTTCCCTCATCCTGTTTATCCTCATTTTCGTCTTCTTCGGCATGCGCTGGTTTAGTGGTTCCGAGATGGTCGGACCTGGCGCCGGCTACAAGGGAGTGTGGCCCCCGCAAATCGCCGTTTGCCCCGATTATTTTACGTATTTCAAAGTTGGCGATAAAGAAGCATGTTATAATGAGTCAGGAAGTAGAATTGGGGATATAGAAACAGGCACGAAACCAACTGAAATTAATTTTACTTCTAATTCAAATATTTTTCAAGCTTATAAGAGCGGCGGTGATAAAGGCGCACTATGTAAAAAAGCAATTGAAAAGAAAGTTGCATGGGAAGGAATTACGGATGGCGACTCATGTACTTTCTAAGAGGATTACACTACCCCGCAAAGCGGGGATGGCCTTTTAGGCCAGCAGGAATGATTTTAATAAGGATTCCTATAATGAAGTATTTTGGTGTTGATTAATGAACCGGCGCTAATGCGCTGAAAGGCCTAAATGGGTCCTCTTCAGTCTTAGCAAGGGGAATGAATATTCCGTTGAGTTTTACGAAAAATAATGCCGGCGGCGGTGCTTTTTGTTTTCAACCAGAGGCGGAGGCGAAGTTGGAGAGCTGGATTACGAAGCAGCAGACGAGCGCCTTTCTTATTGTGGGACCACCAGGCATTGGTAAGACTACACTTGTATACCGCGTCCTGAAGAAGATTGGGTATACCCTCGTGGAGTTCAACGCGAGTCATACACGGAGTGGCATTGCTTTTACAAAGACCATTTTACCACTGTTGAAGTATGGGGGTGTCCAGGAGTGGCTGCGTGATGGTTCCAATAAGCGTATGGGTGTACTCCTGGACGAGATGGATGGTCTGAGTAGTGGTGAAAAGGGGGGTCTCAATGAACTTCTGAAGTACTTACGTGCATGGAAACCGGACAATGGGACGCATCCACTGATTCTGATTTGTAATAAGCTCCAGGGTCGGCCCATGGAACAGATTAAGAGGCTCTGTACGACCATTACGTTGGACCCACCAAAAGCAGGGCAGATTCAAATGACCTTGGAGAAGGAGCTACCCGCCAATATTCTCAATTGTGGCGACTTGCGTGTCCTGTTTCGCTACTTGGCCGGTTTTCCGCCCCTGGACCAGTCGGTTCATTTGGAGGAGAGTCGTTGTACAAGCACGAGTCTGGAATGGGCCTGGTATTGCCTTTATGGGGATTATGACCCGTATCAGATTATTGAGCTGGAATATAATGAGGCTAACTTGGCCGGTCTCGTCTTGCACGAGAATACGCCTTTACGTTTACGTGAAGCGCACGCCCAGGATCCAAAAGCGTTGGAGGATTATAAGCGGATTTTCAATATTATCTATAAGTGCGACTGGGCCGACTTCTGGGCCTTCTTTTATCAGTGTTGGCATATCTTGCCGCTGAACCAGACGCTGAAGCTGAAGTGCCCCAACCAGATTTTCGCAGCTCGTGGGGATACACCGCCGGTGCCGACGGAGGCACAGAACCTGATATTTACGCGGGTGCTGAGCCGACAGAGCGCCTTGTATAATGCGTGGAAGGAAATGTGCGCCGTCCACGATGCGCATAATATTCCTGTACGGTGTGTGCCAATGGTGGCGGGTGCTTTTACAAGCCCGAAAACGAGAGCTTTAGCTCTCCTTTGAGGTGTCAGGGTTGCTGACCCGAAAACGAGAGCTTTAGCTCTACACCAATAAATGAATCCATCTAAACAATCCTATGGCAAGAACTATAGGGGATTGATTAGATGGCCTGCCTTACCGATGCACATCAAATCTTACCAGGTCTCTGGGTCGGTTCTCTTGCGGCGGCGCGGCGCGGCGACCTACTCATCCAGGCCCGCATAACCCATGTCATCACATGTCTTCCCTATAGTGAAATCGCGGAGCGGGGGCTGGAGATTCCAGAGGAGATTCAATGGACGATTGTGCCTGTGGAGGATGCGTTGGAAGACACGATTTTCCCTCATATTGAAACAGTAGTTAACACTATAGGAAATACTCTTGGGGCGGGTGGACGTGTGCTCGTCCATTGTATGGGAGGAATTAGTCGTTCTCCGTCCCTGGCGGCGGCCTATGTAATTTGGCGGTTGCGGCTACGATGGGCGGCGGCAGTGGCGTATGTGCGTGAGCGGCGGGCGTGCGCGGAGCCGAATGCAAAATTCTTGCGCGATTTGGAGGCGTTTGACCGAGCTGTATTTCGTAATGAGACGCTACCGACGGTGCCGAATAAGAACCGGTAAGCGGAGCGGCTATGTGAGGGAGAGCATATGTAAACAAACCCTATTGCCATAAAATGGCACCCTGTCTAAAAGACAGGCAGTGTAGCACTATAGGGATTGTTTCTATTTGTTGTAATGGCAAGCGAAAAGGTGAAGGTCTATTATCCAGGGACGGACGATGTTTGGAAGAAATATTATGTCAATGAGGCCGGCGTCAAACATGGAGAGTACCGTATGTATTGGCCTGATGGGGAGACGAAAGTAAAGGGTTTCTATGTACTTGGGAAGTTGGAGGGAGATTATAAGGAATATTACCCTTCAGGGGCGCGATGGCTTCTGCGAACCTATAAGGCTAGTGTTCTGGATGGTCTGTATCGCCAGTGGTATCCTCACGGGCAACTGGAGATTGAGACGCACTATAGGAATGGGGTGGATGTGGGTCCGTATCGTGAATGGGAGGCGGATGGGCGGCTCGTGACTGATATTCCTGCCGGTCATCCGTGCTTGGGCCACGACGACAAAGAGTAATTTATATAAAGGGACGGCGCGTTTCTTTCTATAACAAACGACCTGCAGTTGCTAGAATGAATGACATAGAAGTGTTTCGTGATGTCGCGGATGATGCAAATGCACGGAAGCGTGTGTGGAAGTGGGCGAATCCGTTTGGGGAGGTGGTGCCGATAGGGAATACCTATAGTTATCGGCGTGATGGAATGTTTGAGAAATTACAACGGTATAATGTTCTTGGTGCACACGATTCTCCATCCACTGCATTTCATACACATGGGCTGTTATTGTCGCGGTATGGGTATAACAAGTACGGACAGAAGCACGGGTTCTGGGTGTCCTATAATTACAACGGTTCGCAGCATATATATGGTTCGTTTAAGAGGGGACGGCGGGAGGGGGCCTGGTGTGTATGGAAGAAGACGGTAGATTGTAGTCGGCGGGACACGATAGATGTGACCCATGTATCGCACTATAGGGATGGTCTGTTGGATGGGGTGCATGCGATTTACACGTTGGACGGGCAGCTTCAGAAGGCATGTATGTTTTATCGTGGGCGGCAGATGGTGGACGAGTGGGGGCGTGAATGGTTTCGGCGTACGGAGTTAGGGAGTGTTCTGTATTACGACCATGGACCGAGTGAGGAGGAGTTTGAGCGGGTTGTGAAACACGACGCGTATTGGGATTTTGAGTACGAGTTTTTTAGAAACGTAGGACCCTTAATTGGGGTGAATCATATTTATGGGGAAGAATGATGCAAGAATTAGAAGAATAATCCCTATAGTGTAGCACTGTAGGGATTGTTATTGGGGGGTGGGTTTGGTTTGGGTTAGTGCCGCTCAGGTACTTCGCTTGACCCGTAGGGTCAAGGTCCTAGTGCCGTTCAGGCACTTCGCCAGTATGTTGGAGTTTATGGACGTGGAGGGGTGCCGTGCGACCCATGCGAAGGGCGCGGCCGACGACCTGTTTCTCTTCTTCAGGTGTGAGTGCATGATAGAGAATGACATCAGTGGCAGTTATGAGGTTCATGCCGACGCCGAGTTCTCGTGAATTCAAGAACAGAACCTGGATTTTCCCCGCCTCAAATTCCTCAATTGCCTTTGCAATGACATTCATATTGCCCTTGAGAATCCGGTATGAAATCCGCGCATCGTCGCAGTCCGCGCCGAAGTTTTCAAAGGGATTGTCGTGGTGGCTGAAGACAAGGAAGCGACCAGCAGGCTTTTCCTTGAGAATCTGGAGCAGGCGGTCTCTCTTTTTTTGGGGAGCGGAGCTGGGTGGTGGTGCGGCGGCAGCAGCGGGTGTTTGTACGTGGACGAGTTGGGCGGTGCCGACGCGGGCGCGACACATAGGGCATGTGCCATTCATACGAAGGCACTTGAGGATGCAGCCGGCGCAGAAAATCCGTTGGCAACATGGGGTGTATATGACATCGGTGGGTGTGTCGTAGCATATGGGACAGAGTTCTGGGCTCTCGTTTTTGAGTGCGCCGAGGCGGTCGCGGAAGGTTTGGAGCTGGGTTTCTGCGCGTTCTTTGGACCGGTGGAGGGCTTTAATGGCCTCCTCTTTGTGTTGCTGGGAGACATACTCCAGGGATTCACGATAGGAGATGGTTGTTTGGATGTTGTGAATGTCTTTCATGTAGCGGGCTTCCACAGCTTCCAGGAGGTTGTTGGGGGTCGCTGTATTGAGGTGGAGGGATGCCAGCGCGGTTTGTATGTCGTCGGCGTCTATGAGTTGTTGGATGTTTCGGTCCACGAGGCCATTGAGGGCGGCATTGATGGCGGACCGGCGGCATGTATATACATGGGTATGTACGGGCGGCATGTTGAACGACTGGCGGTAGTACTCGGCCGATGTCTGGAGGATGTTGATGTAGGAATTCGGATGTTTGACATGAATGCTGTTTTCCAGATAGCCGGCGGAACGATAGGAATTATGATAATTATAATAATTTGGATAGTTATGTAAGTATTCTGCAATCCAATTGACCGTTTGGGGGTGGAGGTTCTGGAATTCGCGAGAAGTCATGTAGTTTTCTATGCCGTCGCGATGTATGTGGACTCCGTCCAGGATGATGTTGGTCCATGATGCGGTGATGTACCATTTAAAAAGGACAGTCGGCATGTCTAGGAATCGTGCGCGGGGGATTTTAATGGAATCGGCCTCGTCCACAAAGAAGCGTTCCCACCATAGGGATGTTTCTTCAATGGCATGTATGAAATCCGGATAGATTGTACTGCTCACGAGGGTGAGGTCGGCAGCGCGCATGCGGTCATGGAAAGCGGTACCAGATATATCTGCCTTCGTCTTTATAATGTAGGGCTGGAGGGTTGTCTGGGTTTTGATAAAGCCGCGCCACTGGGGGATTAAACTATAGGGAACAAGGATGAGGTTCTTACAATTGTTGGGATCGGCGGTGTCGTAGGTGCGGTGATAAATGGTGTAGCCGTCGGTGGAGCTATTGCGAATGAAGCTGAGATTTTTGGTGTGTGGTTGGGTGTGCTCTTTCATGTGTGCTATGAAGGAGAGGGCGCTGAGGGTTTTGCCTGCACCGACTGGGTCGCCTATGATGCCAACGGAGCCGCGCGTAATGTATTTACGACCAGAGACATCGTGTTGGATATAGCCGGCATGCATGCGTTCTTCGTGTGCTGCGCAGGATGCTACAAGGGTCTTTTGGTGATTACGGAGAGGGATTTGTATAGAGTTGGGTTGTGGAATTTGCACATGGTCAGGGCCGAGGGAAGCATTATAGGTGTGTTGAATGTAATCTATGAGTTGTGCGCTTGTAGATGTGGATTCCCGTAATAAAAAGGGGGGTGTAGTATTCATAATCTTGTTAAACTAGATTATGAACTGCTTTAGGTTTCTGTGGATTAATGGGACTTGTATTAGACAGAAAGTGTGAGGGGTTTTACATCAGTTGTTTGTACAATGGTTGATTGTCCCAGAAGCTGTTCCAATGTGATTGCATTGGAATTGGAGTCAACAACCTTGAGTCCCTGGACCTCGGAGAGGACCTGTGCGCTCGTTGTAACTACGCCGCCAATGGGCTTGCCGTCGTCTTTTTGGAAGATTTCACGAATGCGGCGGTCCTTAATGAAGTCCTTTATCTTCATCTGGACTTTTCGTAGAATGTGATTATTTTCCTGTTGGCGAAACATGTTCTTATTAAAAGTGTTTTGGCTGTGGCTCATAACGAGCATAGTCTTCATGGGGTCCAGTTGAATCATGGGGTGTTTATAGCCCTCCAGAAAGCTCTTTTCCTCGGCGCACACCACGGTTTCATCATAGGAATGTGTTCTACCATATGACTTGCGCCAGGCCATAGTGCCGTTTGTGGCGTGGTTGGGGCCGTAAGGACCAAGGCGAATAATCTGGCCGTTATCCTTATAGTACATATAGATTTCACTGGAACCGGCGAGTTCGATCTTGGGGAAGGAGCGGAAGCGATTGACCACGTGGCTGACGCGTTCAGGGGGATAATAGTCGTCGTCGTCCATGGCAATTACAATATCACCCTTTGCCTCCTTATTGAGCCGGTTCCGTTTTGCGCCAATATTCACTTTCACAGGGTCATAAATATAGCGGACATTGGGAAGTTTCGCCGCCGCGGTGAGCCGTAGGAATTCCTCGCCGGCGGGTTCCGTTCCGTCGTCATACATAATCCATTCCATGCGGTCCTTGGGGTAATCCTGGTGTGCGTAGCATGCAACAAGGCCTTCCATGAACTGTTTGCGATTGTAGGTCGGCGTTACGACGGATACAAAGGGGCGTGCATGGTCCAGCTGTGGGTTTTTCTTTGACATCTGATGGTAAAATCAATCCTATAGTGTAGCACTATAGGAGTGTTTTAGGTGTTATTTTTTAGGGTGTTTCTTCTGCTTTTTGTGTTTCCGCTTTGTTTTACGGCTCTTTTTACCACCAGTTTGGGCTGGTGGCGGTGGTGGAGGGGCATTGACCGGCGGAGGGACCTGCGCATCAGCTGGCGCATCAGCTGGCGCATCAGCTGGTGCATTTTCTTGGGATTGGGTATTTGCAGAGGGTTGGGTGTTTGTAGTGGGATTATTTTCCACATATTCTACAGGTTCTGTTGAGGCATTTTCAGTAGAAGGAGGGGTATTTGCGGACTTATTCTTTTTATTTAGATTTGTATTTGCGGGCTTTGTATTTCCAGCTTTGGCATTTGCAGAATTCACATTTGTGGGTGTATTCTTTTTATTTGCATTAGTATTTCCAGGTTTGGTATTTATATTGAGATTTGTACCAGGTTTTGACGGACACGTACCCATCACTCTACACTATAGGGATGTTTATTTTTGGGTATATTGTTTGACACATTCTTCCAGTTCGCCGGCCCAGCGGGCAATATTGGCATCTTCATAGTATGTGAAGGGAGCACGAAGGAGGGCGGTAATGAGGGACTCCCCTGCTTCAATTTCGGGTGTAGTACAGAGAACAGGTAGTACACCATACATAGGAAGGGGGCCACAGCGGACGCGCTGCACGCGGAAGTAGAGAAGGACGGGACATACAAAGAGGGGGAATGCACCGTGAAGGAAAAAGCGGACACGATAGGGTATAGGTCGGTGGATTGCGGAGTTGGCCGCGAGGCTACCGCCGAGAATGCAGAAGAGGACGAGAAGGAGGATGGGCCAGAAGGAAAGCGTGGATGTAAAACTGGACCAGATGTCGCCAAAGCGGAATTGGGCGTTGTCAATTGTAGCCTGATTCTTTGTTTGTTTCTTTGCCGCATCGGCCCATTCTTGGGCCGGTCGGTTCTTTAAGCCGTTCAGTTCGTTTTGTAGGACGGTACGATATGCGGCGTCGTCCACGGTTTGGAGAATGCGGGTCTGCGCGTCGCTCATTTTTTGCTCCAGCTGGATTTTTGTAAGGGTCGTGCTGTTGCTTGTGTACCAGGACTCCAGGTCGCGCGCTTCCTTAACAAGGACTGATTTCACATTCGGTGTAAGTCGCGGGTCCTTTTGTTCAGCAATAAATGTAAGGCCGGTATAGAAGCTACGGTAATTTGCCTTTGGCTGGTCCGTTGAAAGAATATTATTAATATCGCTATTGTATTTATCGCGCTCGGCCTGGAGTTCAAGAAGAGGGGCGGTAGAATTTGCTGCGAGCCAGTCAGTAATGGCGACATTTCTTGCAAGAATTTCCTGTGCGCCTTCGGGGGAAAGAGTCCCTTTCTCTTTGCCCTCAAGAGCTTTTTGTTGATAGGTTTGTATAGACCCGTTGAAATCCGCGCGCAATTGCCGTATGCGGTCCTGTTCTTCTACACTATAGGAGGTGCCGATTAATCTATCTACGATGCCGCTCATCTATTGTTGCGGCGTTTTTTCTTTGTTTTGACGTGGCGCAAGCTGGGTCGCCGGCCTCCCTGCTTTTGAATATGGGCGAGGGCAGTGGCACACAGGTCATGTATAGCACCGATTTTTGTGCGGTAGCGTTCTGCAGCGCCTGGGCGTGTGTCATCCAAATAGTTAGAATGGAGGAGGGCGAACTGTTCCACCATGTAGGACGACGAGTCCTGAATTGCTGCGCGAAACTTTTCTAGGGGGTCGTTCTGAGGTGTTGATGGGGAAGACATTATAGGAATTATGTCTTGAATGATTCCTATAGTGTATGTATATTGGAATTTTAACATGGGATGTTGAACATGGGATTCTCAAACATCAGAATTAGTACGCATACTTCAAGCCGCCAAGACCAGAGCTAATGTTGACGACGTTATAGGATTCAACATAGACATTGACATTGTATACATAGGTCGGATTTGCCGGCAAGGGGTATGGGTCAATTTCCAGCTGGAAGAGCCGAATGACACTTGCATTGACCGAACCAGAGGGCTGTTCGCTCGGCGGGTCAATTTGGAAGGGGAAGACATGGATGTAGCGGGCGTCGCGCTGGAATCCGCCCACGCACGTATTGTATTGTGTGAGCTCAGTGTAATAGCCGAAGCCCTTTGCCTCTTGGTATTCCACGCCATTCAAGAGGAGGCGCATGTCTCGTATAATTTGGTCCTGGGTCGCCGCCACAAGGAGACCGCTGCTGAAGACGGTATTCACTATAGGAGATGCTCCTGGTGTGGGGGTAAAGGGTGCAGCGGGATAATTCCACCAGTTGGTGTAGTTGAAGGGCTGGTTGCGTTCGTCAAATGAGTCGGACCGACGGGGCAGAATAATGAGGCGTGTAATTGGGTTGGAGACTTCCAGGTCAAAAAGTTGGCGACCGGTAATGTTGTCCAGACGATAGCGGCGGACCTGGCTCATGAGATAGGTGAGGGGGAAATTGGCAAAAACCTTCCGCTCCTCGTCCGTGACGGACACATAGGTCGCTTCCAGCCGTGGATTGACACTGAGGTTGTTGAGCGCCGGCACGGTGAAGCCGTGGTCTACATAGAAGTTGCGGATTTCCACGGCCTGGTCATTATCGGCCACATAATCTGGTTCATTAATGCCGAGCATGCTCTGGAGCTTCACGCCAGGGCGAACACGGAGGCCGGTGGGGTCCAGGACGGTGTAGAGTTCCTGGAGTCGGCGCAAGGTGATTTCCACATAGCATTCGTGGTATTGGAGGGCGACAAGGGGAAGTGCTTTGAAGCTGGAGGCGGAAAACCAGAAGGGGAGGGGTACACGTAGGGTGCGACCGAAGATACTGGGACGGTTCGTCTGTGCCGTCTGGGTAGTGTCGCGTACGACACTGGGGTAGCCAATGCCCTGACTACCGCCGGCGTAGATGCCCTTCGCGGGGTCCGTCAGTTCTGCGGTGTCGCCGACAAGGGCGCGCCATTTCTCGTAGGAGTCTGAATCCTGGTCCAGGAGGGCACGGGCGTAAATGTATTCACCGTCAAACTCCTGGACTGTGGAACCGCCCATAAGAAAGCTGACTTTCTTAATCATATGCACACCCACGGCTTTGACCCACTGGAATTCGTATTGTGCTTGCCGTGGGCTGCCCGCTGAAATGTCAATGTATTTGCTGTAGATGTCAGGGAGGTCAACTAAGAGGCACATGTCTGAAATTAAGTCCGTCACGCGGGGAATTTTTGCGCGGACGGTAATTTCCTGGTCATAGAAGAGTTCAGAGGGGCCTTCCAGAGGCACGGACACCGATTCCGTGGCAAAGTGGCTGTATTTTTTGAAAACCTTATAGAAAAAGGTAAAATCCGGATTACCGTTAAGGAGCACATTTTGTGAACCATAACTGGTTAATGAAATTAAACTACCACCGGGCATTCCTTCTTAGACCCATGAATATTAAATTTAGGTCTCTATACGCCTAGCACTATAGTGGATGGTTTGGGGGTTTTGTGTTAGAATTGCACCTTAGTGTGCGCATTAGCATTGTGCCTTAATGGGCGCCAGTCCACCAGTTATCCACCAAGTAGGGGTTGACACTATCCGCCGCGCCGCCCTTCTGGGTTTCCGTGCTTGGACCCACGGCAACAAGCCCCTGGATTTCACTATAGGAAATGGCGTAGCTGAAATATGTGAGACTGGCAAGGTCCCCGCTGAATGGGCCATTCACTTGCTTTTCGTCCTCTCCAGTACCCAAGCGAATTCCCTGGCGTTGGCTGAAAAGAATGAGGTCCTGGTAGTTCTGCATAAGGACACCTTCCACCGACATCTTCTTTATAATGTTTCCATTGACATAGATTTCAAGGGCGTTCTTACGGGCAAGGATGACGACGTGCACCCATTTGTTAATAGGGATATCCTCTATATCCACGTAGTTATGTATTTTCTTGGTGCTGTTTGCGTAAACACGGAGGGTATTTTTGTTGCCATGGATGAAGACACCAGGGCTTAACAGGGGGGTCATCTTGGAGTAGCCCTTGTGGAAGACGTGTTTGAGTTGGCCCGCTTGATTATTGGCGAAGCCGTTTGAATTGAGAAGGAGAAAGAAGCTGTAGGTGAACTCGGCGCCGGTACGTTCGTTGTAGCTCGGAGGAAGTGTGAGTGCTGAGGAGATTGCGGGGTTCTGTGCAATCACGACCTGGCTGTTCTGAGCATTTTGTCTATACGGGAAGACGTCCACGCGACTTCCCTCCGCTTGGGACCAGAGTAGGTAGACCGTTTCCATCATCATCATGACAATATAGAGGATGAGGGCAAGGACCAGAACAAGAAGTGTCTGGCTCACGACGCCTTGGCCCATTAAATATTCTTGCACGCCGCCGGCACTGCCACTATTCATGTTTGTAAAGGATGAATCCATCGCTATCTATTAACGGCAATTGAAAAAAGATTCTATGAGTGAATCATACCTATAGACACCTTTTTAGGAAAAAGGTGTGCCAAAAACTTAGTACATATACCTATAATGCGTTCCTTATAATTACACTATAGGAATTGACTTACTGCGTCAGTTTATGCACCAGGGATGGTAATACTCTTGAGGTATTCTGGGTCAAAGAGGCCCTTGAACCATTGGCCGATACTGAATGGTTCCGCGGGGCCGCTCATATAGAGGCGCCAGACCTCCTCAGGGTTGAGGGCGTAGTTGGCCATCTTGGTGTTGCCGATGAAGCCGCCGAAGCCGCCGTATGCGGCGACGGTGAGATAGAGGGCGTCCGCGGCCGCACCGCCGACACGGTACATTGCAGGGAGTACAACGGAACGGGCGAGCTTGCCGTCCATGTAGACGTCAAGGACCTTATTATTGAGGGTGAAGGTAAGCATAATCCACTTCTGGAATTCAATATCTCGGATTGTGGCCTGGATGTTGGATGTAGGAATTGAGCCTGAGGCGTCTGTAATCATTGTGCTAGTGCTGCCGGTGGTTGTTGGTTCCGTTGCGACGGCGACCTTCATTATGTTAGAATTGGAATCCAGGTAGGCGACCATAGTCTGTTCGCCAGCAAGGGTATTATTTGTACCGCTACCAGATGCCTTTCCAAGGCTGAAAATGTGCTTTTTTCCTGCGCTGTCGGTGCTGGTGCTACCAATACGTGGGTCCTGGAAATAGACCCATATGTTGAGACTCAGTTCACCGCCACTATAGATTTGTTTTGGGAAAGAATAGATGACTGGTGGGCTATCTCCATCTGCTGGTTTGAATGCGCCATTTGCCTGGTAAATCTCCAGACCGGAACTTGTGAAAAGATACTTATAGAGATAATAAACACCAACAAAAATAAGCACTATAAGGATTATACGAATCAGATTTTTCACGGCACCTGCGCCACCGACATTTGAAGAATTCATTCTACAAGAATTCTACAAATATTTTGGGATATTCTTCCTCATATATATGGCAAGGGGATGGCTTTATAGGTCAGCAGGGATTGTTCTCTGTAGGCTGGGCATTGATTGGTTAGACACTTGTACGAAAATGATAACCGGAGGGCGGTTTTGTGGTTGCGGTGAGGCAGTCTCCGCCGGTACAAAAAAGGGAGTTTCCAAAGAGCATTTCTGTAAAATCCTTCTTTTCGTAGGGCTTTCCTTTGGAGTCGGCGGTGGCCTGGATGTGGGCGCTTATATCCTCTACACGCATAACTGTGCTGTTGAGGTTCGGATATAAGTAGCGGCCAATGTATGCGCTGCCGCCGATTTTCAAAGGGTCTGGATCGCGCTGGTAGAAAGTGTCAAAGAGTTTTGTACCTGCAATGGTGTCATTGTAATAGACACTAAAGCGGCGACCTTCGCGATTCACGGTAAGGTAGACCCATTTTTGGAGGGGGAAATTATCTAGGATAATACGCTTTGAATCGCCCGTATTATTTTCTTTGAGTTCTACCTCGGCATAGGTGGTATATGCGTCATTGTTATTGTTAATGTAGAGTTTGAATGGACCAATGCTAACTAATGGAACGGCGTCTGTGCCAGATGCGCGGGGAGTGCGGTCGTAGTTATTGAGGTAGATGTAGACACCGAAGGAGCCGCCGCTGGTTCCATAATAGAAATCATTATAGACCTGTCTACTTGAGCCGATGCGGGTTTCTTTCTCTAAGGTGCCTTTTTCAGGCGTCAAATTGGAAGCGGAGGTCGGGCGAAATGCGGCAAGGAGTCCCCAGAGGACAAGTACGATGCCGGCAATGGCACCGACGATCATAATGAGGCTGGGAGACTGGGAGGGGGCCGATACATTGAATCCGCGGCGCATATATTTGCCGGCGTATTGCATGGAGTAGGCAATGACCATAAGGCCACAAATGACACCAACGATTGCGAGTGCAAATTTTTTTAAGAAATCACCAGACATAGGGTCTGTTCTCTATTCTGGTGATTTAGAAAGATACAATACGATGGACCTAACCACTACAAGTAGTTGTATCAGGACTCGTATCATATTTGGGACTAAAAGAAGGGCTGACGCTCGCACCATAGGCACGCATTACGTCTGGGCCAACGACATTATTCCAGAAGCGGAGTCGTTTAATACGGACACCTGTGCTCTCATTCAGTTTTGCAACGTCTTTGAGTACAAGAGAATCAGAATCATTTGGTTTTAAAACGGCCGGTGCGAAAGTCTGTGTCTTATACAAGGAGCCATTAATATAGGCCTCCATGAATTTATCCACCAAGACAAACCCTATAGTGAATTCCTTACGGACAGGTACATTGGTAAGCACTATAGAGGATAGCGGGAATATATCACGTCCATTACTATCTTTATCCTTTGTGATTACCTCAAATGTGAGGTCATTCTTGGAAGCATCCAGAAAGAAACGGACATTATTTGCGCCTGTGTTGTTTGTATGTAAAAGGATATTCTTATTTGTAAATGCAGATGTAAATGTATTATCCACAATAATGTCAAAGCATATACTGAAGTTGTAATATTTGTTTGGGCAATTGGAACTTACATCAGGATGTGCCGCTGCTTCATCTTCCCAATATACGGTACCTGTGTCACCGGAAAGAACGGAACCAGGGCCAAAGATAGGTTTATATGTAAAATGCATAATCACAAGAATAATAATAGCAATAAATACAATAATGAGAGTATAGAAGAGTATATTTGTGACAGTGCTTCCTTTGGATGTATTTTGTACTCCCAGATTGAATCCTGCTGAATTCATATTCCTGTTATGACTCGGTCATTTTCTTGGAGACGTACCAACCGATGGCGGCCACGGCGACAATAGAGACGGTTGCAATGGCCGCGCCCTTTGCCATGTCCTGGAAGCCGCCGGCTGTAAAGTCGTCAGGGACATATACGGGGCTACGGCCGCGGGTGCCGAGTGTTGCGTAGAAACGAATGGCGTCGGCCTCGGTGTAGTTGGAGGGTTTACCGAGGCTCTCGTTCACGGCGTTGTGGACCTGGACGGTCCAGCGGAAGAGGTCGGCGCGACTATCCAGGCTCGGAGTCAGGGGGTATTGCTTGAGGAATTCTGCGTAATGTGTCTTGCATATAGGACACGGAATCATGTACTGGAGACTTTCGTAGAACTCCTTGGCTGCGCGTTTTTCTGGAAGTGTGGGGGAGTTGGAATAGCCAAGGGCGGCCAGGTGCATAGTGTGCCAGAAGAAGGGACCCCATACGGCGGGAGGAATACTCATCGGCTGACTCATAAAGTCTATCTATTGTTATGGGGAGAAGCTTTTCACTGTAGGGGTTGGTGCGCGTTGGCGGAGCGGCTATGTCTTTAAGTCCCTACATGGAACATGGGTATGTCTGATGTTGATGTTGCCGATGTATGTTCCAGAAAGTTTTGAGATGTATGTTTCCAGAACATGGATTCTAACATTGACATGGGTATGTTGCCGATGTCAAATGCGATGTATGTATCCAATCCCAACCCCTATAGTGTAGTCCCAGGGAAAACACTATAGGGTATGTTGTTTCGGCAATTCTTATTAGCAATGCTATTAAAGTTTTTGGTCCACCTTTTTCTAAAAAAGGTGGCTAAAGAATGGAGCCCATCACATACTAAGTATAAACCCTATAAAGCATGAGCTCATCGCCGAGTAATCCCTTTGTCCAACCTTATAAAATCCGATGCACGAACTGCAACCAGCAAGGGCATCACATACGTATGTGCGAGCAACCAGTCAGTTCCTATGGTCTGATTGCGTTTCGTATTACCGACCCATCATGGAATCAAGTTGCCGCGCTTCATGGGCGTGGGGAGCTGCTTCCGCTTGACAAGGTCCAGTTTCTCATGATTCAACGGCGAAACTCCTATGGATTCGTGGAAATCATACGGGGAAAATATAAGACTAATGATCTGTCTTATCTACGAACTATTATTGCGGAAACGACGAAAGTGGAACAAGATGCGCTATTGAGTCAGCCGTTTGAAATGTTATGGAAGAACATGTGGGGGATTGAAAACAAGAACTATAAGCATGATTTTGAGATGAGTCGTGATAAATTTCATCGGATAATGGCGGGTGTAGAGGATTCGCATACGAAGCAGCGAATTACACTTGCCCAGTTGATTCAGGAAAACAAGTCGTCCTGGCCGACACCTGAGTGGGGATTTCCGAAGGGGAAGCCGAATCTCCATGAGACCACGTTGGAGACGGCCGAGCGTGAGTTCTGTGAAGAGACTGGCCTGGCACCAGGGGATTTTCATGTCTTTGAGAACATTTATCCGTTTCAAGAGAATTTCTATGGAACAAATCAGACTCAGTACAAGCACGTCTATTATCTTGCGTATATGATGCCGTCTGTGGCGGTTCGTATGAATCATGAGGATGCGGTCATGGCACGTGAAATCGGCGACATTGCATGGTTCAGTTATAGTGATGCGTTGGCTCATATACGCGACTATAACAATGAAAAGAAGGAGCTTCTGTTGCAGGTACATAAGGTATTACGTGATTATATCCCGCTACTGATTGGTCCGGCGGTGGCGTGTGTAGGAGAACTTGAAGAAGCAGAGCCTATTATTAGAGAGCAACATGTTGCCGAGTCAATCTCCAAAAAATCGCACATTGTCGGCGGAAAGTCCTACGCCACCGCCGCGCGAGGGTCAGGACCAGGAGGATACTCCGCCTCAGGGCCAGGAGGACACTCCTCCGCTGCTGGACAACTACACCAAGGAGACGCTCCTTGCTCGTTGGACGACGGCTTCTGAGGACGATTCCGTCTTGGAGGCTCTCCAGCGTGCCGACATGTTTCCTTCCATGGACCAGCGGTATGGCCTCCATCCTACGATTGACATGGAAATTGATGATGGAGAGGTTGAAATCAGTGATACATTTATAGAACGTCTCTTGAAAAAGGCGGAGTTTGCTCTTACAGAATCCACATTTGACCCACGAGCGAGTGCATGTGATGCGCTGGATGAGGAATATCCGAGTTTTGAGATCACGCCCGTACAGCGGTTTGTAGCATCATTCATGCATCCCCGAACCCCTTATAATGGAGTATTGCTGTATCACGGTGTGGGTGTGGGTAAAACATGTGCGGCAATTCAGGCAGCGGAGGCATTCCTAGATGTGTATCCCACCAGCAAAGTAATTATTGTGGCACCGAAGAATATTCAGGCCGGTTTTCGTTCCACGGTTTTTGATATAAAGAAGGTAAAAATCGGCAATGGAATTACACCCAACCAGAGCAACCAATGTACTGGGACGACCTACTTAAAGCTTGGTGGGACGACGTTTGAGACAGACCCCGCGGTGATTGAGCGCATGGCTGCGAAAGCAGTGGCAAGCCGCTATGAATTCTACGGCTACATCCAATTTGCAAACCGAATCAATTCCGTTGTGGCGCAGGCACAAAAGATGCGTTTGCCAGCGGACACAACACTGCCGCAGCTGGAGGCCCAGCTCTTGCGTGAGGAGTTCGGCTATAAGATGCTCATTATTGACGAGGCGCACAATATTCGTGATGTGGAAGCGGGTGACGGCGAGGACCTGGATACCATTCAGGAAGACGTGGAATCGGAAAAAGCCGGCAAGGTCTTAACACCGGCCTTATCTCGGCTTGTGGAGGTAGTGGATGGCATGAAGCTCATTCTCATGACGGCCACGCCCATGTTTAACAGCCCAAAAGAAATTGTTTTCCTTCTCAATTTGCTGTTGGCAAATGATAAAAAAATTACTTTATCAAAGGATCATATATTCCGAAAGTACGGATCATTGCGGAAACAAGGTAAACGGATTCTTGGGACTCTTGCAAATGCATACGTGAGTTTTATGCGCGGTGAAAATCCGAATAGTTTCCCTGTACGATTATTTCCTGAAGAGGGACGTTTGACAGAGGAGGCGTATCCCAAACGGTTTTTTGATGAAGGGGCGTTGGATGATGAGGAAAATGGGGATGAAGAAACTACAACTGCAGAAAAGAAACTTGAGGCCGCCAATACAGTGAAACTACCAATTGTAATTTCCAATTATCCAGCTGGTTCTGAAGAAGAGAAGCTACAAAGCCAAATTAATGAATATGTAAAACGTGAGTCTGGATATGGGTATTCTGGGCTCAACACACTTGTACAGGCAGGCAATATAATTTTCCCAGAAGCAGGAGCGGCGCTAAATTTATCCGAATCAGCGCAAATGGGTGGAGAGAATTCAAATGAAGAAGACGAGGGGGAAGACCTTGAGGAAAGCACTGTAGGGGATTCATCTACCTCTGTCGCCTCTCTGAATGCATCCACCTTTCTTGCACGTATTGGCGCCGGCGGTTTCAACAACACATTCATAAAAGAAAAGGATAGATATACACCAACCAACGGTTCCGTATCCTGGCTCCGTCTGGGCGAGCTAGAACATCATTCCCCAAAGATGGCCTCTATAATGAAGTCCATTCGTCGGTCCGAGGGAGTCTCTTTTGTTTATAGTCGTTTTGTGAAGGCCGGTGCACTTATGATGGCCTTTGTCCTAGAGGCTTATGGATATATGCCTTATGGGCGTGATAAACCCTTCCTCAATCATCCAGAGATTGGACGTGGTGGACCTGTATGTGCACTGTGTGATCGGCGCGAACGAGACCACGGCGCAGGGGAAGAAGACGGCCATGCATTTACGGCGGCAAAGTATGTACTTTTAACCGGCGACCAAACCCTAAGTCCAAAGAATGCGGAGGCGATTCAGGCGGAGAAGGACATCAAGAATGCCAACGGTTCCATAATAAAGGTTGTTCTAGGGAGTCAGATTGCCGGCGAAGGTTTGGACTTGAAGTATGTCCGCGACATACACATTTTGGACGCCTGGTTCCATTTGAACAAGACCGAGCAGATTATTGGCCGCGGCATTCGTTTCATGAGCCACTGTGCCCTTCCAGAGGAGCAACGAAATACCACCGTCCATCTGCATGTATTGGGATTAGGATCAGGCTCTGCCGCCCCAGGCTCAGAAGGGACTGAATCCGCCGACCTCTATAGTTATCGCACGAGTCTTCGTAAGGGCATGCTCATTGGCCGTGTCAGTCGTCTTCTCAAGACACATGCTGTGGACTGTAATCTGCGGTCCTCGGCGACGGTCATTCAGGGACTACCGCCACGGGCCCAAGTGGATAGTCGCGGAGTACGGCGCCCACGTGTAGATGTGAACGACACGCCCTTCACCGCCCTATGTGATTGGCTGGATACATGTACATATGAATGTAAACCAGACATCCCTATAGTGAAAACCGACATGGACTATAGTACATATACGAACTTTCATGCCCAATACATGGAAACCGAAATTAAGAATCACATACGGGTTTTGTTTCAACTCCAGACATCGTATAGCCAGGCCGATTTTATGCACGCCCTGGAATCCGCCACGGATTTCTCCTCCATTGCCATTGGGTATGTCCTACGCAGCATTATAGGGGATAGAACATTTATTGTTCGCCATGGGTCTCTTGAGGGTTATGTGATTTATCGCAACACCTATTATGTATTCCAGCCATTCATTTATCAGTCGTCAGCGATTCCTCTGGCTCTACGAAATGCGGAGCTGCCGGTCAAGCGCGATGAGTATACGCCGAAGACGATTTCCGCGAGTGAGTTCAAGACGTTCCGCCGTTATTCACCATTGGACTGGGACGTGGTATCAGAATGGATTGACCAGTTGGAAGGGGGGGAAATTACGAATGAGAAACCGATGGGGCCGATTGTGGGGGCGATTGAGGAGTATGTGACGGACCCTGACACTGGGACGGAAAACATTTCCCTGCGGAATCGTCTCTTGGA
>JACCDO012282583.1_pt1 | contig 25866 bp, 23 predicted proteins | sample 7446101 | NCBI WGS metagenome assembly JACCDO01 (sample SAMN15323440, study PRJNA562643) | freshwater metagenome | isolation source: river surface water | place: USA:Blue River Watershed | collected 2017-08-16 | reverse complement strand
CATGGGCTGATCAACCGCGGTGTACTGGGGCATGTTAGACGTGACTTGCGTAATAGCCTGAACATTGATTTTTGGACCCGCAGCGGCCGTCTGCGCTTGTGCTGTTGAGGCACCGATCGCCAGAGAGCAGGCGGCCATCAACGTGGTAAGGCTAAAAAACTTCATGGGTACACTCCTTGAGAGTCGAGGGACGAAATTAAAAGCTTATTTAAAAACTGGCCAGCCTATGGTTGAGTAAATCGGTCACGAGCATGGCACCGGGCGAGTGGGTAATGCAAAAAGGAGGACGGGCCGCCATTGCAACAGATTGGGGCGTTACGCCACAGGCCCAAAATACTGGCAATTCACCAGGTTTGACTTCAACCGCGTCGCCAAAGTCGGGCTTGTTTAAATCTTGAATACCAATTTGTTCAGGGAATCCTAAGTGCACGGGTGCGCCATGTACCCGGGGAAAGCGAGATGTGACCTGAACCGCACGGATGGCGTCCGCGGCGTTCATCGGCCGCATGGACACGACCATTGGGCCGTGGAAGACGCCCGCTGCCTCGGTCGCGATATTGGTTCGGTACATTGGCACGTTGCAACCCTGATCGATATGACGCATCGGTATACCCGCCTCGATCAATGCTTGCTCAAAAGAAAATGAACAACCAAGCAAAAAGCTCACTAAGTCATCGCGCCAGTAGTTTGATATGTCGAACGGTTCGTCAACCAACGCGCCGTCCTTCCAGACTCGATAGCGTGGAATGTCGGAGCGTATATCAACATCTTCGCCAAGTGTTGGCAGCATCGGATTTCCGGGCTCCGAAACTGCCAGGATTGGACAGGGTTGAGGATTGCGCTGACAAAACAACAGAAAGTCGTTGGCGAGGTTTTGCGGCAGGATCATCAAGTTACCTTGAACATACCCCGGCGCTACACCCGCCGTATTCCCCTTAATAATTTGTTGGCGGATCTGCAGCCTTGCCTCGTGAGCGGGATTGATGCCCAGTCCTGCAGAGGTGTTTTTTGAAAGGATAGCAGTTGAGCAAATATCGTTCATAAGAGAGCCTAAGCCGAGGTTGTTTGTCGCGAATGGGGGGCAGGAACCGATCTGAAATGATTTATTTAATTAAGTGAATACAACATAACTTGATTATGGCCATTATCAACTAAAAATTTACATGTGTCAGCACTGCGTCAGCAATGTGTCAGGATCATGTAAGTGATTGAAAGTTATGCTCTGTCCACAAAAATTTCTAAAGAGACATTGAAGTTTTTTTCTCACGGCTCCTAGGGCACTTTCTCTAGGATGTGCAGTGAAAATCAAAAGTAGTTTCTCTAATTTGCTCGACACCTACGTTTAATAGGAGTTTTCTAATGGCTACTGCAACAGCAAACGCAAAAGCAGCGCCGATGACTGCTGAGGAACGCAAAGTTATTTTTGCATCCTCACTAGGCACGGTGTTTGAATGGTATGACTTTTACCTCTACGGATCGCTTGCAGCGGTCATTGCAAAACAGTTCTTCTCAGGCCTTGACGCTGGTTCCGCGTTCATTTTTGCGCTGCTAGCTTTTGCAGCAGGCTTTATCGTCCGTCCTTTTGGTGCCTTGGTGTTCGGGCGCTTGGGCGACTTGATTGGCCGTAAATACACCTTCCTAGTCACGATTGTGCTCATGGGTGCCTCGACCTTCCTGGTCGGTATTTTGCCTTCTTACGAAACGATTGGCGTCGCCGCTCCGGTGATTCTGATTGTTTTGCGTATGTTGCAAGGTCTGGCGTTAGGTGGCGAATATGGCGGTGCAGCAACATACGTGGCTGAACACGCGCCACACGGTAAGCGCGGTGCTTACACTGCCTGGATCCAGACCACTGCAACGCTTGGCTTGTTCCTGTCGCTCCTAGTCATCTTGTTCACACGTGAAATCACTGGCGCCGACTTTGATGTTTGGGGCTGGCGTATTCCTTTCATCGTGTCGATTCTGTTGCTCGGCGTTTCGGTCTACATCCGTTTGTCGATGAATGAATCGCCTGCTTTCAAGAAAATGAAAGAAGAGAACAAACTGTCCAAGGCACCATTGACCGAATCGTTCGCTCAGTGGAAAAACCTGAAGATCGTTATTCTTGCTCTCTTTGGTCTGGTTGCTGGTCAAGCTGTGGTTTGGTACACCGGACAGTTCTATGCCTTGTTCTACCTGACACAGGTGCTGAAAGTTGATGCCAAGACTGCGAACCTGCTGATTGCAGCATCTCTTGTGATTGGTACCCCGTTCTTTATCTTCTTTGGAAGCTTGTCCGATAAGATTGGCCGTAAGGTCATCATTATGGGTGGCTTGCTGTTGGCAATCATTACCTACATTCCGAACACGCCCGTGTCGATCTTCAATGCGTTGACACACTACGCTAACCCGGCTCTTGAGCAAGCGATGAACAAGTCGCCTGCAACGATCACGGTTGACGAAAAAGAGTGTTCATTCCAGTTCAACCCGACCGGTACCGCTAAATTCACGAGCTCTTGCGATATTGCAAAGCAAGTGATGGCAAGTAACTCGGCGAGCTACTCGACAATTGCTGGCCCAGCTGGAACGGTTGCGACCGTGAAGATTGGTAACACCGAGATCAAGGGTTATTCGGCTGCTGGTTTGTCAGGCGCTGAGCTGAAAGAGAAAGATGCTGCGTTCAAGAAGTCTGTTCGCAGTGCTCTCGATGCAGCTGGTTATCCTGCAAAAGCTGATCCTAAGGCGATCAATTTGCCGATGGTTCTGTTCTTGCTAGTTGTCCTGGTGATTTATGTGACGATGGTCTATGGCCCAATCGCAGCGATGCTGGTTGAGCTTTTCCCAACGCGCATTCGCTACACCTCAATGTCCTTACCGTACCACATTGGTAACGGCTGGTTCGGAGGTCTGCTGCCTACCATCTCATTCGCGTTGGTAGCTCAAAACGGCAACATCTATCATGGTCTCTGGTATCCGATCATCATCGCGGCAATGACTCTTGTGATTGGCGTGCTGTTTGTACGTGAAACCAAAGACGTAGACATCTACGCAAAAGACTGATCGAGTAGTTACTCAGTCAAATAAAAAGCCCGACTTCGGTCGGGCTTTTTTTATGTTGCTTGGGTTCGCAGTTCGAGTGGGTCGCGTCTGTTGAACCTTGGCGAAATGTCGAGTTACTTCTTTTCTGGGGCGTGGATGGCTTCGGCGCCGTGTTTTTCACCGCCCATATCGATGTCAGCATCGCTTGTGTAGAGAAGATAACCAGTTGCAGCGAGCATGACGATGACGAGGATGGCGATGGCCTTGTTGCTCATGTTGAGTTCCTATCAGAGTGTCCCCTCGAAATTTCTCGGGGATTGAGTGTTTAAATAAATCAGATCAATGAAAAAATACCGAACATCGAAATCAGCACAACTAAAAATACAATTGCCAGCTTTTGTAGGTAGGCCGGCAGCGTACTGTCAGAGCTTGTGCTGTATTTGAAGATTCGGTCGTAGCGTTTCCAAGTCAGGATGCCGAGCAGCACGGGGATCACGATGCCGAGCGTAACTAAAAAAATGGTCATGTCGCGTTGCCGGTATCAAGAAAATAATATGCGCCAGTATCAAGATGATCCTAACTAATCGTATTAATTTTAGTACACCGCGCGCTCTGCATGTAAGAGGAAGTTCAAATTGCGCAAGCTCGGATTTCCCCGTCGCATCAGTCTTACGTGAGGCTGACGAAGCTAGGGATTAACCCTAGATACAAGGTGTTCTCGGGAATCTACACTCACGCGACAAATAGCTCATATAAATTTTGAAGTGAGCTTGTTGTACTTCCCGCGTTGCCGAAAGCAACGTGCAGACTTCGGCATCATCAACTCTCAGGAGACGTGCATGAGTTCAGTTAAGCCAGCAAAAAACACGACAAAGACGCGACGTAAATTTTTAACCGGTGCCGCAGCCGGAACTGGCGCAGCCGCGCTTGGTTTTCCAATGGTGTCCCAAGCACAAACGGTCAACTTCCGGTTTCAATCGACTTGGCCCGCGAAGGATATCTTTCACGAGTATGCGCTTGACTATGCGAATAAAGTGAACTCGATGTCGGGTGGCCGCCTCAAGATTGAGGTGTTGCCCGCCGGTTCAGTTGTTCCAGCATTTGGTTTGCTTGATGCGGTGTCCACAGGGACGCTAGATGGTGGTCATGGCGTGTTGGCTTACTGGTACGGTAAGAGCAGTGCGCTTGCGTTGTGGGGTTCGGGTCCAGCCTTCGGTATGGATCCAAACATGCTGATTGCCTGGCACGAATACGGCGGTGGTAAGCAACTGCTCGAAAAAATCTACGCGGGTCTAAAGATGGACGTAGTGTCGTTTGTTTACGGCCCAATGCCAACGCAGCCCTTAGGTTGGTTCAAGAAGCCTGTTACGAAAGCGGAGGACTTTAAAGGTCTTAAGTATCGGACCGTAGGTCTATCTATTGAGATCTTCAATGCACTTGGTGCCTCTGTTCAGGCTTTGCCCGGCGGTGACATCGTGCCCGCAATGGATCGTGGTGTGTTGGATGCGGCAGAATTCAACAATGCCTCCTCAGACCGCACGCTTGGCTTTGCAGACGTATCGAAGGTTTGCATGCTGCAAAGTTTCCACCAGTGTTCCGAGCAATTCGAGATTCTCTTCAACAAGAAGAAGTACGATGCCTTGGCGCCAGAATTGAAGGCGATCATTGCCGTTGCAACTCAAGCGGCGTCCGCTGAAATGTCTTGGAAAGCGGTAGACCGGTACTCACAAGATTTTGTGAAACTCCAAACTGAAGACAAGGTTCGCTTCTACCAAACACCAAAGTCAATCTTGGAAGCCCAGCTCAAAGCTTGGGACGAGATCATTGCGAAGAAGTCTGCTGAGAATGCTGACTTTAAAGCTGTGCTTGAGTCGCAACGCGAGTTTGCTCGCCGCGCAGGCCGTTGGCAGAACTTTACGAACGTTGACTATAAGATGGCTTACGACCATTACTTTGCACCAAAGCGTTCCTAATATATGTATTAGCGGCACGAAACAATCCGGACGCCCAGCGCCCGGATTGTTTTTTTTAGATAACTGAAAAAGTTGTGAGATTCAGATGGAATCCAAAGATAGCACCAAGAAACTCATGTTCGCGGTTGATCAAATCAGCACGTTCGTGGGTAAAGGAGCGGGATGGTTGATCATCGTCCTGATGGTCATGGTTTGTATCGATGTATTCAGACGATATGTCTTGAATGCGCCATCCGCTTGGATCGGTGAATTATCGGTCATGTCCTATGGTGCCGTGATTATGTTGTCAGGAGCCTACACGCTGGCGCAAAACGGACACGTCCGGGGAGATTTTTTGTACGGGTCGATGAAGCCACGCACTCAGGCGACACTGGATCTTATTTTATATGTGGTTTTTTTCTTGCCCGGTATTGTGGCTTTGTGCTACGCAGGCTATAAGTTTGCGGCAGATTCTTGGCGAATCGGTGAACACACCACGCAAATTGCTAACGGACCGCCTGTTTATCATTTCAAGTCGTTAATTCCTATCGCAGGCGCATTGCTAATTTTGCAAGGCTTGGTAGAAATGATTCGCTGTGTCATATGTTTAAAAACAGGTGAGTGGCCCGAGCGTCTAAAAGATGCAGAAGAGATTGACGTGGTCGAACAACAACTACAAGCATCGACCTATGTTGATGAAGATGCAAAGAATCTAGCAATTGCGCGCGCGAAGTCAATTGATGAAGAGGCGCATCACAGACTTGGCGGAGCAAAAGGAGCAAATCATGGGTGATCCAATTATCGGATTGATCATGCTGGGCCTCATCGTTGTGGTGATTATGCTCGGCTTCCCTACGGCGTTTACCCTGATGGGTTTAGGAATGGCTTTCGGGTTTTATTCTTTTTATGACCCGAGTGAGGCGTGGACGAGCAACAAGATTTTTACCCTCATGGTTCAGCGGACCTATGGCGGAATGACGAATGACACACTTTTGTCGATACCCCTATTCGTGCTGATGGGGTATGTCATGGAGCGCGGGGCATTGGTGGATAAGATGTTCCATAGTGTTCAGCTTGCTTTCCGTAGGATGCCCGCATCCCTTGCTGTTGCAACCCTGATTATTTGTACATTCTGGGGAATTGCGAGTGGGTTGGTCGGTGCTGTAGTCGTTCTCATGGGCGTTATTGCGTTAAAGCCCATGCTCAATGCTGGATATGATGTTCGGCTCGCTTCGGGGGTGATCACAGCCGGAGGAACGCTCGGGATTTTGATTCCTCCCTCAGTGATGATTATCGTCTACGCCGCGGTCGCTGGGCAGTCTGTTGTGAAGCTTTACGCTGCAGCAATGTTGCCGGGATTTTTCTTGGCATTTCTGTATCTTGTTTATGTGATTGGCTGGGCATTAATCGATCCTAAAGTTGCCCCGAAGTTGCCTCCTGAGCAATTGAAAGTGGATATTCCGCCTTGGCTTGCCTTTATGCGGGATAACTATTCGACAAATATGTTGGTGGCTACGCTTAAGGCTCTGGTGAATCCTGGTCCACTAATGCGGGCTCCTGGGGATGCGCGCTTGAGTTATGGCGGTATCTTCAAAAACGTTTTGTCATCGCTCTTTCCGCTTGTATTCGGTGTTGCGTTGGCTGCAGGCACTTGGTGGTACGCAGTTATTCATCCAGAGAACCAATTCCGGGAATCGCAGGCGATCTTCGCGACAGCGCTACCCGGTCCCGATGTGGGAGCACCCACTGCAAAGAAAGCAGCGGAGGAGGAGACTCTTGTTGAAATCGGCGCGGAGACTGTATCCAGCTCGCGTGGAAGCAACGCGAATAGCGGCGGCGCACCGATCGCGTTAGATGCTGACCCGGACAATAAAGACAGCAATAAGCCAGAGGAGTACGTCGGGCCGTCAACGAACTTTTACATTTACTACACTATTACGGTTCTATTGACGGCCTTGATATTGATTTATTACTACCGTCGTTTACGAGATGAGCAATTTGAGATCTTGAAATTGCTAGTTGAGTCAGTGATGCCTCTTGGATTACTGACTTTGGTTGTCTTGGCAGTCATTTTGTTGGGTATTACGACGGCGACAGAGTCGGCTGCGATTGGTGCGGCGGGGGCGTTTTTGCTGGCGATTTCGTCAGGTAGTTTGACGTTTGAGCGAGTTAAAGAGGCAGTCTTCTTGACAACTAAAACAACCTCGATGGTGTGTTGGTTGTTTGTGGGCTCTGCGCTTTTCTCAGCGGTGTTCGCGTTGCTTGGTGGTCAGCAGATCATCGAGAAGTGGGTTTTGGCAATGGATTTAAGTCCCTTGCAATTCATGTTGCTATCCCAGGTCATTATTTTTATTTTGGGATGGCCGCTTGAGTGGACCGAGATTATTGTGATCTTCGTGCCGATCTTCTTGCCCATGCTGTCACACTTTGGAATCGATCCGATTTTATGGGGGACATTGGTATTTGTGAACCTGCAGGCAGCATTCCTGTCGCCACCTGTTGCGATGTCAGCGTTCTATTTAAAAGGCGTTGCGCCACCACACGTAACGTTAAACCAGATTTTTGCTGGCATGATGCCTTACATGTTCATCGTAATTGTTTGTATGGCAATCATGTACGTATGGCCAGGCATGACGCTCTGGTTGCCAAAGTACCTGTATGGCGGTGGTTAGTCACATGCAGTGGATGGTGTAGTAGAAATAAAAAACGGGCCGAGGCCCGTTTTTTATTTCCATCAAGTCATTCGCAGTGTAATGACTTAATGGTTCAGTCTGTGGATTACTCCACTTTAGCGCCTGAGGCTTCAACAACTTTTGCCCATTTAGCAGTTTCATCAGCGATCACCTTGCCGAAGTCTTGCGGCGTCCCTGGAATCGGCACGCCACCAAGCTCAGCTAGACGCTGTTGCATTTTGGGATCTGCCAAAAGCTTATTAACCGCTGCATTGAGCTTATCGATGATTGGCTGAGGCGTATTTTTGGGTACACCAACACCGAACCATGCGGTAGCTTCGTACCCGGGGACAGTTGCTCCCACAGTGGGTAGATTTGGCATTGATGGCTCTGGTGCGGCAGAGGTCACGGCCAATGCGCGGATGCGATTGCCCTTGATATGCGGTACTGATGATGGAAGATTATCGAACAGAACATCGACTTGTCCCGCTGTGAGATCAATAAGAGCCGGGCCTGCACCTTTGTAGGGAACATGAAGCATGTTGCAGCCGGTCATGAACTTGAACAGCTCTCCGGATAAGTGTACTGATGTTCCGCTTCCGGACGAAGCCATGTTGACTTTGCCTGGGTTGGCTTTGCAGTATGCAATGAACTCAGCGACTGTTTTAGCCGGCACTGAGTTAGAGACCACCATGACGTTCGGGGTTCGAATCAAGCCTGCTACGGGAGCGATATCTCTAATAAAGTTGTAGGAGAGCTTTTTGTACAGCGAGGCGTTAATGCCATTCGCAGGGTTGACTAACAACAGGGTGTAGCCGTCAGCAGGTGAGTTGATCACGAACTCGGTCCCGATGTTGTTGCCGCCACCTGGCTTGTTTTCGACCACTACTTGCTGACCAAGTGAATCGGATAAACTGGCAGCAATAATTCGTGCGAGCACGTCAGTGGTGCCACCTGGAGGATAAGGGACGACCCAGCGGATCGGCTTATTTGGGTATTCCTGAGCAAAGCTCACACCGCAAGCGCCTGCAAAAACCGCGGTAATTAGAGCGATGGCACGTACAAAACGAAACATAGACATCTCCTTTCGTGTTTTGAGAGCGAAAACTATTCGCAGGCCACAATCGTACCGTTTTTTAGAATTAAAGCGATGCATAACCCTAAGATATTTTGTATGCTCGGGTTGACGTCATACAGACGTTACAAATTTCAAAAAAACTGGAGACAACAAGTGAAAATCAAGCGAATTGCCATGCCGCTTTGTACAGCGCTCGCCGCGCTCACGTTAGCCGGTTGTTCGACCGGGAATCTGAGTGTGAAAGAGGTGGGCTCCTACCATGTGGGCGGTCGCCAGGTCACCCTGTCCGGGCTGCCAATTAAAGAAATCGTGTTTAGTCCTGGTGCGCCTCCCCTAAAGGTCAATCCCAATGGCGACTTTGAAGTCGAGCAAATGTATGTGCATTACACCAAGCTGGCTGACCCGAAAGGAAAATACCCCTTGCTGATGTGGCATGGAGGCGGTTTGTCGGGTGTGACATACGAAACAAAGCCCGATGGTAAGCCTGGTTGGGAAATGTTCTTCTTAAAGGCGGGTTGGGATACGTATGTGAGCGATGCGGTTGAGCGTGGTCGCGCTTCGTGGGCGAAGTATCCAGAGATTTTTAAGGGCGAGCCGATGTTTCGCACCAAGAAGGAGGCATGGGAGCTATTTCGATTTGGTAAAAGCTACGACACAGATCCGGCAAAGCGTCAGCCTCTAGAGGGAACGCAGTTTCCCTTGGAGTCTTTTGATCAGTTCACCAAACAGGGTATTCCGCGCTGGGTGACGAACGATCCTGCAACGCATAAAGCCTATGATGAATTGGTTAAAAAAGCATGCCCCTGCGTAATTATGGTGCATAGTCAAGGCGGTAACTTTGGTTTGACGGCAGCGTTAAATAACCCGAGCTTGGTCAAGGGGTTGATCTTGGTGGAGCCTAGCGGGGCACCTGATGAAACCAAAGTTGATATCAGTCCGCTCAAGGATATTCCGACGCTGTGGGTATGGGGGGACTACATCGACACGTTGCCCTTCTGGCAGAATATCTACAAGCGCCAAGAGACTTTCCGGGCTGCCTTAAACAAAGTAGGTGGCAAAGGAGATGTACTTGACCTACCAAAAACAGGTGTCAAAGGTAACAGCCATATGTTGATGATGGACAAGAACTCTGATGATATTGCTGGAGTTATTCAAAAGTGGCTCGTTGCACGGGGATTGACGAAGTAAATAAAGTCATCGCAGTCAAGACCGTTGCGATTGACCCAAGCGCCTGCCTATGTGCAGGCGTTTTTTGTTGCGAAGCAGCAATTGACGCTTATCTTGCTTGTCCTTCGCTATCGTAAGACTCACGCAAGCTGAACCCGTTTCAATGCACGCATGCCTGAAAAATAGGCATGCATAGTTTGAAATGAAGGTTGCTTACGAATGCCTAGTCAGTCAAATTTGAATGGTGGTCAGATACACGACGCGACGTTTCCGCGCCTGTTGCTCGAGCACGCGCGTCTGAGACCGAATCATCCCGCCTATCGCGAAAAATTTTTAGGCATCTGGCAAACGGAATCTTGGTCCGATGCTGCAACGAAAGTACGAGAGCTCGCTTGCGGACTGGCTAGCAAAGGTTTTTCGCGTGGGATGTCCTTGGGCATTATCGGTGACAATCGACCACGCCTCTACCAAGCGATGTTGGCAGCACACTCTCTTGGTGGCACCCCGGTGCCGCTCTATCAGGATGCTGTAGCAACGGAAATGACCTATGTGCTGCAGGATGCCGAGATCGCCTTTGCGTTTGCGGAAGATCAAGAGCAGGTCGATAAACTGCTTGAAATCGCGGATGACATTCCAGCGTTGCGTCACATCATTTATCTCGATCCGAGAGGCATGCGAGGCTACAACGATCCCAGACTCTGCTTGATTGATGACCTGCTTGAACAGGGGCGTGCATTTAATCAAGAACAGCCTGAGTTTTTTAATAATCAAGTCGCGCTTGGAAAATCCTCCGATGTAAGTGTGATTCTGTATACGTCAGGAACGACAGGCAAGCCTAAGGGCGTGTGCCAAACCCATGCCTCAATGATTGGTGCGGGCAGAGGCGCTTGCGAAGTAGATGGGTTGTCTCCCGCGGATAGTGTGATGGCTTATCTACCCATGGCATGGGTTGGTGATTTTTTGTTTTCGATGGCGCAAGGACTAACCTCCGGCTTCACGGTGAATTGTCCGGAGGCTCGCGAGACTGTTAGTACTGATATGAAGGAGATTGGTCCCACCTACTACTTCGCGCCACCGAGAGTCTATGAAGGGCTTTTGACCTCCGTCACGATTCGCATGGAGGATGCTGGTCGTATCAAACGTAAGATGTTTGAGTACTTCATGCAGATTGCGCGCGATTGTGGTGCCGATCTGCTGGATGGGAAGTCAGTATCTTTTGGGCAGCGACTTTTGTATTCCGTTGGGAATGCTTTCGTATATGGTCCATTGAGAAATAACCTGGGCATGAGCAACATACGCGTTGCATACACAGCTGGCGAAGCGATTGGACCTGATCTCTTTAAGTTCTATCGATCCATTGGCGTGAACCTAAAGCAACTCTACGGGCAGACAGAAACTTGCGCTTACGTCTGTATCCAGCGCGATGGGCAGGTTAAATACGATTCTGTCGGTAAGCCTTCGCCGGGAGTTGAAGTAAAGATTGGCCAAAACAGCGAGGTTTTAGTGCGTGGCGTATCGATGATGGATCGGTACTATAAAAATGAAGACGCAACGAAAGAGGCGTTTGATTCAGATGGATATTTCCGCACAGGTGATGCGGGTGTCATTGATGATGACGGCGATCTAAGGATTATTGATCGAGCTAAAGATGTCTCGACGCTCGCAAATGGGAAGGTATTTGCACCCAAGTATATCGAGAACAAACTCAAGTTCTTTAGCTATATCAAAGAGGCTGTCGTCTTTGGGTCTGGTCGTGAAACGATTAGCGCTTTTGTAAATATCGATCTGGAAGCTGTTGGTAACTGGGCCGAGCGTCGCAACATCGCTTATAGCGGCTATGTCGATTTGGCAGGTAACGAGGCAGTGGCAGAGCTGATTCGTGGTTGCATTGAAAAGATGAATCAAGAGCTATCCAAAGAATCTATGCTCGGACACGCGCAGATCTCTAAATTTCTTGTATTGCACAAGGAGTTAGATCCAGACGACGATGAGCTGACGCGTACTCGAAAAGTGAGACGCGGTTTCGTTGAAGCTAAGTATGCTCCGTTAGTTACCGCAATATACAGCGGACTCTCTGAGCAGTTCATCGCGACTCAAGTCCGGTTTGAAGATGGCCGAGAGGGCGTGGTATCCGCCACATTGCGAGTGCATGATGTCCCCACATTTTCGTCTAGCAAGGACTGCTAATGACAAGTCGACAAACTGGTGATGTCATCTTAGAAGTTCAGAACATCAGCTTAAGCTTCGGAGGCGTTAAGGCGCTTACAGACATTTCATTTAATGTGAAAGAGCATGAAATTCGAGCGATCATCGGCCCAAACGGTGCAGGTAAGAGTTCGATGTTGAACTGTATTAATGGCGTGTATACGCCGCAGTCCGGATCAATAACGTTCCGTGGTCAGACCTTCAGTCATATGAATAGCCGACAAGTTGCGAAAATGGGTATAGCCCGTACTTTTCAGAACTTGGCTCTGTTTAAAGGCATGAGCGTGATTGACAACATCATGACTGGACGCAATCTGCATATCCGCAGCAATATCCTGCTCCAGGCGCTGCGGTTGGGACCAGCGGAACGTGAAGAAATATTTCATCGCGAAAAAGTTGAACACATTATTGATTTTTTAGAGATTCAAGCTTACCGAAAGATTCCTGTAGGCCAGCTTCCCTATGGCCTGCAAAAGCGCGTCGATCTGGCGCGTGCTCTTGCAATGGAGCCCCAGGTTTTGTTGCTAGACGAGCCCATGGCGGGCATGAACGTCGAAGAAAAGCAAGATATGTGTCGCTTCATCATGGACGTGAAAGATGAATTCGGGACAACGATTGTCTTGATCGAACACGACATGGGTGTGGTGATGGATATTAGTGATCGTGTTGTGGTGTTGGACTACGGGAAGAAAATTGGCGATGGTTCTCCCGAAGAAGTTCGCACAAACGATGAGGTGATTCAGGCCTACCTCGGCACGTCTCACTAAACACGGAGATACAGATGGCGTTTTTCCTTGAAACCCTGCTTGGCGGACTGATGGCTGGAGTGCTTTATTCAGTCGTCGCTCTCGGGTTTGTGCTCATTTTTAAGGCATCAGGTGTTTTTAATTTTGCACAAGGTGCAATGGTTCTGTTCGCGGCCTTGGCGATGGCGCGCTTTTCTGAATGGGTCCCGATTTGGTTTGGCTTTGAAAGCCTGGTGTTGGCGAACTTGATTGCGTTTGCCTTGGCCGCGCTATGTATGTTCTTGTTTGCTTGGTTGGTCGAGCGCTTGGTCTTGCGTCATCTTGTCAATCAAGAGGCTGTGACGCTACTCATGGCAACGTTAGGTATTACGTATTTCCTTGATGGCTTTGGCCAAACCGTCTTCGGTAGTGCGGTCTATCGAATAAACGTCGGTATGCCCAAGGAGCCTATCTTTGTTTTAGACAATGTATTTCAAGGCGGACTGTTAGTTAACAAAGAAGATCTAATCGCGGCTTTAATCGCCGCAACGCTCGTGGCTGTGCTTTCGTTGTTTTTCCAGAAGACCACAACAGGGCGAGCGCTTCGTGCTGTAGCCGACGACCACCAAGCCGCTCAGTCTATTGGTATTCCATTGAACAGAATGTGGGTCATTGTTTGGTTTGTTGCGGGAATCACAGCGTTAGTAGCTGGAATTATCTGGGGTTCCAAAATCGGTGTGCAATTTTCATTAACGACCGTCGCATTAAAGGCGCTACCCGTCATCATTCTAGGGGGATTGACATCGGTCCCCGGCGCAATTGTCGGTGGCTTGATCATTGGGGTAGGTGAAAAGCTTTCCGAGGTTTATCTGGGGCCTATGGTTGGAGGCGGTATCGAAATTTGGTTCGCTTACGTTTTAGCGCTTGTGTTCCTGCTGTTCAGACCACAGGGTTTGTTCGGCGAAAAAATCATTGATCGGGTCTGAGGGGCAAGCATGTTTTACAGAGAAAACGGCCAGTTCAAGATTGATTATCGAGCTGATCAACAGATTTTCCCGATCGCACAAGATCGTTGGGCTGTCATCGCTTTAATTGCTTTTGCCTTTGTAGGCGTTCCGTTTCTTGCAGACGGATATATGTTTAAGGCGATTTTGATTCCTTTTGTGATTCTGTCGTTGGCTGCTATTGGGGTCAATATCTTGGTTGGATATTGCGGTCAGATCTCGCTCGGGTCTGGCGCATTCATGGCTGTTGGCGCTTACATGGCCTACAACGTGTTTGTTCGAATCGATGGTATGCCTTTGATAGTGGCACTATTAGCAGGCGGATTTTTCGCAATGTTGGTAGGTATCGTCTTTGGCGTACCGAGCTTGCGTGTCAAAGGTCTGTATCTAGCGGTTGCGACGCTCGCCGCACAGTTCTTTTGTGACTGGGCATTTTCTCGAATCAGCTGGTTTACGAACAGTAGCTCATCAGGTTCTGTGGCAGTCTCAAACCTCAATCTGTTCGGTTGGCAAATCGATACGCCTGTTGAGAAGTACCTATTTTGCTTGACCTTCACTTCGGTGTTTGCACTCCTCGCTAAGAACCTAGTGCGAGGTGCAATCGGTCGAGAGTGGATGGCGATCCGTGACATGGACGTTGCGGCTGCTGTGATCGGTATACGCCCGATGTATGCAAAGTTAAGCGCATTCGCAGTCAGTTCGTTCATTATCGGTTTGGCAGGCGCTCTTTGGGCCTTTGTTCACTTAGGTTCGTGGGAGCCTGCAGCGTTTTCCATTGACCGCTCCTTCCAATTGCTGTTTATGGTGATTATCGGAGGGATGGGTTCCATCATGGGCGGTTTTTTTGGTGCCGCATTTATTGTTGTGTTGCCAATACTTCTCAATCAGGCTTTGCCCTGGATTGGTGGTCTGGTTGGTGTAACAGTATCCACCGCGATGATCTCCCACGCAGAGTTCATGATCTTTGGCGGTCTGATAGTTTGGTTTTTAATTGCTGAACCACACGGTCTAGCAAAGCTTTGGAGCGTTGGAAAACAGAAGCTTCGTTTGTGGCCATTCCCGCATTAATTTTTTACCTCAGTACTCTGACGACACCCAGAGACCTAAGGCTATAGCTGCGTTAACTGGTGTTTAATTCGATAGGAGACAACCCATGAAATTCCGACAGATTGCCGTAGGAGCCACGCTTGTAGCCGTTGCGCTAACCGGAGCGTTGAGCACATCAGCGGCTATTGCACAGGATAAGGTACAGTTTTTTCCAAGTTTGACTGGTCGCACCGGACCTGTTGCGCCCAATGCTACGCCATTTGCAAATGGTTACGCCGATTACATGAAGCTTGTGAATGCTCGCGGCGGTATTAACGGGGTCATGACCCTTGTAGAGGAATGCGAAACGGCTTACGCGACAGATCGAGGCGTTGAGTGCTACGAGCGGCTCAAAGGCAAGCATGGTGGAGCGACGGTATTTCAACCACTCTCAACCGGTATTACTTTCGCGCTAACGGAAAAAATCCCGACCGATAAGATTCCAATGATTACATCTGGCTATGGTCGTAGCGATTCGGCCGATGGCGATATCTTTAAGTGGAATTTCCCGCTGATTGGGCATTATTGGGTCGCTGGTGACACGGTGTTGCAGCATATCGCCAACAAAGAAGGCGGCTGGGACAAGCTCAAAGGTAAGAAAATTGCTGTCGCGTATCACGATAGTCCTTTCGGAAAAGAGCTCTTGCCCATCATGGAGGAGCGGGCTAAAAAGCATGGCTTCCAGCTTCAATTGCTACCGATCCCTGCGCCAGGTGTTGAACAGAAAGCGATTTGGTTGCAAGTGCGTCAACAAAGACCAGACTACGTGATCCTACAAACTTGGGGTGTCATGACTCCAACAGCTATCCGTGAAGCGATCGCGGTCGGCTACCCGCGTGAAAAGATGTTCGGTACGTGGTGGTCTGGTGCTGAGCCTGACCTAAAAGATGTTGGTGCAGCCGCCAAGGGCTACAGCGCGGTCATGATGCAGCATGGAGCTGAGCCACAATCTGACGTCGTGAAGCAAATTCTATCGATGGTTTACGACAAAAACCAAGGTACTGGTCCACGTAATGAGGTTGGTCAGGTGCTCTACATGCGTGGGGTAGTTGGAGCGATGCTTGCTGTCGAAGGCGCTCGTGCAGCTCAGGCGAAGTTTGGTAAAGGTAAGCCAGTCACTCCGGAGCAAGCGCGTTGGGGTTATGAAAATCTCAACTTAAGCCAGGCCGACCTCGACGCCTTAGGTTTCAAGGGTGTCATGCGGCCAGTGGCAACGTCGTGCAGCGATCACATGGGTTCTGCATGGGCACGCGTTCATACCTGGGATGGTTCAAAGTTCGTCTGGGCATCTGATTGGCTTCAAGCCGACCAGAGCTTGATTAATCCTATGGTCAAGGCCTCGGCTGCGAAATATGCCGCAGAGAAGAAGATGACTCCTCGCACTAAGGAGGACTGCCAGCCGTAAAGCTGGTCCCGCTGGTCGCTATGCGGCCAGCGGGTGTAGGTTCATATTAATGAAGAGATGTCGTCCATGAATAATCCCCCAGTCGTTTTGAACGTTAACGGTATTGAGGTTATCTATAACCACGTTATTCTCGTGCTCAAGGGTGTTTCTTTGGAAGTCACCCAGGGTCAGATTGTGGCGCTTCTTGGTGGTAATGGTGCGGGTAAGACAACGACCTTGCGCGCGATCTCCAATCTTCTTCGGGCGGAGCGTGGTGAGGTGACGAAAGGCACTATCGCACTCAGAGGAGAGCGTATTGAAAACCTCACGCCTGCCGACCTTGTTAAACGTGGGGTCGTCCAAGTGATGGAAGGTCGTCATTGCTTCGCGCACTTAACTATCGAAGAGAATCTGCTTACCGGAGCCTACACCGTCAATAATCAAAACGAGATTAATGCGAATTTAGAAAAGGTCTATGCGTATTTTCCAAGACTGAAAACTCGACGTACCTCGCAGGCGGCTTACACCTCTGGTGGAGAGCAGCAAATGTGCGCAATCGGGCGGGCTCTCATGTCTAGTCCGAGTGTCATGCTTTTAGATGAGCCTTCAATGGGGTTGGCGCCACAAATTGTTGAGGAAGTGTTTGAGATTATCAAAGACCTCAATCACAAGGAGGGCGTGACGTTTTTGATTGCTGAGCAGAACACTAATATGGCCTTGCAGTACGCTGATTACGGTTACATCATGGAAAGCGGTCGTATCGTGATGGATGGCCGTGCCGAAGAGCTTCGTAGTAACGAGGACGTCAAAGAGTTCTATCTTGGCATGGGTGGTGGAGAGCGTAAATCGTTCAGAGAGGTCAAGAGTTACAAGCGCCGTAAGCGCTGGCTTGCCTAGGCTTTTCCACAGTTTGGCCAAAGTGTGGTGTTTTGATTTAACGTGAAGGTTGATTTACATGCCCAGTAATCCTAGTCCCTTAGAGTTACGCACACCGAAGCAGCGCGAAGGTGACCTAGTGATTGCGTTGCAAAATGCAGTGACGCATGCAAAGAAAAATGCACCTTATTACGCTGAGACGTTGGCAGACGTTCAGTCGAGTCAAATAGACAGCATACAAGCGCTTGCGAATCTTCCTGTATTGAGGAAGGCAAATTTACTCAAGATCCAAGCCGCGAAGCCACCGCTGGGTGGATTGCTCGCTGTGCCGATCAATCAAATTCGCAGAATTTTCCAATCTCCTGGGCCAATCTATGAGCCTCAGGGAATGCAAACCGACCATTTTCGTGCTGCGCGTGCGTTACGTGCGGCTGGATTTGAGTCGGGAGATATTGTACATAACGGCTTTGCATATCACGCTACACCTGGTGCTTGGATTCTTGAAGGAGGGCTGCACGAAGTTGGGTGCACTGTTTTCCCCGGAGGGGTGGGGCAAACAGAGCAACAAGTTCAGGCGATGTTGCATATTCGACCTAATGGTTACGTTGGCACGCCATCTTTCCTTAAGATACTGATTGAAAAATGCATTGAGCAAGGATCGTCAGATGCAATTGTCCGCAAAGCACTCGTATCGGGTGAGGCCCTCACACCGTCACTGCGCAGTTGGTTCGCACAGCATCAGATCAAGGTGAGTCAGGCCTACGCCACTGCTGAACTCGGCGTGATCGCGTATGAGGGTGTGAATCCCGCGGAAGGCTTGATCGTAGACGAGGGGGTCGTGGTCGAGATTGTGGAGCCTGGTGGCTCTAAACCAATGCCAATCGGCGAGACCGGTGAAGTTGTTGTCACACATTTCGGCAAAGAGTATCCGATGATTCGATTTGCCACCGGGGATTTGTCGGCGTTTGATCCACATTCCGTTAGTCAACCTGCGGCATGTGGCCGGACTAATCTCAGAATCAAGGGGTGGTTAGGCCGCGCTGATCAGACGACAAAAATCCGCGGTATGTTTGTGCATCCTGGGCAGGTTGCTCAAGTCGCTGGTCGCTTTCCTGAAATCAAAAAGGCTCGTCTCATCCTGACTGGTCGAATCGGTGAGGACGTCATGACCTTGCATTGTGAGCGCGTTTCCGAAGCCTCCGCTGCAGGGCTGGCCGCGCAGGTTGCGGATGCAGTGAGGGACTTGACTCGCTTGCGTGCTGAGGTTCGATTTGTCGATGGCGGCACATTGCCAGATGATGGAAAACTTATTGAAGACGCACGCGACTACAACTGAGTCGCCGTGTCGATGTGTCGTCCGCTAAGCCAGCGAAATCTGACCTTCGCATTTGCTTAGGTGTCCGCCATTAACTAGGCTGTCGATTGCCCATTCGACAGCGTCTGTCTGAGGTGTTTGCATGATCGCGCAAATATTTGTGATCAGGCGGGCTTGCTCCAAGCGAGTAATCAAGGTCTGGCGGGTCGTTGACTCCAGCTCAAGCATAAGAAACTGTATTAATACTTTTAAGCTGTGACGCGCATGTTTGACTGGATCTGCCGCTAACGCCGATAGTCGAGATCGAGCACTTTCTAAAGCGCGATCGACATTACAAAATACCTTCCCATGCCCAGGGATGACAATGAGAGGGGATAGTTGTTCGATCTGATCCAATATCGCGGCCTGCTCGGAGAAGCCACTCTGGGAGTCTATTTCTGGAAAGATAATGCCAAAGCCATTTTCCCAAAGAGCATCGGCAGAGATTAATATTTTTTCAATTGGCTCAAAGAGAATAATTGAGTTGGGGTCGTGCCCCGGTGCGCTATGTACCTCCCACTCGCGGGCGCCAAGCAAAATGTGACTGCCTGGGATAAGACCGTGATTTGGGACAAAGCGCTCACAGCGTTGCGCTACCGAGGCAAAGTCCTCGGCTAGTGGATCCCAACGCTGTGCTGCGTTGTATGAAGCAATTGGTAGGTAAATTTCCGCTTGATAGGTGCGTGACAAGAGAGCGTTACCGCCGCAGTGATCAGCATGCAGGTGTGTGTTGATAATGCGTTTGAGGTGACGCCCCTGTAGCGCCTCACGAACCAACGCCAAGGTCATGTCTCGATGCTTGATGTAGCCCGTATCGACGACGCTGCCCTCGCGATTAGAGTCGTGAAAAATAATCTGATTTGCCGATAGCCAATTACGCTCGATCACGCGCAGATTCGCGCGTTCGAACGCAGCTCGTACAGCGCTAGACACTGATGATCGCGCCTTTTCGCTCGACAATCATGCCGTAAGCATGTGGCTCACGATGCTTAGCGAAGTTGAATACCGAGTTTTTATAGGAAAGCGTCAGATCCAGATCGCAGCGGGCAATAGCGAGCTCGTCGCCCAGAGTGCTGCACGCACCAACGATCTCACCTGAGGGCGCAACAATGATTGAATTGCCGATTTGATCGACGCCTTCTTCTCTTCCGCCTTTACCCACTCCGACTACCCACGTGCCGTTTTGATAGGCTCCCGCTTGTATCACAAGTTCGTTATGGAAGTGAGAGAGATTATCGTGCTCGGGAGCAGGGGGATTGTGGACGGGGGTGTTGTAGCCAATCAAAATCATTTCCACGCCCTGCAGTCCCATCACGCGATAGGTCTCAGGCCAACGGCGATCATTACAGACAGCCATGCCAATGATTCCGCCGAAGGCGCGAAACACCGGAAAACCCAAGTTCCCCGTTTCGAAATAGCGCTTTTCGAGATGTTGGAATTGACGCCAAGGTTCATGCTCGGCATGACCAGGAAGATGCACTTTGCGATATTTGCCGACAATAGCTCCGGTCTGGTCCACCAAAATAGAGGTATTGAAGCGGCGAGTGCGGCCTTCTTCCTCGGTGAGCTCGGCGTAGCCTAAGTAAAAGCCTACCTTTAGCTTGCGCGCAGCATCAAACAATACCTGTGTCTCCGGACCAGGCATTTTCGCTTCAAAGAACGTATCAATTTCTGCTTGCGACTCAAAAAACCATCTAGGAAAAAAAGTCGTGAGCGCAAGTTCAGGAAACACAACAAGATCGCAGCCATGTCGTGCACCTTGCTCCAAAAGGGAAAGCAGTCGTGCAACGACCTCTTTGCGTGAGTGTTCGCGTTGAATAGGGCCAAGTTGTGCGGCACCGACGGTCACAATTCGAGTCATAGCGATGTTTCCTAGTTTGCAAGTTCGGTAAGGGTTGCGAGCAATACATTCGCGCCAGCGATGAGATCCTCCGGTTCGGTATGCTCTGCCGGATTGTGACTAATGCCCCCGACGCTCGGTACAAAAATCATGGCTGAAGGACAAATGCGCGCGAGCATTTGCGCGTCATGGCCAGCCCCCGATGTCATTCGGCGGTGGCTTAAACCGAGTGCCTCAGCATGGTGTGCGATTCGGTCAGCGAGCGCAGCGTCAAAGTTAACCGGTTCAAATCGAGCCAAACGGCGAGAGGTGATCGTGATGCCCTCGGATTGCGCAAGCTCTTTAATAAACTCTTCTAATGCCAGTTCTGCTTGTTGGAGCAAGCTCTCATCTGTGTTGCGTAGATCGACCGTCATCGTCGCGCGAGCAGCAATCACATTAATGAGGTTGGGGACCAGGTCTACTTTACCGATCGTTCCGACTTGATGCCCCCCCATTTTGCGAGTGAGCTCGCGCACGAACGTTGCGATCGCGCTAGCTGCATACCCTGCATCGTGACGTAAGTACATCGGTGTAGTGCCTGCATGGTTGGATTGACCAACGATGGTGAGTTCCTGCCACGAAATACCCTGCAGGTTTTCTACAGCTCCTATCTTTACGCCTTCGATATCGAGAATTGGACCTTGTTCGATATGTAGCTCAATAAAGGCATGTGGCTTGTGTACGCCTATTGCCGCAGCGCCGTCATAGCCGATACGCATTAACTCATCGCCCAAGCGCGCGCCATCGATGGCTTTGATGTCTAGGGCCTCTTTGAGTGGCATACCGCCCACATAGACGAGTGAACCCAGCATATCCGGTGCAAAGCGGGCACCTTCTTCATTGGTGAAAACGCCCACAACGAGAGATCTCTTTGTGTCTTGCTTAGCATCGTTGAGGGTGGCGACTACCTCTAGGCCGGCCAACACACCGTAGTTGCCATCGTAGGCGCCGCCGGTGCGCACCGTATCGATATGTGAACCCGTCATGATGGGTGCTAAGTCGGGTTGTGTTCCGGTTCGCACGCCAAAGATATTACCGACGGGATCGACGGTGACGGCCATGCCTAAATCTTTCATCCATCGAACCACTAGGTCCCGACCCAGCTTGTCATCGTCGCTCAGGGCGAGGCGACAGCAAGCATTCGTGGGGGTGCGTCCGATATCAGCGAGCTGCCTCAGTTGGTCCAATAACCGTGGCCCATTGATTGCTAAGGAGGAGCTCACGCTAGCACCTCCTCTGCCGAGCGGCCGACTACCTCTTTGTAGATCGTAGGGTCTGTATCGCCCTCGCTCCCGATCAGTAATACTCGCGACTGGGCATTCAAACCAAGCGCATTCCAAGCTTCTTTGTCGCCCTGGGCGGCGAGTAACAGACCAAGGCCTGTGCTGCCGGTTTCACCCGAGACAATTTTTGGATCAGTTCCAATCGGGTTGGCGAAGACACGCATCGCTTCCAGCGCGTGAGCGTCAGATAATGTCGCGTAGTGATTGATACCACTTTTGAGAATATCCCAGGCAACCGGAGACACTTCTCCGCATGCCAAGCCAGCCATGACGGTGTCTAAGTCACCAAGTACAGCCACAGGTTTTCCAGCTAAGCCGCTTTGAAAGAAGCAATCAGCACGTTCTGGTTCAATAATGACAAATATAGGGCGTGTCGCTCCCCATTCTTGCCAGAAAGCGGCGCACACAGACGCAGCAAGGGCGCCCACACCCGCTTGAACCAGCACATGTGTCGGCGCTTGGTGATGAAGTTGCTTGATCATTTCGCGTGACATGACGCCGTAGCCGTGCATTACATCGATCGGAATATCACGATAGCCTTCGTAGGTGGTGTCAGAAACGACGGTCCATCCGTTTTCTTCGGCTTGAACGGCGGCATGGTGCACGGAGTCGTCATAGTTACCTTGGACGCGGATCACTTCTGCACCGTAAAAGGCGATCGCCGCGCGGCGTCCTTCACTGACTGTCGCATGAATATAGATGACGCATCGGCAGCCGAATAGTTGAGCACCCCATGCAACGGAGCGACCGTGGTTACCGTCTGTCGCGCAGGTGACCGTCATCTTAGACACGATGTCTGAATATTTGCCTGACAAGATCTCTTCAGGTGTGGCTAAGTGACCTGCATGTTTTTCAGCAATCGCCTTTTGTATCAGCCGAAAAACGGCATAGGCTCCACCCAGTGCTTTAAAGCTCTTGAGCCCAAAGCGTGTGCTTTCATCCTTGTAGTACAGCGCGGATATTCCCAGTTTTTTTGCCAATTCGGGTAGGGCATGCAACTCGGTTGCGTGATAGCCCGGCCAACCAGAAATTTCTTTTTCTGCAGCATCAAAGCCAGCAGGAAACAAGATTGCCTCTTTATCTTGCCCATACTCTTCAAGTGGTTTTGCGCTGATAGGATTGGGATAGAGTGCAAGTCCATTTCCCTTCAAAATCTGGGCATTCATGGCTAAACCTATATAAAGACACACAATTGATCTTAAAACTAATCTAAAGGATAGACGATCTGCCTTATTTTTGACTAATCGGCCCCATCTGGGGTGTCAGGTGGAGGACTGTCGGTGGTATAAAAATACTTTGCCTCACACAAAGTGAATCTATGACTTACGCCCCAACCGTCCAGAAAACAATTGAGCTCCTTCAAACACTCATCAGCTTTGACACCACCAGCCGAGAATCGAACTTAGGACTGATTGAGTACGTCCGTGATCACCTGCAGGGGCTTGGCATGCCTGTGCGTTTGTCTTATGACGCGGAGAAACGGAAAGCTAACCTCTTTGCGACACTGGGGGATCCGAAGGCTCGGGGTATTGTGTTGTGCGGCCATACAGACGTGGTGCCGGTTGATGGTCAGGCGTGGAACACAGATCCGTTTAAAGCGCACATAGCAGACGGCAAGATTTATGGACGTGGGGCCGTTGATATGAAGGGCTACATCGCAGCGTCTCTCGCAATGCTGCCCGCGTTTATGAATAGTGACCTCAAGCAACCACTAAATATTGGTCTCACCTATGACGAGGAGGTGGGCTGTATCGGCGTACAGACGCTGATACGTGACCTAGCCGAGGCAGGAATTCGCCCGGCTGGGTGCTTCGTGGGTGAGCCAACCGGTATGCAGGTGATGACGGGACACAAGGGGATGCGCGTGACGCGTTGTCGTGTACGCGGCTTGGAGGCGCACTCCTCGATGGCGCCGGAGGCGGTTAGTGCTATCGAGTACGCTGCCCGGTTGATTGAAAAAATTCGTACCATGGCAGTGCAGATTCAAAAAGACGGTCCGTTTGACCCCATGTTTAAGATCGCGCACACCACGATGCAAACCGGAGTGATCCATGGGGGCACTGCGCCAAACATTGTGGCGAAGGACTGCGAGTTTATTTTTGACTGCAGAACGTTGCCCCAAGGCAATTCAGACGCTTTAATTCAGCAGATTCAAGAACACGCTGAGATGCTGAAAGCCGAGATGCGCAAGTTTTCTGCCGACGCTGATATCTCTTTCGAAACGATATCCAACTCTGCACCATTGGCAACTGCCGAAGATGCACCCATTACCTATTTGGGAACCTCGTTGGCGAAAAATAATTTATTGGGGCGTGTTTCTTTTGCGACGGATGCGGGATGGCTGCACAAAGCAGGCATTCCTTGCGTTGTCGTGGGCCCAGGCGACATCGCTGTCGCGCATAAGCCCAACGAGTACATCGAGATTAGCCAAATTGAACAATGCCTGGGTTTCATGGATCGCTTGCGCGAACGCATGACCCAGGAGGTGTTGCTGGCCTAAACCAGCGACAACCGATCTCAGCTGCGACGTATGACCTGGCCGGCGCGTGCGCCGGTCGCTGCGCCATTACGCCAGCTTGTGATGCCGTTCACATATACCCGCTGAATCCCAGCTGCGGGTCGCTTCGGATCTGCAAAGGTCGCACAATCGCGGACTTGCTCGGGATCAAAGACGACGAGGTCCGCGGCGTAGCCCTCAGCAATCAGTCCTCGATTTTTTAATCCGAACTTCGCTGCAGGCATGCCTGTCATTTTATAAATCGCTGTTTCGAGCGGGAAGATCTTTCGGTCTCGAGAATAATGCCCAAGAACTCTGGGGAACGCTCCCCAAAGACGTGGGTGTGGAAATGTGTCGTGCGGAAGTCCATCGGAACCAATCATGGTTTCAGGGTGCGCCATGATGCGCTCTACATCCGCTTCGTCCATCGAGAAGTAAATGGCGCCGGCTGGCTGCAGTGATGCGAGAAATTCGGTGAGGCCAAGGTTTTGCTCCTTGAGCAATTCGTCGACATAGCGTCCGGCAGTCTCTGGTTTCGGAGTGGACCACGCAATCAGTGTTCGCGCGGCTTGTTCAACGGCATCTTGACGTAAAACGGTTGAAGAAGCGACGTATGGATAGCAATCCATACACACATCCATACGGCTGCGCGCTTCGTCGACGAGTGCTAGAGTTTCAGTTGATCGGCCGTGGTTGGCGCGTCCATTGACTTTGTGGTGAGAGATGACTTGGCGCACACCGAGCGCATTGGAAATTGACATCGCCTCCGTCATCGCTTCCAAGACCTGCTCTGCCTCGTTGCGGATGTGCGATGCAATCACCGCGGTGGTGCCACGCAGTGGCTCGAACACGGCCTGAATTTCGCTCGCGGTCGCCGCTTGAGCGGGGGCGTAATACAACCCTGTCGACACGCCGACTACGCCGGCATCGAGGGCTTCTTGAACGAGCTTTTGCATTTGCGCGATCTCAGCCTCGTTAGCGGGACGATCGAGATCCTGCATCGTGACTGCTCGCATTGTGGTGTGACCGGCTAATGCCGCTACATTCATTGAGGAGGGCGTCTTCTCGAGCGCTTCGAAATACTCTTTAAACGTGTTGAATCGTTGATTGGGATTGTCGTTAGCGACAAGGTTAATAGGCGGGATCGCAACGGTTGTGCCAAGCGGCGCCAAACTGACCCCACAGTTGCCTGTGACGACCGTTGTTGCACCTTGGCTAATTTTCGGTTCCATGGAAGGGTCGGCAAGCACGAGACGATCGTCGTGCGTATGCACATCGATGAAGCCCGGTGCGATCGACGCGCCATTGACGTCGACGATTGTGCTTGCTTGAACTTGCAGGTTTAAGCCGATCGCGGCAATCTTGCCGTCTTTGATTGCCACATCAGCACGATATCGGGGTTTACCCGAACCATCAATGACGACGCCGTTCTTCAAGAGGAGATCACAGTTCATGAGGGATAACTTTAATGTTTTAGACTGCACCATTATGGTACAAACTCGCAGTCTCTTCACGGTTTTTCTTATCGCGACATTGGCAATTGCTAATTCGACTGGGTGGAAGCTCAGGTTAAGTTAAGCTCGAGTGGATCCATCAGTTTTGTGGCACGGTTATTGCTTTCAAGATATTGCACGTTTTAATTTATTTGGAGTCATACATGAAACTCAATCGACGTGATTTACT
>JACCDO010823016.1_pt1 | contig 25866 bp, 18 predicted proteins | sample 7446101 | NCBI WGS metagenome assembly JACCDO01 (sample SAMN15323440, study PRJNA562643) | freshwater metagenome | isolation source: river surface water | place: USA:Blue River Watershed | collected 2017-08-16 | reverse complement strand
TACGTATGACCGGAACTCGGCACTTGAGAAAAGGGACAATCTTGGTGTTTTCGTGATATCTAGCGGGAGTAATGTCACTCAGCTCAACCTCAATAAGATGCCAGTTATGGGGATGCTTAATGTAGAACAAAGGGTATCGTCGCGTGCCGAGTTGAGGGACCAAGCCATCTTGCCGGTATGGACAACCAAGATGCGAAAATCCAAAATTACAGAATCCTTGGATCATCAAGGATTGTGGGGAGAAGACAACAGTGCTTTACTTATTGTATGATAGTTGCATTTCTCACTCACCCGTACTGGGTACTACTTATTGTGCTTATTGGATGCTATATTTTTGACACAACTGCAATTGGTCGCACTGAAAGAAGTATTACTTCAATGTCTGCAGTTAGTGGTACATATCTTCATAAAATTGTAGAGAGAAAGAAGATTGAAGTTGACCGAATGCTACGAATGCATCAATCAGACTCCGATCCGTTGGTAATGCGTATGAGTTATATTAATAGTCAAAGTAATTTCAATATCTCAAAAGCGTTAAGACGCGACGGTTATGGACAGGATGAGTTACACACTATGAGTGTATTAGTTGATATGAAAAGACGTTCACCTACTGGAAGAGTTGACTTACGAAATATAGTTGAATACTCTAGTGCGGCCAAATTTTCTGAATTATTGGCACTAGGTGGTGCTGATGCATTAATGATAAATACGGAAGAAATTGAATATGGAGGAAAAGTTACCGATTTAAAAGACTGCGTCAAGTCGTTAAAGTCACTAAAAGCAAATAACGACAAAGCACCTCCGTGTATTCATAAAGACATTATTATACACCCGGTTCAAATTGCCCAAGCATTAGAGGATGGTGCACAGGGAGTATTATTAATTGCAGCTATTGTTGGTAGCGATCTAGAAACATTATTGGATTCTTGCACAATTATGGGAACTGAAGCTATTGTGGAAGTGCACACACCAAATGAGTTAGACTTTGCATTATCTAAAGGTGCTACGATATTCTTAGTAAATATGTGGGATAGGATGACTAATCGGTTATATCCAGATCAAGCGAAAGGAATGGCCTCTATGTTACCTGTAAACACTATAGCTGTTGCAGCTGGAAATATTTGTACACTTGAACATGCAAGTGAACTGGGATTTTACGGTTATGATGGCGTTGTATTAGGTAGAGGTATAACGCAAGTGCCAGATATTAAGGCGTACATCGACTCCGTCCACTCGTTCGCCGGCAGTCCCAGGTCGTTCGGACTGGGGTTTAAAGGCTTGCCATGGCAAAGCTAGATTCACAATGTTGGCATATATATTTGTATACATTTTTCATAAGTTTATTGTAATTAGTTCAGCATTTTTTCGACAAATAATTCAGGGCATTCTTCGTGAGGAACGTGGCCAATCCCCGGCAGGGCATGGAATTCTAGCTTACCTGCAACTGCCGACAGTCTAGAGTTGACAAACTTGACCAATCTATACGAATTTTCAATCGGTATGATCTTATCCTCGGTGCCATGCACTATCACGACTTTCGCTCCGAGGTTTAACAGGGCTATCAAGCAGCTCACATACGACATGGTTTCGGTGCTGTCTTTTGGTCTGAAAGAGTTTCTCTCGGACTGGGCGACTAGCCAGTAGTATAAATCTAGTAAAAAGTTGCTACAAGTAGCCGGCAGCTTGTATTGCGCTATCGTCGCAGCATCTAGGTGGGTTTTATCGGATCCCCACGCACTCGACAATGCACTAGACCACACACCGGTCGTGCGCAAAATCCTTTTCAGCAATATTCGCAGTGGTAAGGTTGCTAGATTGGCGACTAACGACAGCAAAAACTTCAATTTCCTTGTGACAAAATTACTTTCATCGACGTATCTACGGCCCGGAGATTTGTTTATTTCCTCTTTATACGTCCTTAATATCTCTTTGGTGTCTACTTGATGGCTAAAATTATCAATATTTCCGACTAACAACGCTGGTGCAGAAAGAACCAGTACTATATTGTTATTGATCGCTTCCTCGCTGCATGAGTCAATCGCGGCGAGTAAACTGGGTAGGTACCCCATTGAATGGCCTGTGAATATCATTTTCTTTCTCGAATTAGTGGTGCAATATGAGTTTGCTATTCTAGTTGCAGCTTTTGCCGTAAAAAAAGGCTTATAGATGTCTAATGATTGGGAGGAATCTTTCAGTCTAGCGACTCGAGGATTATAACCATAGCCAACTATATCAGTTGCAATATATCCGTGTGTATTCGAACTCCTATTTTGTAAAACATCGAACATATTAGCAAATGATAAGCAATTTGATCCAAAACCATGGAAACCTAGATAAGTAGTAGGTGAGTGAAAAGGTGAATGGGTAAGTAAATAAGTGAGTGTATATTACCTACGTGCACGGAATCAAATTCCTTACTTTGGCCCTCTTGGCACATATTTGTGATATGATGTATTTGCACATCATCAACAGTCGCTATTTTACTCCCGTAATTAATGCTTTGATATAGTTTATCACTTGTATGGAAAAACTCCATCTCTAGCTCTTGTTTAACGAACAATATTATCAGAAATACAATAGGTAACAATGTGTAATATTTGTTGGACATAATCTTGCTAATCTTGCTGCTTGCAACAGTACTATTATATTTCCGAATTAAATCACGGCAAATTAGTGAGCCAAACCAAGCCAAGTAGCATATCGATACAGCGCCATCGAGCTTACGACTGAGCAATGGAGGATAGCTTGATAGTGTCAGCAGTTGCTTCCCTATTGTAGCTGTCCCACTTGATGCCAGAGTGATCCTCATGAGCGTGTGTTGAACAAGAGTGCTCGCAAACTTGGTCAGACCGTCAGACGCAACTCGGAAGTTTCTTTCTTAAGCGGTACCGGTGTCTTCTTAAGACTTAAATAAAAGGGGATTGCTAATTAGTGAAGTATTGCATTGAGTGCAGTCAGCAATAGTATATTCGTTCCTTCATAAATTAAGCCATATCTAGTCCTTCGTAAATAGATCCTTTTGAGAGATGACATGACGGCCCTAATTGGTATGTCACTAGTGACAGTCACACCTCGGACGAAACCTTGGAAGGAGTTCACGTGCTGCGAGATTCAACGCGCAGGTCGAGACTAGAGATACTTTGTTGTGACAATGTTGCGGTACGTTACGACGCAGTCTTTTGTTAAAGTTGGTTCGCGTAATGGTGCAACATCTCGCAGATCAATTATTACATCGCTACATTACGCTAAATCATCAACGAATAAGCTTATAAATATGCGCAATCCCTTACTTGGTGCTGCTTTGGCACTATCTACACTTTCTTATAGTTATTGCGATGCTCAAGTTGTAGCTGCACCACCATCATCGTCAGTGTTAGTTCATCAAGCTCATCGGTTACCTAAAGTGGATAAAGCTGAAGAAAGTTATTTAAAAGCAATGATCAATAAATTAGAGAAGTTTATAAGGTATTGCAAACGATTTCTTACATACCTTTTATTGGGATTACCTGTTGCAATTGTATCCCCAGCGGCATACTTATTACGTGGTGTTATCCCAAGTGCTGAGGAATGGGGCTGGGATTACATGATTTGGGCTATAGAAAAACTTGGACCTACATTTATCAAATTAGCACAGTGGGCGAGTACTAGACCTGATTTGTATCCTCCTATGTTGATAGAAAAATTACAACGCTTACAAGATGGAGTCTCAGTAAAATATTCCATGGACGCAGTCGAAAAAACATTACGTGAAGCATTTGGCGATGATTGGAAATCAAAGCTGTCGCTTGATCCCAAACCGCTTGGTGCGGGGTGCGTTGCGCAAGTATTTAAGGGCATTTTAAAGACTGTAGACAAAAATATTGACGTAGCAGTCAAACTAATTCATCCTCATGTAGAAAATATAGTCGCAACAGATATGGAAATACTTGCATGGGGCGCGTCAATAATTGAAAAAATCCCATCGTTAGATGTCCTGCAACTTGGGTCAGTAATGAGAGAATTCGGTGAAATGATGTCCGCTCAATTAGACCTTCGAGTCGAAGCATCAAACTTGAAACACTTTTCTAAAAAATTCAATGACGACGCATGGGCAGTTTTTCCTAAACCAATTGACGGATTTATAAATAAGAATGTGTTAGTCGAGACGCTCATGGATGGCGAGCCCATCTCCAAGTACATGCAGAGGTACAGAAACGATTTCACGGAGAAATCCACCAAGTTGAAACTAATGTTGAGCGATCTCGGCTGCAGAACAATGTTAAAAATGATTTTTTTCGATAATTTTATCCACGGAGATCTCCACCCTGGCAACATCCTAGTTCAGTTCGATAAGAACGGCAACCCTCGCTTAGGCATCCTGGACTGCGGCATCGTGTACGCGACCAGGTCGGAGAAGGATCATGAAGTATTAGTACAAATTTGCTTGGCATTTATGAAACACGACGGCATTGGAGCCGCCAAATTGATGATTGACCGCGCGAATAGTAACCGTCCTGAAAGCGTGATCAATGCAGACAAGTTTTGCGCGGAAGTCCAGCAGCTGATTGATGATGCAGAGACTCATTCATACTTCGAACATCTAGGTGAGTACGTTACTAGAATATGTAATTTAGCTCGTGTCTACAACGTGCCTTTGGACCCTGCGTACTTCCATATCGCCATGGCACTTGCAGTTGTAGAAGGGATTTCATTGGCATTCGATAAGGACTTAGACCTGGTAAGTAAGTGCATTCCAATCATAGTGAAGTCGAAGGCACTCCGCGCTCTTGGAGTGAACAAGTTCCCGATATTAGACGAAGAAGAAGAGAAGAAGCTTCGGGAGCAGTCGCGGAAGATCGCCGAAAGCCACAAATCTAAATAATTTTAATATTATTTTATTTCGTAAATAAACAAAATGCACAAATTACAGTTTATAGAAGACGCGGATCACACGTGCAAGACGCACTTCGATCCTTTGGGAGGGAAGAGCAGATGCAGTATGACATTAGGGGATAACCAGGATGATAAGTCCGTTGATATGATTGATGAAGGTTGCGCGACCTTATTGCCTTGGGATGCATCAGTATTGATGGATCCTAACAACTGCGAAGACGATCTTACTACTTGCAATTCATACTTTAATTTCCTAATTGTCTCTAGATGAAGCCTTTTTTCCTCATCCATTTTCCTTCTTTGTTGCTCCATTTCCTCGTGAGCACTCTGCAGTTCTAACTGCAATGCTCGACTCATTGATCGCGGCGATGATTCATTTGAACTATTTGACTTTTTTTCACTTGGAGTACTTGGAACATGTATACTAAGTCCAACTCGTTCATTGTTTCCAACAACATTTCCGTTATTGCTTCTAGAAGCAATAATTTCCTCCAATTCTTTGATCCTCTTATTAGCCTGGTCCAACGATGATTCCAATAATTGACACTCGCCTTGCAGTCTGTTCCTGTCTTTTGTGACAGTATCTAGCAGTCCTTTCCAGTCATCTCTTTCTTGTAACTTCCATTTTTTACTATTTTCAAGTTTTAGTTGCTCTGCATAATTTCTGTAATAATCCCGTTCGGCTTCAAACTTCTCCGCAAGGATTAAAGCTTCTTTATTTTCCTTATTTAAGTCGTTTACTTGTGCGGTTAAATTATCGATGGCCATCTCTGCTTGTCGTCGTGTTTGATTTAGATACTCGGTTAATTTCTTTAATCCGAGAGCTTCAGACTCAGACATGGTTGTACTGGGCGTGAAGCTCACCTACAAGGTTGCTAGCAATGTTTAAAAAGTCGAAGAAAAGCCAAAGTTTTCCCAACGAACCTCGGGGCCTGTTTTGCGAGGGATTTGTGTGAGAGTGAGTGAGTGAGTGAGTGAGTGACGAGGGGGAGATTTCTATTTATTTATCTGTTCTTACATTGACCTCGCTAACTCTAAGCAGCTGGTGGATTATCTGCAAGTTCTTGCGCTTGGTGTTGCCAAACTCAATTGCAATAGAAAAATATTTGCATAAATCAGCTACTGGTACATCTTTTGGTAAAATATCAATAAATGCCGAAGAATCTATGCGATCGTAGTACTTCTCAGCCATGGCGATGGCGGTGCTCACCGTGTTGTTGTCTTTGCTGTTGGACTGCAGGATCACTTTAACTAATGAAAAATAAACATTCAACTCACTCGTCGTGTCACCACGTGGAGCATTTCCCTTCTTTGTGTAAATACTTGAAGCCAAATCAGCGCTGTGGATGCTGTCGATGAACACGTTGGCGCGGTTGTAAATGCGTGTACAATACGCTTCTGCTAATGCGAAATCGTTTAATTGATGGATATATATGCTCAATACTTCCTCGTGCTTGCCAAGTCGGGACAGTATCAGTGCATACTCATGAAGAAACTGGGGAGGCAGGAACTTCAATATGCGCTCGGGTGAGTAATCCATAGAAGTTTCCAAGAAATTTTGTAGTTTGCGGCGGTATATTTTATACAAAGTAACGGTTTCATTGTCGCTTTCGTGAGGATCCAAATTATTTGATGAGTGATTAATATTAGGCACCTCTAGTGGCACCCCTTCCATCAGCAGTTGGGCGAACTCGTTATGCATGCTAGCTGGGGCTGCGCCACTATTTACTAGCCATTCTAGGTACGCCACACCGACAGCGCGTCCATTTATCAATGGAATAGCTATTCCATTACTACCCAAGGATGCTCTCTTTTTTCTTATACCAGTAACGTTTGGTGATCTGCTTATGACCACTGATTCGAGCAATGAAACTACTTCTTGCACAGTGACTCCTTTGCCACCGAACGAGCTGCTCGATTTGCCTTTAGCTTTAGTCGTCAGGATACTCAGACCGAGCTCTGCGTCATATTCAGTTAATATCTTTAAAGATGGAAGCACTAACATAGGTAATGCTGGATCTTCATGATACCACAACCAGCGAAGGTATTCAGACATCCATGAATAAAACTGCTCTTTGGTCCATGCTCCAGCGCCTACACAGCGGTCCTCGGTTAACACTGTTAAGACCTTCTTGTGCTCATTGTGGGATCTATATAGCCATAATAAAGCTTCGGTGAAGGCGTTTCCTTGCGAAGCTAGCATCACAGTGCAACTGTCAACATTGCATCGATTATGCGACGATAATAAATCTACTGCAGCTGTTCTGCGAGGCGGTGCGCAGTTAACTAGGGATGACAGAAGTATGGTATCAAGTAATTCAGCAACTCTGATGGCGTCATCAGGATCGCCAACGATGTCATCCAACGATATTGACGAAGCGCCAATTCCTGCATTTTTAATCTTTTCCGCGCGATCCGCTATTAATTTGATTTGATAGCGATGGTGCTCACAAAATTGAACTAATGCTGCAGCGGCTCTGTGTAAAATCATGCCTGTCAACTTCGATGCTTGCGAGGTTTTCGCACCAGGGACTATACCCGCCCAAGCATGTAAGGAAGCGGGGATCAAATCAGGGAACTGAGCTAATACAGAGATCGGATTAGTCGAGGCCGCGATGAAGTTTGTGACGGCGCCCTCGTAGTCACCTTTAAGCAACAAGGAATTGGCAAATTTTTCATGAATTTTAGGTATATCAATATCTCGCAAGCTTGCGTTGTCCCTGCAAAGGGTGGACAAATTGATTGCTTCTTCATACAATCCAGACTCTACCAGTCTCGTCACTTGAAATCCCAACGGAATCATCTTCAACACCATAATAGCCTCACCAGTGCTCACAAATGCAGTGGAAATACCAGTAGCTAAAGTGACTGGCTGCAACGAAAGGAGGCCATTGCTTGATGACAATGGAATCTTTTGCAGCATCGTTAAGCTGGCAATATCGTGCACTTCTAGGCAATCCGTAGATAGAGAAATTACAAAAGGTGTGACTAAATGCAGTGATATTGGTGGCGAAGTCCACTCAAACCTTTCTTCATATGTTCCACTATTTTTGCCAAATTTTCCAGGTTCAGATACGTCCATTAACACCCCATAAGTACCGATGGATAATAACAATGAACTAGGTCTGATGGGACTACTGGGTAACTCCAAGCATACCATTTTATGTTCTTTTTCAAACTCTAATATTCGAGTAGGCTTTAATTGCAACATATCAATCGCTTCATAATATTTCTTGTACCCAACAATAATTGAGTTGGCGGCACTCGAATAAATTAAACTTTTTATACTTTCAGTAGAATTTATATCTCTTTTAAGTTGAAATTCGCTGCCTGTCCAAAGATAAAATAGTAGCTTCTTCTTCATTGCTACATACAACATAGAGCTTCTATCATTCGCAGCAAAGAGAAGGCACCCTTTAGTATCAGGTAATTCGCTTACTTTTTGATTCGTGCCAAATTCGTACGCAACTATCATACCATCCATTATCCCTATAAGCAAGTTCCATGAATCTACAACAGTAAGTTGTTGAATAGGCTTTTTTTCCTTAGACTGCTTTGAAACTCTTGGGGAATCCTTCATTGACGCTGAGCATGCGCCCCTGGCATCGACTGCACAGTCGTATTGAACTAATGTGCCATCACTTGTACCACCATAGAGTAAAAGTTGTCCTGAAAGCACCGAGGCAGTAACACTTTCTGTGCGAGGCACTCGGTAACCATCTAATGGACCGCATTCAAAACACTGACGCTGCATCTTACTTGTATTGTGGCTATCGTCACAAACAGGCAACCTTTACCTATATTTTTTCTATTCCAGGCAGTAGACTTTGGATTTTTTTTGACGTCCGGTTGCCGGTTAAAAGATTCCTTGTTGGTAAATATGTTGCAGTCAAGAAGAAGAAACAAACACGTAAAGCACAATCTTCGTGAAAGAACGCTGGTCCTCTTTTTGTAATCCTGCTACAATTTTATTGAAAGTTAAGACTTAATCCCTATCAGTACCGGTAAGTGATTGAATTTCCATTGAAAAGTCATGAAACAGAAAATACCTTGATTAAGGCTTGATAAAAGTATAATGATGAGGTGCGGTGACTTATGAGTGTCCTTGGCTTAATTTTGACACAATAATGAGTGTAGCAACAAAGGGAACGGTTAGCTCCCAAGTTACCATGGAGTCTGTTCTACCTGAGAGCAAATTACATCAAATTAAGTATGATAAAGCAGTGAAAAGAGGGCGACATCCTGTCACATTCCCCAGGAAATCAGAGTTATGGACACTGTGCAACAATTCATCTCGGAGAGTAGATCAGATGAGTAAGGGCAGGAAACTATGGAATGTAGTAGAAGATGATACAATGAGCATCTATAATCATGATGATGATTTAGATAATAAAAGTGTTGGGTCTCAGGGGACTGTATCTACTATGGGGAATGGAAGTATTAGTCATGGCAATATGCAGCCAAGTCCTATAAAAGGTTTGTCTGTTAATTTTAAGCTGCCTCCTGGTGTAAATAGTAATGTAAATAATGGTATAAGTGTAAATTCTCAAATGAATATAGTGAAGATTAATGGTTTCCCGATAGATTTGGACGCTCAAGTTCCCATTACGTTGGGCAAAAAAATTGTAATTATGAATTATATGGGCGAGTTTTTGTGTGTTGATAAGAACGATGTCGTTAAGGTCAAGCACAGAAAGGCAATTGAGCTTACCGATAAAATATGTTTTCGCATAATTAATCTTAACGGTTATGACGACACTCGCCCTATCTTGTACGGAAGTTTGGCCAATTTATGGCTCCAAATTGTTGAAAAGAATAGCGATAAAGATGATTACTTGTGGACTTATGGTTACGTATTGGGGTCCAAGGCGTTTGAGTCGCCACTGATGCAAAATCTGGATAATAATATTACAAATCAACCCAAGATTGAAAAAAAGGACAATCAAGTTTTGCGGACTGCGTCATTGGGTGTTATAGCATCCAAGGCTCAACTAGCAAAGAAATTAGGTGTTAGCTTGCGTGGGCGAAGGCAGGCTTTGATGAAAGGAGCAACCATTTTAGTGAAGAGAGGTAAAGCAGATGAGAAAGAACAAGAGAAGGATGAAGGTGAAGAAAGTGGTAGTGATGATGAGAAAGTTGCACCACCCAGTAGTAATAATCATGAAGGACCGAAGGTGTGCGGTGGTGTTGTGCCCATACGAATTGTTGAGACAACCAAGTCTGAAGCTCACGACGTAGATAGCCTAGATTCTGGTGGTGGTCAAGTGAAAGAGCACGCGTCCAAGTTTTTCTCACAAAAATCATTTAATTTCGGAAAGTTTCTCATATATTCTGGTTTGAGAGACGACTCTTCCATAGCGGTGAATAGCGTAGTAAAGAGTCAACAACCAGTATACTTGGTACAGGACTTGTATTGTCTCTCCTCGTCTACCGGGACTAACTTCGCACCCTGGCCGCTGCATGCCGATGACTTTGACGTTCCGCCAATTGACAGTTCAAATGGATCAAGACCGAACACTGCTCAAGCTATTGCATCTATGAAGCTTCGGCATAACAAAAATAAACATGGGAAGGAGCCAGTATCAATTATAAATTCCATCGAAGGGGCATTTGGTGTCGAACACAGTCGCAATAAGAACGACGACGACGACGACGACGACATGTTCTCATTTACTGATGTTTCAGTTGCTAAAAAGTCTGTATATCCTACAAGTTACGGTTGTGTGAGAAAAATAGAGAAAAAAGGACCGCCGTTCGAGCACGTACTGGATCGTCGATGTATTTGGAAATTTTGTATTATTGATGTTCCCGAGCAGCAAACCACAAGTACTCAGATGACAACCAGAGATAAAGAAGCTATTGAGTGCATGAACATCGCTTTGAAGAAGTTAAAAATAAGTGATAGGAAACGAAAAGGTGGGCGTCAATACTCTGGTGCAAAGTATAACCTTCCCGATGATATCACGCTTCCTAGCGGCGATCGCTTTCCCACTGTGCTGCGCAGCACGGTTAGCACTAGTGTATTGCTAAGTGAAGCGAAGCATTTCTCTCCGACGCGCACTAAGGAACGAGTACTCAGAGACTTTTATGCATCTAAGATGATTCAAGATGGTGATAGCATTTATGAGAAGAAAGGAAGGAGAAAATCAAAGAAATATACAACTGATTCCGACACGCTAGATGGCACCAATGCTAGTGACGACGATAGCTACACCATCCATTCTGAGGATGCAAGTAGCAATAAGGGTTCTTCGTCTTTAGTGAGTAAAAATAAGTTAAAACTTGATCCAATAGAGAATAGTCCAGTAAAGCCCATGACGAAGTATAAGCAAATTCCACTGTGCAATGAGAACAAGACTTCGGGTGAAATTATTAAAGCTATACATGATGTTTTAGGGTATGTTTCAGCTAAAGTGGATAACAAACTATATAATGAAGAACTGGGAAAGAAAGTAGATAAACCTGACCCGTTGAAAAAGGTTGAAATAGACGAAGCTATAATTCAAGAGCGAATCCAGAAGCTCGAGGAATCGGATAGTTTCTTGTTGCAATGTGCCTCATACAAAGATAGACTCAGCAGTATTCAGAAAATTGCTGCGGTTTCGATGGCATTTAAGAAATAAGATTACACACCATGTTAAATGATATAATAAATATAATACAAATAGAGTTCATAAATTATTCCGTATTTTACTTTGAATTTGTGTGTGATGAAGTTAGTTTATCCAGTAAAACTCTTTGTTCAGCTTCTATCCTCTCTAGTGATTGATACTGTGCTACAAATCTATCTAACTCTGCCCTTTTTTCACTAATAATTGCCTGTAATGCTCTTTGATGTTTGTTCCTTTGATCAGTTTCGTTATCTGCCGCCATCCGCAGTCCAATAGCTCTAATTTTCTGGGATTCTATTCTATCCGCGTGAGCCTCTAGCACGGTCACTAACGACTTCACTTTATCATTAAATAAACCTGTTTTCTCAACAAATTGTAATGCTTCAGACTGCAATGAGTCACTGCGATTGGCCTTGGCTTCCTCATAAAGACGGATCTTGTACTCGCTGTCAAACGATATCTTCACACGCTCTTCCGTCATTTCCTTTCTTATGTAAAAAACGAATTTCAAATTCCGAATTTTTTTGGGACGAAAATCAACATGGTACCGGCGGCCTAATAGCATCGCGCGATGCCTCGCGGTCACACTGTCGCAGTTATTCTTTGAACGAGTGAGCAGATAAATATTTCCCGCCGGCAATCACTGCATTGTGCTTCTTCCCGCATCGCCTTCTACCACAACATACCCACAAAAGACGCGGCCTTTTCTCAAATTCCACAAAATACAATTATTAAAGTAATAATTACACACCTTTCGTGATAGGCTTATACGTGCATATTGGTAGGATCTCAGGTAATAAAGACTGAGAAATTATTGAAAACGTGTGAATACAATGAATAACGAAGACGTGCAGCGCTTGGCATCGCAGTTAACAAAAGCTTTCGATGAAAATCACGAAGAAACAATAGTGGATATTTTAAATGTATTAACTCATGTAAAAATGACTGTTGAATTATTAAAAGCAACAATGGTGGGGAAAACATTAACACAAGTGAAGAAAAAGTATACCAATAGCAGTCAAATACAATCAAAAGCGCAGCATTTATTAGGAATGTGGAAGGAATTGGCTGGTGTTGCTACATCCAGCGCAGCAGATAGTAAACCAAAACCAACCTTTAGTAATACTGTTAGTAAGGATAGTGCTGAAAAGGAAGCACCCAAATCTGTTAGTAAAGTAGAAAATGAAATTGATGGAGATGGGGATGACATGGATTTTGGTAAACATTTACCTGAAATAAGAAAAAAAATTGTTGAAGCAATAGCCAAAGAATTACAAACAAGCACAACAATTCCAAGTATAGCTCTTTCATTTGCATACAATATTGAAGATTCTATTCATAGGAGGCATCCCGAATCTATTGATGGGGATAATTACAAGAAAAAAGCAAGAAGTATTGTGAGTAATTTTAAAAAAAATGAAGGATTAAGAAAAGCAATATTAGATGGTTCCCAAAATGCAAGTAAAGTAGTTGATTTGACTATTGAGCAATTAGCATCGCAAGAAAGAAATGAAGAAAGGAATAAAGATATTAAAGAAATATCGTTGTCACAACGAACAGATTTTATGGATATTACACGAGCTGAAAGAATGCTTGCAAATGGCATAGATCCAAATATGGGTGGTGAGTTTACATGCAGAAGATGTAAAGGTAACAAAACAACACATTATGAAAGACAGACTAGGTCTTCTGATGAACCCATGACGGTATTCGTTACTTGCCTCACTTGTGGAAACAGGTGGAAATGTTAAAGTCAAATATTTAAGCTTTGTATATACATATGTTTCGATTATATATTTTTATTATGTCTATTTTGGTATGCTTCACTTATGTAGTATATAGGCTTTATATTGATACATATACAATCCTCGAAGCATAAGTAAACATAGTTTTAAGCGCGTTCACCTCTGATACGACGAGCTAATTGAATATCTTTAGGCATGATGGTAACACGTTTTGCGTGAATGGCAGCTAAGTTGGTGTCCTCGAATAATCCAACTAAATAAGCTTCAGCTGATTCTTGTAATGCCATAATTGCAGATGATTGAAATCTTAACTCGGATTTAAAATCTTGGGCAACTTCTCTAACTAGACGCTGGAATGGTAACTTACGGATTAATAATTCAGTTGATTTTTGATACTTTCTTATTTCACGTAACGCAACAGTACCAGGTCTATATCTGTGTGGTTTCTTAACACCACCATTGGCTGGTGCTGATTTACGAGCAGCTTTAGTTGCTAACTGCTTTCTTGGGGCTTTGCCACCAGTTGATTTACGGGCAGTTTGTTTTGTACGGGCCATTTCTATTCAATTATTGTGACAATCGCCAGAATCGCTATGTCCTTGGCAGGAATCGGAATATGGACTGGGTGAAGAGCAAGCTTTCTAGAATGAGAAGAAAGACAAATATTGAAGTTGCATTCTTGTCTCGCTGTTACTAATACCACAGTGTCCCCCTTTTACAATACGTTTCTAATTACTAAGTCCATACTCCCTCACCTCCCTCCCTACTGTAACAAGCAGCAGCTCCTGATTTCCTTGATTGAAGATCAAAATTTTAAAAGGAAGAACGAAAAGGGTTGCGATGTTTCGTTCGTGTTATTCTATCCGGTTCAGGCAATGCAATGTTAACGTTTTGAATGCTTTTTACAAACAAAAAAATATTATTCGTTTAACATCGAAAGCGTTTAGTTCAACTCCAAAAGTTAATAGTAATTGGAAGGATTATTATGAGGACTACAAGGGTAGTATATTCTACATAGGAGCTGGTTCAATAACGTTTTATGGTCTGAGTAGGTAGTTCTTTACTCTTATATTGTACTTATCCATTCACTCATCCATTTACTCGTCTCTTTTTACTAAATTAGAATTTTTTATGATCTTACATACAATTTTCTTTCACTAACCCCTGGAGTATCATTGTATTATGGTTTCATGGGCGGCAGTGTAACCACTGCAATTTGTGGATCTTCGCTTTTGATTGGCTACGGTACGCTTTTCTTACATCCAGATGTTGTATTTAGGAAAGCTTCACGAGTCGTACTTAATAATACAAAAGTTATGCAATTAATTGGAGACGGTAAATTAACTTATGATGAGATTAAAGGATATAAATCTATTGCGGGTGGATTCCAATTCCTGGAAGGTCGCACTACTTGGAAAAACCCTGAATGCTTCTTAATCTATCATTTGTCAAATAAATCAAAAAATGTAAATGTTACAGTATCAGTGAAAGCTTTCAAAAAAAGATTTAGAGAAAATTTTGAATTTATTGGTGTTGAACTCAGCAAAGATGGAGGACAGACAAAGGAACGTGTCGTTGTTGTTGGCGACAAAGAAGTCTACGAGCAATTCGACGCTATCCACAAGAAAGATTGGCTCTAAACGTGTGTAATTATAACGTGTATATTTGCAATAGAAATATCCTTTACGCTTCATTGTAATTACTTTCTGTGGTTACTGTAAGACAATCTGCACTTCCTCTCGCAGCAGGAATCCATAACCGGAACTCCAGGCTGTCACTCAGATCTGATCGAAGAGTCTGTGTTGGTTCGCAGACCTCTCTTCATCAGTCAGAAAGCTTCTCGCACTCTTTTGGGGGCATCTATTCGTGCTCACTATCCGCGGCATGAAATGGACACTTTCCGGGATCTGTTCGGAAGTAAAGCCTCTTCAATCGTGGAGCGATTACTATTGATAGAAAAACACTTATTTAATGCTGGTTTGTACATAGAAAAGTTCGATGCGCTGCAATTGGCGACGATGGAAAGCCCAGATGAGATAGAGAATGATACGTTTGATTTCCATACATTGCCACCAATATCGCCAACGTTAAATGGTTTAGAAAAATTAGAGAAAGATTTATATGAAGTACTTGAAGAAGCTTATGTGACACAGCAAGCGAAATTGTCGTCATTAAACAGTGAAATTGAACAGTTTGAATCATATTTAGCTAGCAAAGAAGATATCTTGAACATTTCCGACACTGATATTATACAAGCAGCAAATGATAAATTGAAAACAAAAATCACAGTTAAATACATGGAAAAAAGGCTACTAGAGTCTTATAACGTCTGTTCTGCGTTTCTGGATAACAAGTTGAAGTCTTACGAAACGATCAACAGCACCATGGATGGATATATTCGATTTATTTCAATCTTGGCACAGCAGTTAAATATTGCTTATGCCAAAGACAGATCACAAGCTGCAGTGAAACCCAAACTAAAGAAACTGTTATCCCATCGATATTTGGACACCGGCGACGTCGACAGATCTCTGGAGCTGATCTTCAAACTGTGGGGTCGTTTGTTCTTCAATTCGGACACACATCTTGGTAAGCATTCTCTGCTCGCAACGAAAACGGTGAATAGTAAATCCAGAAATGGCATGAACTACGCCAAGATAGGAGCGGGCTGCGTGCTGCTGCTGTGGTCGTTCAGCGAATGCTTCCACAATGAGAGCGACTCGGACTACATTTGGCGGGATCCTACCTTCGCCATATTTATGTGCTTTGGTGACTTGTTACTCCTACTATGGATGTGGGGGATATCTATCTTCGTGTGGAGATCGAGTGGCATCGACTTCATTCGTTTGTTTAATCTAGAGGGAACTGAGCTCGAGAAGCACCCTCGACCTGAGGAAATTGTGTACCAGTCTGCTGCCGACTTGTCTTTAATTTTCTTGGTCGCATTCATTATCTTCAACAAGTTAGTTCGCGGTCTATTCAGCGTCAACGGTAATATGGCTATTGCTCACGCAATCCCGACGATATTAGTCGTCTATTACCTCTATAGACTAGTGATGCCGTTCCACTCCCGACGATATTGGTTGAGAATGTTATACTGCGTGGTTACTGCGCCCTTTCATCCGGTGCACTTCAGGGATGGATACATCGGAGATCTACTAACGTCACTTGTCAGGGTGCTGCTGCCCATGATTTTCTCGTTGGCCTACTTGCTTCTGTCGCTCAAAGCCTGGCTGTCTAACGACATCGCGTTGGCGTCATCGTCCTCCGACTATTGGTGGCAGCACAGCAAATTTTTAAAGCAATACTTGACCCCGTTTATTACTTTGATTCCATTGTGGATACGTCTTATGCAGTGTCTCCGCCGCAGTGTTGAGTCCGGCGATCGACTTCCTCATATGATGAATGGGTTGAAGTACTCGTCTGCCATCGCGGTCATTTCCTTCGGGACCTTCAATGCCAGCATAAGGTACAATCCGTTGTGGATATTGTGCTTCGTTGGAGCTACTTTATTTCAATTTTACTGGGATTTGACCATGGATTGGGGTATTATAGTAGATAAGAACTCCCGCTCGGCGTCGTCTCTAACATTTGGTGGCTACGCGTTGCGTGAAACCCGTCTCTTGGGACCCAGCTGGATCTACATGACCGTTATAATATTTAATTTATTGCTACGATTTGCCTGGACATTGACGTTGCTGCCAGTCGATCCTACGCAGCAGAAGACATTCTATTCGACATTGCTGTCGCACTTGGGTCCCTTGATAGCTGCCGGTGAGATCTTGAGGCGAATGGTTTGGGGATTTTTCCGGTTAGAATACGAGCAATTGCAAGTAATTGGGTCGCCATTGGTCCGATCCGAGGAGCTGCTGTTCGATGACATCGACGCAGCGCCCAGCACCGATAAGAGCAGCCACGACGATGCACATATACTGCAGTATATCCGCATTCCTTCCGCGTGCGTTGGCGCTTTAGGTACGTACCTCAAGTTAGACGTGCGGAGCAATGCGGCGAACGCCAGGATGGTGGAGTCGATCCTTTTCGCTAGTGTGATCATTAGCGTGGTGGTTCTAGCGGCGCATCAAACAATATAATAATTTGTAAATTGTGTTACATTAGTCTATAATATTACATTACTCGTCATCTTCCCACTGGATATCGTCGTCATCGACCTCTGCTGCCTTGGCTATCTCCTTATCCGCGTCCCCGTCTGCGACGCTGCTACTCATCACTGGCTCCTCGACCTTGAATTCATCCACGTCGGTGTCCATTTTCATCCGCTTCGCAGTTGCATCCGTTCGCTCTTTCATGATATCGTCCACGTTTTTCACACCACTTGTGCGCAAGAATTCAGGAACATTGTCGACTACGCGACTTGTTGGTGCGTTAGTATTTCTCTGATCCAGCGTCAGCGTGGCGTGGTCGTTCACTTTGCCGTCATTGACAATGTTGATGTTGTCTATCTGCACGCCCATGACGTACTGCTTCATCGCCACGGCCCTGTCCTTGTGCGCTCGAGGAGCATATTTGGCATTTAAATTCAATTCTACTTCGTTTTTGATAGCTTCATCAACGATTTTCGATGCCCTGTATCCCCTTTTGATGTTTTCAGACGGCAAGTTGCGCACTAACTGCTTGTCTTTCAGCTCACTTAACACCTCAAAAATGCCTTCATGTGCTCCTGGTAGCTCGCATAATTGCTTGTTAACTTTGTCTCTAAGTACTTGAATTTCACTTTGCTTGCCACGGTTATCAACTGTTATTAACGTGTAGTGTGGCTCACTATTGATCATGCCGTAGGAGATACAATCAGGGCAGCAATCAGGGCAAATAAATTTATGGTCTCTGCTCATCAGCAATACTACATCAGTATCGGAATACTTCTTCTTACATGTAGGACAGCTGTAATAGCCTAATTGATTCTCATCTTTCTCATAATCTTTTAATTTCTTTTGTAGCGTTCCGATGCGATACAATACTACATTAAAGAAATGTATGTGGTCAATAAAGTAATACTTGCTGTTTCTACCATGCTCGTCGGGCAATTCTTCATAACTTATCAACCTATCTGACGTCAATAAATTAATAACTTTTTCTACTGTTTTGGATTGTAATTTCAATCGCGGCGCTAACTCTTGCTCTCTAATGTAATGGGGATAACGCATCAATGCATCTAATATAACGACCACGTCGTCGGTGTAGAAGGCGCTGCCTACAGAATGTACCAATTTCTCCATTAAAATCGACATTTTTGCATCAATAAATTGATATTTTTACCAGGGAAAAAAGACGTCAGTTGAACAGAGCCCTGATATATTAAATCTAATCCTCCTTCACTGCAATAACAGCACTCTGATTGTAATGCACTCGTGTGAAGTCCCTTCGATTTTTCCTTCGTTCGAAATTTTGACCTTCCTCTTGGGTGTGGACACTTGGTGGAAAAAATTGAAAAAAAAATTTGAAAAAGTCCAACTATTTCTCCACTTTCTCTATTTATTTTCAAGTAATAAGGTTGGAATTTGTAGATTTAAATGGTCTGACAAGTTAGGTCTGTTGTAAGAATTAGGATTGATCATTTAACCAATTGGAACGCAAGGAATGCTGTCAGTATTTCAACTTCATGAAATGGAAGCTATTGCTGCAGAATTAGAGCGCAAGAGTTATGTCGTCCTCACATTAGATGCTGATACCAACTCAATGTTAAATGTGGAAGAAAATCTCGCATTAAATAGTTGGGAAGATGAAATAATTGAGAAATTTAATCTGCCAGATGAAGTCAAAAATAGTATTCCTTATCAAGCGACAAGTGGAGTGATGTTAGGATATCGTAAAGATGACCAACGAGAATTTTTTGAGACTCACATTGATAAAAATGGTACTGTATCTCCGTTGTATCTCACCGCAGAATCTAATTCTCGTTTCATTAATGCTTTATTTTCATTATTGAATAAAGTAAGCACTGTAATCATGTGTAGTGTAGCAAAGTATGTAGGTCTGGATCCGAGAAGTATACTACATTTATCTGATTGTAACGAAGAATTTATGATGAAACTACTGAATAATGAAACGGATGATAGGTTGATTCCACCTTCCGTAGCTCCAGAAGAGTTATCCTCGTCATTAATAAGATTTTGTTGCTATCCGAAAGATGACGATTCGTCTGCTAACTTGAAAAATATATCATTCGATGCGCATACTGACTCGTCATTTTTAACGATAGGTATTTGCGCATCCGTCCCTGGGCTGGAAATTGTAGATCGCCAGTTGCAACAGTGGGTTCCTGTAGAGAAAATACTGCAAGAATCAAATCCTAGTAAGTACCAAGTAGTGGTATTTGTAGGGGAATACTTGCAAGTATTGACGAAAGGCAGGTTTGAAGCTGCCGCACATAGGGTATGTGAGCCAGAGATAAAGACGAAAGTAAGATATAGTTGTCCGTATATAATGCGAGGACGCAATAAAGCGGTAATCGATATCCATTCTAACCGTGCATACAACCACACTTGTCATATTGGGGAAACTATCGCCGATTTTGATGGGATAAGCATGAAATTGTTGCACAATATTTTAGATCGTAAAAGACTTAAATGTGTAGAAGAGCACAAAGATAGCAAGGATGAGTGGATTTTATCTGCATATCCAATGAAGGTTCCTACATAAGTTACAAATGTTACAAAACTGTATTCTATTGTTTTAAAATGCGCCTATTTTCATACACCTTGTTTCTTTATGTTGATCTGTGCACTTAATAGAACAGGATCTCATTCCACATCTAGTGCAAGAGTAAATTCCCCTTTGTCCGCAAACCGAGCAGAAATGACGAGTGGGAAGTACAGATGGATTGGCTGTTGCTTTTACATAATTAATTTGTCTTTTACCTTCTGGAATGACATCGTCAACTTCCATAACATCATCATCATCTCCCGCATCAGCAGCATAATACCCGTGTTCCACTAAGATACGCTCTAGAGGCTTAACCTTCTTCAGCGCCCATTTGACCTTAAATCCACCAACAACATTACCATTTGATTTAATTTTAGATTTTTTGCTCTTTTTCTTTACTGCTTTATCTTCATCACCACTATCATCGCTGTACTCGTCATCATTCTCATTTGATAAATCAATTTCTTCGGTATAATTATCCGCTTCCAGCAATAATAATCTTTTCTCTCTAAATTCACGTCGTGTTTCTGCATCCACTTTTAAAAAATTTTTAGAAAGCACATGCGTTCGGGAAGAAGTGCGAACAGCAACTGCAGGAGCTCTTGCTGAAGCCTTCGACATTCTTATGCTAGCAAGTAACTACGATCGAACATACAGTACCACGCACAGCGCGTGGAGTGGCTTAATATATCTAGTATACTGAGACTGAGTTTTCTTCCATTTTAAAGGGAGTACCGGCAGGTAGTATGGTGTGATCTTGGCCAAGATCTTGTCACGTTGGTCCCAGATAGATGTGTATTTAATGCGTAAGTTATCGTCGGAAAGTACGAAGTCGCCGCAATAGTTACATGTATTTAAAATTTAAAAGCGATTCCTGGATTCACCCGGTACTCTTTTTGGCGAGTCGCGACGTCCAAGTCAAAAATTTGAGTGCTCAGAAATAAGCCATTAAGTTCGCGTCAAGTGAAGATGGCTTGGGAATTGATCGTGACACTCAATGGGGAGCAGAGAGTGATATGGTCTGGTGATACATTAACGCCCTTAATGTTAATATCATTATTATCTCGTGACATGACATCTCAGAATATTCAAGAAATTGTTGTGCAAATTGTTGTTAATTCCTCAAGTAAATCACTAGGAATGCTTCTAACTTGTTTGGTGTGCACTTACTGGCGATACTCTTATGCAAAGGGTTCAGATTCATCCATGGATGTCATATTACGTGCATTTCAAGAAATAGTAAGTAGTAAATCATTAATACCTGGGAACAGTCACGTTTGCGGCGTCATATTTAAGAAAGGTGAACTAGTTTGGACATGCCGTGAATGTGGCAAAAATGAAACATGTGTATTATGTGATAAATGTTATAAAAGTAGTAATCATGTCGGTCATGAAGTTTATTTTCATGTTGCATCAGGTGGTGGTGGATGCTGTGATTGTGGTGATGAAGAAGCATGGTTAAAAGAAGGTTGCTGCCCTGAACATTACCCTAATAACGATGAAAGTATTGATCCAACATCTTACTTGTCGCCGGACTTATTACGTGGATTAAATGCCGTAATATCTGAATTAATCAAGATTATCACCATATATGCCGTCGGTTGTGTCAAGGGTTTCAATAAAAAGAGTGAGAATATCTACTTAAATAGACTAGAAAACGAGCTGCGAGATACTGGTGCTAATGGTCCACTAATCACATTAATCGGGCGATTGCACAATGACGATGTTCACAGTTATGATGATGTTATTATTGCTTTGAGGGAGTTCTTCCCAGATAAATCGGAGGCTGAAGTCGTCCAGATGACCACAAATATCGATAAAGAAGGAGATTCGTTGATCTTTACGACTGCTTCCATGAACAAACATGTCTTATCTCGGACATTAGTCAATGCTGACCGCATCCTCGGCACCAAGGCTGGGTTGCTGTTATCAGTGGTGCCACAAGAGCTATGTCAGTTGGATTCGAAGATTGCGACAATTTTGGCTTGGTTCAAGATGCTTGGGTCGTCCAACGATGCGCTGAGACGCGTAATAACCGACGTATTTTTCACTGATATTGAGGTATTATGTGCCACGACCACTGCAACCACAGCCACCTACATCCCAATCTTCAAGATGTTACTACCCATATTCAGCTCCAACAGCAAGAACCAGTTTCCTAACGGCATTCCCCATGTGCTGCGCTGGAACAGCGACTCCATTCCTGATTCATACGTTTATCCTTTCGACGTGTGCCATCGCAACCCTTTCGCGGTGTTGATGATGGGATCGCCGTACCTGTCCAAAAGTGTCGCGAAAGTGATCAATGACATCGTCGTCTTGTATCAACACGATCGCAAGTTCAAATACGCCTTCTCGCAGAGCCTAACAATATTGTACCCCGCGTTGCAGTTGCTGTTCAATCGGGGTGTTGGTGAGGAGCAACGGACGATTCTAGGGACCACCGTCCAGGTGTACACCGCTGACTCCATTGTTAATTGCATGTCGTCGGAGGGTGTTTCCTCGCGATTACTGCCTGAATTCAACAAAGATATGCATGTTTCGAACGTTTTTATCTCCAGAATGATGACGTCAACCGTCAAGTTCCTGCTGAGAGACATCGGGTGCCACAGGTCGCGGGCTAACGATGAATTTTTGAAGGAAAGGTAATTTCTCATTCGCTTACTGCAAAGCTATTCACTCACCGCCCTTTTAAGGTTCTTTAATCATCGCTGCAAGCGCCTTTGGCAGGTGCTGCACGACTTCGATTACATATGCGAGGACACGTTATCCACCTTGAAAGTGCTGTGTAATGAGCGCGACCCTGGCGTCGTCGATGACTTACTGCAAATATTCACCTGCTGTCAGTATTTAGACAAGTATAACCGCCGATCTGGGACGCACGTCGAGTTCGAGTCCGAGGTGTGGCTATCCGCTGCCGAGTTGATACTAAAAGTTACTGAGTTAAGCACGTCGTTACTCACGAATGCCTTCTTCCCGGCCAATATTTCGTCGAAATCGACCACTACTGACTTGTCGCTTTTGTGCGAGAAGCGGAAGGATGCCATCAGCACCATCGCGGGTAATACGCTGTGGAAGCTGACCGAATGGGCGGGATCTCTGGTCGAAGACAACAGCAGTCTTTACTTCAACAATAGTGACCAGAGCATTCTGTGTCTCGGAGTCCCTGTTATATTCCATGGGATCAGACGCTTTCACGTGTCATTCAGCGCCGTCTCCATTCACATTCCATTGCAGCGCTTCTTGACCCAGTCAATAATCGCCGCTGCAAATAGCGGCACTTCACTCTCGAATGTCCTCAATAACTTGTTCTGCAATGTCAATGATGAACTCAACATCGCGTGCTACATCGACTACTCGATCAGATGCCTTTCCTTTTCCTCGCAAATCAACGTCGGGATGTGGAGGCGCAACGGCTCGGTGATGGACACTTTGAATCACAATTATGCGCACCATCTGTGCCGCAAGTTCCGAGATATTGATGTGTATTCCGTGCAATTCGGGGTGTTCGGCATTGGCTACGACTCCACTCTCGCCATGTTTGTCGACAGATTCGAGCTAACTGCCATGTTCGAGATAAGCGATTACTTCCAATCTACTGACGTGTTGAAGGAGTATAAGGAGCCGTTGCTGGCGTTGCTGCTGCAAGTAATCATCCACATGACCACATACCTACCCGAGATCCTGGTGAACGATACCGGTGGCAATGACATCGGTCCTGGCATGCGAGAGTTGTTGTCGCGCGAAATGATCCACAAGCTTATTGGCGGAGTAAATCAGATATCCAAACTAGAAAGTATGAGAAGCAATTTGGTGGAAGGCGGGAAGGGCGTCATAAGCGACTCTCTCTTCCAGTCAATCATCGACGAGTTGACGCATCGACGCAGCTTGAATGACAGCGACAAGTACGTGCTGGAAATCAAGCCGCATATTCTGTCGCATTACTATCCTGAGTTCCCTCATTTGTCCGCGAAGCAACATAGTATCGCGATGGAAGCAGTTCGGAAAGAGAAAGAGCGGTTACTAGATGCAGCGGCGATTGCCAGCACCAATACCCCTAGCAGCATCCTTGACTTGACCAAGTGTAGCTCGCCGTTGTTTGCGCAAGTTGCAGTGCCTTTTGCTACGGTGCATCCCGAGTTTTTACCTGCTCGAGGCATTCTATTCACCCCTTTGATGTTTGAGATACTAACTCACTCCATGAGGTTGTGTGTGGCGCGGAAGGGCGAGAAGAACACGTGCAACATTACTATTCTGGGTCGAATCGTGCATATCATTCAACTGCAACTTTACTCGCTTCCGGAGTACCTCGCCTTACTTGGCACTCAAGCGCTACTCGATAAAGTGCACGCGTCGTTTCCTCTGATGGACAAGAATGTGTCGAGCAAGTCGGAGGACTACGCCGCTTCGTATGTCTCCAGGCAGTTACACTTTATCGAGCTCCTGGCTGACGTGTTTGCTAGCAACGTTTTGGCGTCCGAAAACCTGTATAAATACGGGTTTTACTGGCTAGTCAAAGAATTTTACACCAATAATCCCGTATTTCAGAGCGTTTTCCACGGGAAAAATATCATGTTCGGCAGCACCGACGTCGCGCAAGGCAGTCCTGCTGCGGACGCAGACAATAGTAAAAAACGAGCAGCAGAAGCCCGAAATAGAGCGATGAATAACATGGCGAAGCTGTCTTCCAAGTTCATTGAAATGGTCGAATCCTCGGACGAAGAGGACGGCATGACCAAGTCCGGTTCCATTGATGAAAGCAACGCGGGAAATGAGAATAAAGCCGCGCGTATGTCGAACTCGCTTGAAGATGACTGCTCTGAATGCATCATTTGTCACATGAGAACTGGTGAAGCAATAGGCTATCTGTCCTTTCTGCAACCGTCGACCAGTATAAGCAACAGCATCAAGCAGTCCATGAAGGCCAGGAGTCCGCTGCATCAAGTATACCGTGTAGTATCCCTAAATGGGTGCGACGTGTATTCCCAGCCGTCAACGGAGGTACTCAGCATAATCAGCAACGATAGTGGCAGTAAGACCGCGTTTAGACCGCATGCTAGAGTGCTGACTCACTTGTCTCAGGGAGACCACATCACTAGTGACAGACGCGTGCTCAACTGGGTATCGATTAGCTCCCCTGTGACTGGATGGTGCAAGATTTATGAAAGCGATTCAACTGTACTGTTGTATCCTGTGCAAGATTTGCAATTTAACAAGCACGGCAAGTCTAGAGTGCACGCTAGCAAGTGCACTCATGCCATTCACTACTCATGTTGGGAGAAGTACTCCTCTTCGTACGGACGTGGTAGCCAGCAGAATGCGTGGATTTCTAACTACGTGGATACTCTGCATAATGAGGTGCTCTGTCCGCTGTGTAAGGCCATCAGTAATTGCTTGATCCCTCATTATCCTCCGCACATTGCGCGCGATTTGCAGGCGCCATTTGTGCATGTTTCGAGGTCTAATAAAGCGCTTGAAATCGACGATATTGCTAAGTTCACGGGGTTAATAAGCAGCGAGTACGCAGCGAGCGCCGCGGGTCATGATACGAGTGGTATTCTTCCTATCGAAAAGAGCTTCACTGCCGCGTTGAGCAAGCGATGCGACTATAAATGGACGGCTGAGAAGTGTCCGAATATGGGACTAACTGTCCGTGATGTGCACTGTTTGTGGTCCTCCATCTCCTACACGATGCTGACAACCGTGGCCAACCATCGGTGGTTAAAGGCGTCCTTCCTGGAGACTTTCGACCGAGACGATGGAAACATACAAGTGATCCGCTCGTTGTTGGTCGCAGCAAGGAACTCATTCACTTGGTTCCCAAGTAAAAATTTATATCACGACGACATAGTAGTACCTTTGCAAGCGTTGCTACAAGGAGCGAGTATTTGGCCGTCAAATGATGCCATGGAAAGTGGCTTCAAGCTGCTTGATTCCCACGGCATCAACCCGGATCAATGCCTTCACTTGCTGTC
>JACCDO010389322.1_pt1 | contig 25892 bp, 24 predicted proteins | sample 7446101 | NCBI WGS metagenome assembly JACCDO01 (sample SAMN15323440, study PRJNA562643) | freshwater metagenome | isolation source: river surface water | place: USA:Blue River Watershed | collected 2017-08-16 | reverse complement strand
TTACTCCCAACTTCTAGTAGTAGCATACACAACACTCTTGCGAGGTGTGTAATTTTTTAACTCTACTAGATTAGTTTCTAGTATAGTTCCTCGCTTAGCGAGAAGGTCTAACATATTGTTAGCGTATTCCTCGGTAGGGCATAACACGCCGAGGCAAGTTCCGATAGACGGAGGAGACATAGGGTAACGCTCATCTATAGCGTGTTCTATTGTGTAACTTAGTGAGAACATTTGTTCTCCTTTCTTGTTAATCACCTTGATTAACTTTCTTATAGTATTTACTATACATGAGGGGTACGACATTTTGCAAGTCGCAAATCGGACATTTGTTACAAATTAAAAAAAAGTTTAAAAAAATGGTGTGATTGTCGTCACAAATGCCGTACGATATGGTCGCTCTATCCTAAATGTCCGAATTTATGAAATATGTGTATCATACAAATAAAATCTATATTAACATTTTTAGAAATATGAAATACTAGTCAACTAGAATAATACATGATACAATTTCTGTATGCGAATCGTTAAATGTGAAAAATGCGGGGCAGAGATAGAATCAAGATCTAGCTTTGCTCATATGACTTTGATGAATCATAAAAAAGTTTGCAAAAAGTCTTGACCTAAGAAAATCTGTAATGTTATACTTTTCTAGGGGGGTCGGGGGGTCAATAAATAATAAATAATAAATATTAAATATATTAATATATATTATATATAAGACCTAAAGACCTAAATCTCAAAAAAATATTTTATTAACATTATGTAATATCTATAAAAGCAGTTGACTAGGATTATTATGAATAATAAATGTATAGCATGTGGAATGACAGCATTCTATAAAGCAAAAGACGCAGATAACTGGTATTGCATAGCTCACGCTATGGAATATGCAGATATAAAAAGGCGTCAAGAATGAATAGACTATATAGAGATCAAATAGCAAGGCGGATACTTGATGAGAAGTATTCAACTAAAACATACTATCAATCAGATTTAGACCAAGCAAATGCATCCCTTGGTTGGATGATATCCTATCTTGATCAGAAACTCAGAAAGCTCTGCATGAATGCAGAAGAGACTGGAGTATGTGATCTAACTTGGAAACATGAAGATTGTAGGGTTCTAATGGAAATTCTGTTCGAACTTACAGAAGATGATAAATTTAAAGTAAGTGATTGGTATATATGAAAAAGAAAACTTTAGGATTTACTGGACTAGTGCTGTTTACAGCACTCAGCTTATTAGCTATGTTTGAGTATTTAAAAAAAGCGGGGATCGAAGACATTTTTGACTTCGACGAAGATGAAGAATAATTTCATAATCTCTCTTGTCTTCGTTTTAAGTCTATATTATCTCTTGGTGATATATACTCTCTAATGTCTGACATTCAGTTTATTCTGGGTCTATTTGTTATTGTTATGATTCTATTTATGAAATAGGGTCATTTTTTTATCTACTGAGGTATCTCACGATTCCCGCCCTTTTAGAGCCTAAGATATACCGAAGGTAGCAAAGATGGCTCTTCAGGGCTTAGAAGGCCCGTAGAGGCTTTATCAGGGGTATTCTTCAAATGGTTCGTAATGGGCAAATTTGTCTCTACTGTCGCCGAAGCACTTTTTTCGCACTAATTGCACTATATGAGAATTATGTCCCAATTAATACTATATTCTTTATAAAACACAAAACCCAATCAGAGGCGGATCCGATTGGGCAGTGTTTACATATTACTATGTAATATGTAGGGAACCATGGTGGTGGCTCAACCTACATAATTCAATTGTAAAATAGTTTATATTTTAAGTCAACTGTTTTCTTGATTAATATCTGGGGTATAAGCTGGAGCTGGTCCTAATAAATAACCATTCTCATGATGCTGTACCATTCTAGATGTTTTTTCTTCTCCCGCTAATTCCATGGCTATTAAGCTAAGCATGTCATATATTCTATGAAGCATGATGTAGCTAACCATTGGTAAATTTTCTTCAAGGCTATTACTATCAGTCATCTTTTCTTCCTATGTCTTCCCAGAAGATTTCTCTTCCCATATTATCTGTAATCTGAATCCCCGTAGATGGGGCACAGTTGCATTTACCGCATTCGCACTCATTACTCATTTATTACTGACCTCACTTTTTTTACTATGTTGTCGTAAAACTCTAAACCTATTGTTTTTTTATATTCACATTCTAAACAGTATAAATATATTTCATCCTCTAGTGTTTGGTTACAGAAAAGAGGGCCCTGGTCAATTGGACATTCCAATTTATCTACAAGGCCCTCTTCTGAAAGGGATATATATTTAGATACGAATTGTATCTTCATTTTTTCCTTTATACTCTGACGTTAGGGAATCGCTTAAGCCATTCCTTTGCTTTTGGGGTTAACCCCTTCCAAGCTGACCAATTTTCTCCGCCATTAGTCATATGATACGTTATCTCTGCGTTAATTACTGGATCAAACAAAAGTACGTTTGACCGTAGATTAAATTTTTCTTTACGAACGTTGCCAAGATTTCCTAGCATGTTGATCTGAAAAATTCCATAGGAACTGTCTCCAGTTTTCCTGTTCCCATTGTAAGCCATGGGTCTCCCTTGAGACTCACGCTTGGCAATGGCCCAAGCTGTTTTTAGGCCCTTACCTGTAAATCCTACTGACTGCAATAATTGTTTTAACTGCAAATCAGTAAGCTGATCAGAACCCTTATATACAGTATTGCTGAATTTAGCTAAGGTTTCTTTCTTTATTTCTACTGCTTTTATTGCTACCTGCTTTGGCGTTGGCACTGTATTTAGCGCTACCGCTGGTGCGGGGTTTACTGAAAACATAAATAATGTTATCATTGCAATTGCAGTCCAGTGATGTACAACATCACTCAACTGTTGTTTTATATTCTCCATTGGCATTCCTCCTTTAGAGATAACGAACTATAATCTTAGCATTCTCGCTAAGTTACTGTCAAGTCAGTCAACCAGAAAGATATCATGAGAATTTCTTTTTTTACACCAACAATTAACTTAAAAAACTCAAATGGTTATGGTTATGCTGGATTAAATATAGTTGAAGCGTTAAAAAGATTAGGAAATGAAGTGCCATACGGAGATCCTAAATCTCCAGTTCAGATTAACTTTGCACAACCTGAACATTTTAAAATGCATAGAAACCAATATCAGATTGGTTATACTCCATGGGAATCAACAACAGTACCTTTAAGGTGGAAAGAAATGATTGATGCAACAGATGAGATGTGGACAACATCTGATTGGTGTGCAAACGTATTTGAAGATAATGGATATAAGAATATTAAAGTTTATCCACATGGAATACAAGATATCTGGGTTCCTGAAAAAAGAAAAGAATCAGATACCATAAAATTTTTACATATTGGAGAACCAGCTCCAAGAAAAGCTGGACAGATGGTAGTAGATGCATTTGCAAGTCTTTATGGAAATAAGCCAGGATATTCTTTAACTATAAAAGCTTATCATAATAATACTACACGTATATATAATAATATAATAGATAGAAACATTATAGGTTTACCACAAAATATATATAGTAATATTAAAGTAATAACAGAAGAATTAACTGACGAAGAACTTGTTAAACTTTACCATAGTCATGATGTTTTAGTCTATCCTAGTTATGGAGAAGGCTTTGGTTTTATTCCCCTTCAAGCTTTAGCAACTGGAATGCCTACAATTTGTACAAGTGGTTGGGCTCATTATGAAAACTATTTAGGCCCACTAAAACTTAAATCAGAATTAATAGATTCTCCATGGCCATTTCCACATGAAGGAAAAGTGTTCGAACCAAACTATCAACATCTACTTGAACTTATGAGAGATGTATCTCATAATTTTAAAGCATACTCTGGATACTATTATGCTCAGTCAACTAAGATTCATCAAGAATACAATTGGGATCGGTTGACCAATAATTCATTTGCACATATATTTAAAAAGTTTTCTTAGCACTAGACCTCTGAAAAAAAGTTTGATACACTTAGAACTCATTCAAAAATTAATCAATCCGTAAGGCGGAAGAAAAGGTGTCACTAAAAATGTCAAAAACTATTGAAAACCCATATGAAAACTTTATTGCATTATCTCGATATGCAAGATGGATTCCAGAAGAGAATCGTCGTGAAACATGGGGTGAAACAGTAGATCGTTATTTTGATTTTATGCTGGCACATTTAGAAAAAGATAAGAACTATAAACCAGATCCAAAAATTGTAGCAGAGTTAAAAGATGCAGTATTTAATCGCAATGTTATGCCATCAATGAGATCAGTAATGACTGCAGGAGCTGCATTAGATAGAGATCATGTTGCAGGATATAACTGCTCATTTGTTCCAGTAGATAACCCACGTTCATTTGATGAAACTATGTATATCTTGATGTGTGGAACAGGTGTCGGATTCTCTGTTGAATATAAATATGTTAATAAGCTTCCTGCCGTCCCAGAGTCACTTGAAAAATCAGATACCATTATTGTTGTAGAAGATTCAAAACAAGGTTGGGCAAAAGCATATCGTGAATTACTGGCGTTACTTTGGACTGGACATATACCAGCAATTGATGTAAGCAAGCTTCGTCCAGCAGGTGCACGTCTTAAGACAATGGGTGGTCGTTCATCTGGACCACAACCATTGATTAACCTCTTTGATTTTACAATTGCAAAATTTAAATCAGCAACTGGCCGTCAATTAAAACCAATTGAAGCACATGACATTATGTGTAAGATTGGCGAGATTGTTGTAGTTGGTGGAGTTCGTCGTTCAGCAATGATATCTCTTTCAAATATTAATGATATTGAAATGGCTCAGGCAAAATCTGGTAACTGGTGGGAGAATAACTCTCAACGTGCATTATCAAATAACTCTGTTGCGTATTCTCGTAAACCAGAGATGGAGCAGTTTATTGCAGAATGGAAATCACTATATGATTCGAAATCGGGTGAACGTGGAATATACAATGTGGCAGCAGCGCAGAAGCAAGCTGCTAAATATGGTCGTAGAGATCCAGAAGTCCATTATGGCACAAATCCATGTTCCGAAATTATTCTCCGCCCTTATCAGTTTTGTAATCTTTCAGAAGTCGTATTACGTGAAACGGATAAGCCTGAAGATGTTGCAAATAAGGTGCGCCTTGCTACAATTCTTGGAACATGGCAATCAACGCTAACGGATTTTAAATATCTTCGTAAAATTTGGAAAGACAATACAGAAGAAGAAAGACTTTTAGGAGTTTCTTTAACTGGACAATTTGGACATAAGTTTTTTTCAGGAAAAGAAGATTTAAAGAAGCTTGAAGAAACATTAATTAATCTTCGTGAATACGCAAGATCTATTAATAAAGAAGAGGCTGGGAAAATTGGGATTCCTGAGTCTGCTGCTATTACATGTGTAAAGCCTTCTGGCACAGTATCTCAATTGGTCGGGGTGTCTTCAGGAATGCATGCATGGCATTCAGAATATTATATTCGTACAGTTCGTGGTTCAAAAGGTGATCCTATTTCAACATTCTTAAAAGAAGTTGGGATCCCAGTAGAAGATGATGTAATGAAGCCAAATGATACTTATGTGTTTTCATTTCCAATAAAGGCACCAGAAGGCGCAATTACTAGAGATCATCTTACTGCTATTGATCACCTAAATATTTGGCTTGTATATCAACGTGCTTGGTGTGAACACAAACCATCAATTACAGTTTCTGTTAAGGAAGATGAATGGATGGAGGTTGGAGCTTGGGTATACAAACACTTTGATGAAGTTTCTGGAATCTCATTCTTACCTCATTCAGACCACACATATAAGCAGGCTCCTTATCAGGAAGTTAGCAAGGAAGAATATGAGGCTTTATTGACTCAAATGCCTAAGTCTATTCGCTGGGAGGATCTGTCTTTTTATGAGACAGAAGATGGAACTTCTGGAACTCAGACCCTTGCCTGTACATCAGATGGAAATTGTGAGATTGTAGATATCTCAGCTTAATGATACAATAGTTTTGGGTAATACCAAATTCTCATGGCATCCCGCCATGATAGGAGATGATAATATGGCCACAAAGAAATTTGATAAGGCTGATTTAAATAAAGATGGGAAAATAACTATGCAAGAACAGATTTTATCTGCATTAGGAACATACGGTAGAGCATTTCTCTCTGCTGCAATGGCACTTTATATGACTGGAAATACAGATCCAAAAGATTTGATTGCAGCAGGCGTAGCCGCAGTTGCCCCAGTAATTTTAAAGGCGCTTAATCCAAACGATAAGTCATTTGGATTCCAGAACAAGTAAAATTTAATAGTAGGTTAGAAATACTCCTGTGCTAAAATAGGTACAGGAGTATTCCTATTTAGGAGACTATGGCAAATGGCAGGACAAAAAAATTTCGAAGTAGATCAAAATACTACTTTTTCATTTATTGTTGAATATAAAGACAATAATGGGCTACCTATTAATTTAACTGGTGCAACAGCTAAAATGCAAGTCCGTGATACAAAGGGCGGAAGTAAATTAGCTTTTTCATTAACATCGCCAAGTGGCGGAATTGTTATTGATCCTACTAATGGTAAACTAACTATAAAAATTACTCCTACGCAAACAAGTAAGCTATTCTATCCAAAATCATCTTATGACATTATGATAACAGATAGTAATGCTAATAAAATAAAGTTGCTAGAAGGTTTTATGACCCTCAGTAGATCGGTAACAATATAATGACAGAAACAGTAGTAGTAACAGAAGTTACGCATGATGTTATTATTTCTTCTCCAGGACCTCAAGGGCCTAGAGGAAGAAGTATTTTAAATGGGCCATCGGCACCAGCAAATAATCTTGGCATTGAAGGTGATTTTTATTATAATACTACAACTCATGAGTTATATGGGCCCAAGCTATCCGACGCAACTTGGTCTGGATCAACAATAGTTGATTTAGTTGTAAAAAGCGATATTTCTTTTACATATTCTTGGGAGTTAGGCCACCTTGTTGGACCAACAAATGGATTATATTCAATAACTATAAATCATAATTTAGGTTTTTCTCCAAACGTTACAGTAAAATCAAGCGCTGGAGATGTATTAGAAACAGGAATCGATTATAATAGTCTTAATAGTTTAACACTGACAATGGCTCAACCATTCTCAGGGACAGCGTACCTGTCTTAGAGGAGCAAGCAAATGGCAAGAAAATTTTTAGTAAGCGTTGATTTAAATAAAAATGAACTGCTTAACGCAAGAGTACAAAACTTAGGTTCTGCACCAGCTAGCCCAGTATCTGGTCAGATATATTATGATACATTAACAAATGTACTATATTTTTATAATGGATCTTCATGGATCCCAGCTTCTGGTTCAACAGAAGTCATACAAGATGTAATCGGATCCTCACTTATTGGAGGAACTGGACTAACTGCAATTTATGATGATAATGCAGGAACAACAACTATTGATTTAGATAACACTACAGTTACAGCAGGATCTTATGGTTCAGCAACTGCAGTTTCAACATTTACAGTAGACCAGCAAGGAAGATTAACCTCTGCTGGTACTGCAAATATTCAAATTCCAACATCTCAAATTACTTCTTTTACAGAAGATGTTCAAGATGTTGTTGGTGGAATGGTTTCATCAAATACAGAATCTGGAATTTCTGTAACATATGACGATACAAACGGAAAACTTGATTTTGATACAAATGATTTTAGTATTACTCTTACAGGAGATGTAACAGGTTCTGGAACAGTAACAAATCTTGGAAATGTAAGTTTTGCAGCTACAATTGAGCCAAACTCAGTAGCACTTGGAACAGATACAACTGGATCATATATTTCTACAGTATCTGGTACAACAAATGAAATTGAAGTTTCTGGTTCAGGCGGCGAATCTGCAGCAATTACAATTGGTTTACCAAATGATGTAAGCATTACTAATAATCTTACAGTTGGCGGCAACTTAAATGTAACTGGAACAATTAACTCAGTAAATACTACTCAAGTAAATATTGTTGATAATAAAATTAATCTTAATACTGACTTTACTGGAACACCAACAGTAGATGCTGGTATTCGTGTAGAGCGTGGAGATTTATCTGATGTAGAAATTCTTTGGAATGAAACAAATGATAATTGGACACTTACAAATAATGGAACAAATTATCATGCTATTGTTCGTAAATGGTCTTCTGATATTACAACAGAAGTTGTTTCTCCATATACTTTTACAGCTACACACAATCTTGGAACACGGGATGTAACAGTTGCAGTTTATTCAAATTCTTCACCATATGCAGAAGTTGAAGTAGACGTTGATCACACATCAACAAACGTAGTTACATTAACATTTGCAGCTCAACCAACAGCTGGAGCATACAGAGTCGTAATCACAGGATAAGGAGGACTAGGTGTCTATTAAAAGATTAGTTCCCCTTAATACAGTATCTTTAACAGCTGATCCATCTAATGCAGTTGCTGGAGACATTTATTATAATAGTACATCATCTCAACTACGTTATTTTAATGGAACTAGCTGGGTTATACTTGCTGGAAGCGTAAATGCATTAGTAGATGCAAAATCAATTTATCAAGACGTAAGAAATCAAAGCGGAGTAAACCTACCTATTGCAACACCAGTATATGTATCTGGTTCACTTGGCGCATCTAATAAAATTCTTATATCTACCGCTTCAAATGCGTCAGAAGCAACCTCTTCAAAAACAATGGGAATTACTACATCTTCTATTTCTGATAATAGTAATGGGCAGGTAATATCTGAAGGATTACTTGAAGGAATTGATACAACAGGTGCAGCAGACGGAGACCCTGTATGGTTAGGTGTAAATGGAGCAAAGATATACGGTTTATTAAATAAACCTTCAGCCCCAGCACATTTAGTATTTTTAGGTATAGTAGTAAGAGGTGGCAGTGCAACTACTGGATCTATGTATGTAAAGATTCAAAATGGATTTGAATTACAAGAAATTCATAACGTAGAATTATCATCATTAGTAAATGGAAATATTCTTGCATATGATTCTACCACACAAACTTGGAAAAATACAAATACTTTACAGAGTACATCTTCTACTGTCCCACTTGTTATTAAAGGCTCTGTCTCACAAACCGCAGACCTTCAGCAGTGGCAGGATTCTGCGGGAATAGTAAAAGCATATGTTCGAAGATATGGACAATTTATATCAGGAGATTTTACAAACGCTCAGTTATCAATAACTGGACAATTTACTAATAACCCTGTTGCGGTAATCCGTGGCGTAGCATCCCAAACCGCCAACCTACAAGAGTGGCAGAACAGTGCGGGTACGGTTTTAACAAGCATTTCATCTGGTGGAAATCTTGTAGTTGGTGCCACAGGAACTTTAATATCTTATGCGTCAGGTAGAGGTATCTTTGCTTTAGGAGACCCAGCATCAGTTGGCCTCACCGTCAAAGCCGCAGCCTCACAAACTGCCAATCTACAGGAGTGGCAGAATAGTACTGGTACGGTTCTTGCAAATATCTTTGCTGACGGAGATATTGGAATAAATTCTATTCGTTCAGTAAATGGTTCAGTTAAAAGAATACTAATGAATCAAACTACAGAATCGGTGCGAGTCACTACCGCTACCGCGGCGTATATAGGCTTAGTGATTCGTGGTGTTTCAGGACAAACTGCTGATTTACAGCAATGGCAAGATTCTGCAGGAACTGTTTTATCTGAAATAGATGCAGCGGGAGCGGCAAACTTTGTTCGTGCAGGAATTGGTGGTATTACCCCTTCAACTACTCCTCTATTTGTGACATCCCCAAATGCTTCTTATATAGCAACTATAATCCGTGGAGCATCAGGACAATCTGCCAACTTGCAGGAGTGGCAGAACAGTGCTGGAAGCGTTCAGGCATCAATGAGTCCATTTGGACAAATAAGATTAAATAGTGTTTACAATATTAGTTCGTTTAATAATGCACAAGTAAACATGCTAACTACTGGTACTCAAATTACAAGCAATGTTGCTGCAAATGTTATTTTGTCCGTAAAAGGCGCAGCATCCCAAACTGCCAACCTTCAGGAGTGGCAGGATAGTGCTGGTACAGTTCTTGCTAAAATTACATCAGACGGAAGTATAAATACATCAGGACCTTCTGGAATATATTCAACTTATGGATTTTCATCTGCTGGCGGGTTGTCAATTGGAAACGGTGTTACTGGCATATACGTACATAGTACATATGGAATGGGAATACAATCAGCTTCTGGAAACGTAACAGATCCGACACTTGTAATAAAACTGGGCTCAGTTAATCAAACTGGAAGTCTTCAAGAATGGCATAGTAGCACAGGAACTGTACTTGCAAATGTATCAAGCGCAGGAAGAATAAATGCTCCACAATTTGGTTCTACTCAATCAGGCAAAGCATATGTAAATACAGGAACAAGTGCAGATAGCAACTCATGGACATTTGTAACAAATTCAGCGTCAAATAAAGGCATAGTAATTGTTGGAGCATCTTCTCAAACGGCTAACTTACAAGAATGGCAAAATAATAGCGGACAAGTTAGAGCAAAAATTGATTCATATGGCGGATTCTCATCTTTTGCAACTACTCAAATAGGTAATGATTTAAACGGTAGCGGAACATCTTTAATTGTTTATACAAAAGATGCTGCAGGTATACCAATAGTAATAAAAGGATTTACTTCACAAGTCGCCGATCTACAGCAATGGCAAAATTCAAGCAATACGGTGCTAGCTAAAATTGCTGCAAGTGGACAAATATATAACGATGTTTCAGGCACTGAGCCGATTGTCATTAAAAGCGCAGGAAGCACTAGATTTGAATTAAACCAATATAGCCAAGGTTGGTCGGATACAGCATTTACATTTGGTAGTTATTACAATACAGACGGTGGAATTTTACCTAGACTATCTATTCTTAATGGAAACGCTGGAGGAAAAGGTTTAATTGTTCGTGGTTTTACTTCTCAAACCGCAAACTTACAAGAATGGCAAGATATTTCTGGAAATGTGCTTGCAAGTATTTCTTCTACTGGTGGATTCACAGTACCTTCCCTTACAGTCTCTGGAGACTTTACTGTAAACGGTACAACTACAAATATTAATACAACTAATTTAATTGTAGAAGATAAGAACATTACTATTGCTGATGTTGCTACTCCTACTGATACTACCGCCGATGGAGCGGGAATTACAATAAAAGGTGCTACAGATAAAACACTTAACTGGGTACAATCAACAGGATCATTTACATCATCTGACCCATTTATAATAAATACAACTTCAACAACTAAACAAAATCTTATTGTTAAGGCAATTGCCTCACAAACTGCTAATCTTACAGAGTGGCAAGACTCAACAGGATATTTAATTTCTAAAGTTGATTCAAGCGGAAGTCTTTGGATTAATGCAGCTCCAGCAACATCAGGCTCTGTAGAAACTTCTAGTGCATATTTATATCTTACATCTAATAGATGGAGCGGCTCAGCATCAACACCTGAAGTCTTTGGGCTAAACAATTTTAGATTTGGTGGAGCAGGAGCAGCGGGAGCATTTGCACTACACCTAAAGCCTGCATCTAGCTCAAACGCATATTTATCTATTGCAGGAGATTCATCAAGATCTGTAGGTGTAAACGTTCAATATCCTTCCGCCTCATCTGGATACGGACAATTTGGAGTACAGATTCAAAATGCTTCTTATAAAGGTGTTGTAGTAAAAGCTGCAACATCACAATCTGCCAACCTTCAAGAATGGCAAAACAGTAGTGGTGGCGTAGATACTGCTGTAACTTCAACAGGAAGATTATCGGTTCGTACTACACTTGCTGATGCAGGATTAAATGTTGGTACACCATCTGCGTCAACAATAGGTCAAATCATTCGAGGCGCAGCCTCCCAAACCGCTAACCTACAGCAATGGCAAGATAGCGCAGGAAGCCTTGTTGCCTGGATGGGATTCGACGGAAGAACATATCTTGCATATTCAATGATTGGTACTTGGAATCTTGATGCAATGCAAACTATTTATTCAAATAGTGCTTCACGTGTGGGTAGCGTAATTCGTAGCGCAGCATCATCAACTGTTAATCTTCAAGAATGGCAAAACTCTTCGGGAACAGTATTATCTGCAATAGATGCATCAGGTTCATTTACATCTGTATCTCAACCAATTCAAGTTGCAGGATCAACTTATGGATTTAGTAAATTAATAACAGCAGATTTAGGAGCAACATCATATTGGAAGATTGCAACTCTTCCGAGTTCAAATTTGGGAACTTATGATCAAATTAATATAGATGCAATGCTTGGAGGATGGGCTTCAACTGGAAAAACTAGATATGAAATCATGCTCGGTAATCGTGATGCATTTGCATATAAATACACAAAATTTGGAGATGGTTTAACTCAAGCAAGAATTCAATCATATGTAGAAGCAGATGGATCAGTATCTGTTTATTTGTATTCAGAAAATACATTTACAACATTATCATATAATATAACTTTATCAACAGCAGGCGTAGCAAATGGTGCTACAATATATAAAAATCCTACAGCATCTACAACTGCTCCAACAGGAACAAAAGTATTTGATACTGGAGAGCCTGCAACATATATTCCATTAATAAATATGAATAATGCTGGATTGTTGTCTGCAAAAAATGGAGCATTTACTAGTACATCAACATCAGCTGTTACTCTTACAGTACAATCCGCTGCTTCTCAAACAGCGAACATTCAAGAATGGAAAAATAATGCAGGAACTACCGCTTACTTAAATACTAATTTACAATACTATAATCCAGGCAGAATATCGGTACTTGATGCAAACTTTAGCGGCATTCTTTCAATTTTTAGCGGTAATCCAGCAGCAACAGTTTCTATATTTAGAGGAGCTGCATCACAAACCGCCGATTTAGCACAATGGCAAAATTCTTCAGGAACTACATATTTAAATGTAACCAATGCTGGTACAATGATAAGTAACGGCGGAGTAACAATAGCTTCTAATCCAACAATTAATGCTTATGGAGCTGCAATGAAAATTGCATCTGGAGTCAGTTCATATCCAATGCTTATTCTTCAAGCCGCTGCTTCTCAAACTGCTGATATTCAACAGTGGCAAAATTCTGGTGCAACTGTAATTGCAAGTATTGATTCTTATGGAAACGCAGGGTTTGGTGGTGTTGGCGCAAATTCAAATCAAGGATTATATGTTAAAACAAATTCAAATCCAGCAGTAGTTGGAATAATTGTTCAGGGAGCATCTAGTCAAACTGCAGATTTACAACAGTGGAAGAATAGCTCTGGAACTACTTTAGCTAAAGTAGATGCAAATGGTAACTTCTCTGCAATTTCAAAGTCATTTGATATTCCTCACCCAACAAAAGAAAATATGCGTCTTCGTTATGCATCTCTTGAGGGTAATGAGCATGGAGTGTATGTTCGTGGAACTACAAAGGAAAAGTTTATTGAATTACCAGAATATTGGACTGAACTAGTAGATGAATCTACTATTACTGTCTCTCTAACTTCTGTCGGAAAATTCCAAAAAGTTTATGTAGAAAAAATTGAAGGTAATAAGATTTATATCGGCGGGAGAGTTAAAGAAATCTCCTATGCAGTATTTGGAGAGCGTAAAGATATAGATAAACTAACAGTGGAGTACTAATGGCAACTAATTATAGTCCCAAAATTGTATCTGACCAGTTATATTTTTACTTTGATTCTCAACGAACTCAAAATTATGTTGGCAGCACAGTAACAAGTGCAATTGGAACAAAACAACTAACTGCTACAAATGTAACAAGATCTGGAATAGATACTACATTTACAAATACTGATAATTTTTATGCAGCATCCTATCTTATAGATTCTGTATATGATTCTAATTTTGTATTTGGATCAAATAAAACAGCTTCTGTGTCTTTTTATAATACAAGATTATTAGATGTAACTGCATTAGGTTATTGGAGGCAAGCCCCATTTTCATTTGGAACAGATGGTTTAATAGGTGGATTTAACTTTGAACGCTTCTATAGAGATTCCTCTATGTTTTTTAGACACCATTTTGATGCGGGATCAACTTACGGTGATCAGATGAGTTTTGGTGATGTACCATTAAATCAATGGGTAAATCTAGCTGCGGTTAATAATGGAGATTCAATAATTCTTTATAAAAATGGAGTACAAGTTCAAAATGAATCAGTGGTTGGAAAAACTTTAAACTCTCCGTCAAATATTGCAAGACTATGTGTTGGCGCTTCTGGAAATAATGGACTACCACTGTACGGATTTATAGGTAAGATAGATTCAGCAATGTTTTATAATAAAGCCCTAACTCAAACAGAGATAATGCAAAATTATAATGCTTTAAAGGGAAGGTATGGACTATGAGTCTTTCACATTCCCCGCAAATTGTTACTAGTGGACTTTTAGCATATTTTGATTCTGCAAATAAAAGAAGTTTTAGTCCTACAGAAAATTTGTTAACTTATACAAATAATATAGGAATTTCGGGACAAAAATATACAAATGGCGCAGCAGTAATTACTACATTAAATGCAGCAACTGCCCCAGATGGCACATTAACTGCAACTAAAATAGATAGCAATGGAAACAATACTGCAAACTATTTATTTGCACAAGGGGATGCTGCGCTATTAACCTCTACTGTGTATACCTATAGTATATTTATTAAACCTTCATCTTCTCAATTAGTGTATGTAACTTTAGATGAAAATGATTTTGCTGGAAAAAGATATCAAATATATTTTAACTTAGGTAATGAAACTGTAACAACACAAACAATTGGAGTTCAAAGCGATGGAACAATTTTATCAAGCGGTGTAGTTAAATACCCAAATCAATGGTATAGAATATATATTACTTTTAAAACTGGATCAACAAATGTAAGTAATTTAGTTGAAATGCTAAATCGTTATTCAACTTCAAATGTTGGATATAATTATTTTTGGGGCAGACAACTAGAAACTGGTGCATATATGACAGAATACTCTCCAGTATTAACAACTAACAAACTTTCAAGACCCACCGCATTTATAGATTTAAAAAACAGTAATACATTAAGTCTTTTTAATTCTCCAAAATACTCTTCATCAAATAATGGGTACATAGATTTTTATAGCGATGGATCAAATAACAGCACAGGTCAGTATGCAACAATATCAAGTATCACTGGTTGGCAATCAATATCTATGTTTGTTTATATTAAAAATATTGGAACTGCATGGAAGTATCTTGTTGATGGAAGAGATGATGGACAGCAGGGTTGGTTTGCAGGAGCTGGCGGTGCAAGTGGAATAGGTGGGTATTGGACTGGAATGTATATTAATGGCGTATCCACAGCACTTGATTGGGATTTAATACCTAAAAATCAATGGATACATTTGTATATAGAAGGCAACACAGTAAGAACAACAACACTAAATCTTTTTAGCAGAATAAGTAATAATGAGTATAATAGTGGGTATCTGGCAAGCATAAGTTTATATAATAAAAAATTATCTTTAGCAGAAATTAAACAAAATTATGCGGCATTAAAAGGAAGGTACTTGCTATGACCGTAGCGGCAGGACCAAATATAGTAAAAAACGGATTAGTGCTTTGCCTAGATGCCGCAAATACAAGGTCATATCCTGGATCTGGAACAACCTGGACAGATATAAGCGGTATTGGAAATAATGCAACACTAGCAAACGCTGTATACAATTCTACAACAAAAGCAATATCTTTTGCAATTTCTCCGTCTTTAGCAACATTAACTTTATCTGGACTAAATTTATCTGCATCAAACTATACAGTAATGTATCTTGGAAAAATATCTGGAACAAGCAGAAGAGTTTTAACCGCAATATCTAACAATTGGTTGTTAGGATACTGGAATGGAGCAGGGTCTCAGTATTATGCAGAAGGATGGATTACACCAGTAGGCACACCAGCATCAGATACACAATGGACAATGTGGACTGGTACTGGAGACATATCTACAGATAAGTACAGTCTTTGGAAAAATTCAACAAAATTTATTGCAGATAATTCTAGCGGATCGGCTGGACCAAACGGACTTGCTATAAATGCTGGAACATATCCAGAAACTTCAGATTGCGAAGTTGGTATAATTATTGCATATAACCGTGTTTTAACAGATGCAGAAATATTAAAAAATCATAATGCATTAAAAGGAAGGTATGGATTATAATGGCTACTTCATATGGATTAAAGTCTCAAGTAGTTACTTCCGCCGATGTTACTGTGTTGCAATATGGAGGGACAATATTGCAAAATGAAGATATTAATGGAGCACTTGTATTTTCATATAGACATGATCTTCCAAGTTGCGGAGATCCCAGAGGTACAGCAGAATTTTATTTAAAAATAAATTCTTTGCCAAATAATTTTACATATTTAAATTATACAGTTACAACCTCTACGCATGTTGCAGCATGTTGGTCATTTAATCAAGGAACATCTTCTGGTGGAGTTGGATATACAAACAGCTTAAATATACCAATAAATGGTGGATGTTTAGATTATTCTCAATCATTAGATCCAATAAGATTTTTATCAAACTCTTTTGATAATGCACAATATAATAAACAAATGTCAGCATGTGATAATAATGATACTAATTTTATGAGATTTACTGGAATCAAATCATTTACTGTAAGAAGAAGAGTTGATAAAACTGCAGCAAGTTTTGGAGTATGGGGTGGCAGAGGTTGTCATGATACAAACGGTATTACAACAATCTCTAATATCTTTGTGAGTTAATATGCCAGTAAAACATTCTCCCGCCCCAATAGTAACAGATAGACTATCCCTATTGCTTGATGCATCTAATTATAAAAGCATTCAAACAAGAAGTAAAAACTTAATTAGCTTAGATGAAACTAATGTGTCAAATTTTTATACAACTGGCACTTCAAGATCTTTTTATGATACTAGTAAACAAGCAATGTATCATGAAATAAGTAAATATGATTCGTGGGGGGCATATTTTCAAAATAGAACAGAGTTTCATCAAACACTTAATATATCAAAACAATATACAGCATCATTTGAATGGTACTCGGAAAGCGAATTTTCTTCTAGTCTTTTTATAGTTGAGATAGTCACATATGGTGGAGTAAATGGCTTGTTTGCTGTAAGCCTTTTAAATAATAGCGTTAGTTTAGGAGAAGGATGGTATAAGTTTTCTTATACATTTACACCAGTAAATACTGGCGTAAATGCTTTTTTAAGAATTATAACTGGCGATAAAGGAACATTAAAAACAAAATTATGGTGGAGAAAACTACAAGTTGAAAGAGGCTCAGTTGCTACAACATGGACCAATGGTTCACTTCCTTTACAATGGCTAGATTTAAGTGGAAATGATAATCATGCAACAAATTATGGAAATCAAAAATATTTTTATGAAGGCCCAGTTTATTATTGGGATTTTGCAGGTATAACTTCTCAGTTTTCTAGTGGTAATATGTCTATTGGGGCATATCAAGGTTTTACATTTGCAAAAGATCCTGTTCCAACATATGGAAACTTTACCTTCTCTGCTTGGATACAATATCCAGGGGTAGGTTACGGGCAGTTAGGATTTTTTGCAAACGCTGGCGACGGCTCAGGATATAGATTTGGGCCAGCAAGAGGCGGGGCTTACTTTTTGTTAGGCGGGGTTAATGGAGAAGGATATACAGAAGGCGGATTAACGTATGCAGAAAGAACAAGCACGGAATGGTTTAATATAACAGCAGTTTTCGACAGAGAAGATTCTAAAATAAGAACTTATATAAATGGAGTGTTAGAATCAACAACATCTGTGCCGCTGCAACCAACAACTCCAATGCCAACAAAAAATCCTGGAATTGGTCGTGCTGCTTGTTGTGCATTATGGTATGGAAAGCTTGCCCATTTTGCTGTTTATTCAAAAGGTTTATCTAATACAGAAGTTTTACAAAATCACAATGCATTAAAATCGAGGTTTGGATTATGACCTCAAGAGCAGGCGCAAATATGGTTATGCAAGATCTGGTCTTTGCTGTTGACGCACCAACAAAAGTAAATTTAAATTTAAATGAAAATTTATATTCATATAGTGAAGACTTTTCTCAATCAGTAATAGGAAAGGGTAGAGGGGCATATATAACTTCAAACGCAGCAATTGCTCCAGATGGAACTTTAACTGCTACCAAGTTATATATTGGTTCTGACTATCTGTCAGATATTCCATTATATACATATCAAAATCAAGCTTTAGTTGCTGGAGTACCTTATACACAAAGCATTTATTTAAAAGCGGCAGAATTTAAATATGGTTTTGTTTGGCTTGATAATGGGTCTGGATTTGGAATAACTGTAGAAGTAAATTTAAAAAGCGGTAATTGGCGTGTAACAAGAACAAGTGGAGATAATGCTTATTTTACTTCAATGTCTGCAAATGTAACACATGAAGGAAATGACTGGTATAGAGTTGCAATTACAGCAACTCCAGTATCTGGACAAACTAATACTCAATTAAGAGTTTATCCAACTAATATACCACATACAAATGAAGGTTTTGGTCAACCAAACCCATCATTTTTAAATAATGGTGGAATATATATATGGGGGATTCAAACAGAGCAATCTCCATATGTTAGAGATTATGTAAAAACATCGGGTGCTGTTGTAAATAGATCATGGAAAGATATAAGCGGAAATAACTATAATTTACAACTAGTAAACTATCCTATATTTAATGGAAAAGCAATGCAGTTCAGAGACACAACATTACAATATGCAACTACTTCTTTTGATGAAGGTGTTATGAACTTTTCTGGAAAAAATGGACAATGGACTTTAGAGGCTATGTTTAAAATTGTTGGTAATGGAGCAGGCGAATCAATCGTTATTGGAAGACCTGGTTGCCATGGAGGTATATATATGGGAGGCGGAGCAACTGTATATGCTTCTACAAAAACAACTCAACCTAATTGTTGGGAAGGCTCAATAAATCATATAGTGTATTCTGGTTCATATGGAGATGTTGTGCATATTGTTTTTACTTATAATAATGGATCTGCAAAATTTTATGTAAATGGTGAACCAAGTACATTAAATTCATCAGCTACCTTTAATACATCTTTATATAATATTGCTTACATATCTAACCAAATAAATGTAGGTGGGATTGGTGGATTTAGACAAAATAATGATATCTATACAGCAAGAGCTTACAAAAGAGAATTAACTGCGGCAGAGGTTAGAAGTAATTACTACGCTCTTAGAGGCCGCTTTGGTGTATAATAGAAAGAGGTGAAATATGGCTAACTCAGACAAAAATATACTTATAACCCCTAATATTGGATCGTCTACTTTAAATCCAAACATTAGGTTCACGGGCTCAGATAACCTTCCAATAACATTACGAGTGCTAGACACCTCTGGAATAAGTTTTGAAGGTGCGTCGGGCCAACTTTTTTCAATTACAGATGGATTTACAGGAACCATATTTTCTGTAACAGATATTTCTGGTATTCCATCAATAGAAGTTTCAGACGCTGGATTTGTTAAAATATCACAGTATCTTGGAAATGTAGCAATTGGTTCTTCAACTAGTACCGCAAAGTTAACAGTAAAAACAAGTAGCTCATATTCAACTATTCAAGATTGGCAAAATTCTTCTGGAGAATCAGTTGCTTCAATTTCTTCTTCAGGCACATTAGCTGGATCAGGGTTTGATATATATCCGCTTGATGATATAAGCCTATATTTTAACGGAATAGAAAAAAGATTTGCTCCTAGATACCAGGGAGTTCAAATAACGCCTTTAAATGGTTTTAGGCTTTTGTTAACGGTAAATGGTATAATTCAATCAGTAGATACTCCAGAGTATGTATGGCAGTCTATGTTGCCTAGATATGGATTCTTTATAGATTCCGATGGGTTCATAGCATTTCATGAGCAGGTTCCTTCAGGCTCCAGCTTTGATGCCAGATTACTTCCTGGATCTTCAACAACAAAAGTAACAAAAAATTATCCGTTTAAAGCAGCGGACATATTATTAGGAGCATAACATGGCAAGAAAAGTATTACTAGAGACTGGATATACATTCACAGCATCTTCAAGAACAATAGTTATTCCAAGAATTATTCGTCGTGATAGACTAGCGCTTATTACGAACACTACCGCAAATCAGGTAATTTATAATTTTTCAGACCCAAGCTTAAGAGCAACAACTTATACAACAACACCTGTTGGTAGCTCTGGAACTACAACTATTGTGCTTAACTATAATACTACAACCATGTCTAATTCAGATACACTTCAAATTGTTATTGATGAGTATGATGAAAAATTCTCTCCATCAGAGACATTTACAGATCCAGTAAGCAGGTTGCGAATATCTCAAGGACAATCTTTAATTGATACAGACTTTGAATACGGTCAACAGACAACAAAATGGGAAAACCTAGCCCTTGTTAATAACAGACCTTGGGCATTTGAAGGACAAACAACTTTATCTAACGTAACTGCTATTACAATGTCAACAGGATCAAGAACAGTAACGGTAGCAACTGTTACTCCTCCAGCAGTAGGCACACCAATATTTATTCGTGATACTAACCTATTGTTTGCAAACGGAAACTTTGTTGTAGAAACAGTATCAGCAGGTACCAGTTTTACATATACTGCCCGTGCTGCAAACTACACATCAATAACAGGACTTTTTGATTCATCTAAAACAGTTGTTTCTACTGGTTCACTCTATACACAAGCAGCAATTGGCGGAGCTCCAACACTTACTGTATCAGGAACAGATTTAAAGGTATCAGTAACAACAACAGTTCCACACGGATTAATGCCAGGAAATGAAATTTGTGTAACTGGTATAACTGGAACAAATCCACCAAATGGTAATTTTTATGTTTCTACAGTAACATCTCCAACAGCATTTGTATATTATGCAAATCCTTCGGTTGGTAATCCAGCATCACTAACTACTACTTCATGTTTAATTTTTGTAAGACCAACATCTTTATTTATGCATAGACCATTTGATGGTGGTGTATTATTTGGATCTAATAGCGCTTCTCCAAATGTTAGCTCAATTCGTCAAACACGTAGACAGTTTAGATATCAGTCTGGTAAAGGATTACAAATTTCATCTGGAAGCTTAATGCGACCTTATTCAACTGTAGATCAACTTACATCTTCAGGAACTACAGTAACTGTTCGTACTCGTGAAGCGCACAATATTCAACCAGGTGCTCAAGTAATTGTTTCTGGAGCAACAGAAACTGCATACAATGGAACATTTACAGTAACTTCCGCTCCAAGATATAATACATTTACATATACTGCGGGATCAACACCATCAGCAACACCAGCATCGGGAGATCCTGTTGTTTCAGTATCTTCTTGGTCTGGCGCAAAGACAAGACTTGGAGCATTTGATAATCAAAACGGAGTATTTTGGGAATACGATGGGTCAGTGTTATATGCAGTACGTAGATCTTCTATTTTACAAATTGGCGGAAGAGTATCGGTTAATGCTGGTTCAAGTACAGTAACACAAACAGATGCTGAGTACCCAACAGCGTTTGCTAAACAATTAAGAATTGGAGACATGGTTACACTTCGTGGACAATCATATAAAGTAATTAATATTGCTTCTGACACGTCTATGACAATTAATCCTCCATATCGTGGAATAACAAATGTTTCTTTTGGAACTTTGACAAAAATGGTTGAAACAAAAGTTGCACAATCAGCATTTAATATTGATAGATTAGACGGAACTGGACCTTCAGGATACGTATTAAACTTAGGTACCATGCAAATGTTTTATGTTGATTATTCGTGGTATGGAGCAGGAACAATTCGTTGGGGAGTTAGAGGGTCTGACGGTAATATAATTTATTGCCACAGAATGTCTAATAATAACGTAAACTCTGAAGCATATATGAGGTCAGGAAACCTTCCTGCTCGTTATGAGACAACTACAGATGCCCCAGTTACATTTTTAACATCAACATTATCTGCTGGTGCAACATCAATAGCAGTTAATAACGCATCAGAATTTCCAAATAGCGGTGCTTTAATTATACGCAATGGAACAACTACAGAAGGAGTTAGCTACACTGGTAAATCAGGAAATACATTTACTGGAGTAACTCGTGGTCAAGCTGGATCAGCAGTTGCTGGAGTCTCTACAACATGGTCATCAGGAGCAATTTCTGGAACAGTTTCATCTGCTTCTGGTATTCAAGTTGGGCAACGTGTACATTCAACATCTAATCCAAACGCTGTGCCTGACGGAACTTTTGTAACAGCAGTATCTGGTACAACAATTACATTAAATGAGGGTGTAACATCTGCTAATCCAACACTAATATTTGCACCTATGGGAGTAACTGATACAACATTTACTTTTTCTGCTACAGCGCCAACTTCAGTTGAATTGGCTTATCCAACATTTTCTCCATCAATATCTCACTGGGGAACAGCAGCAATTATGGACGGAAGATTTGATGATGATAAATCTCTTGTCTTTACTTTTGGAACACCGTCTGCAACAACAGTTGCTGCAGGAGCATCAATTGCACTTATGACAATTCGTGTAGCCCCATCCGTTGACAATGGACAAATTGGAAACTTCGGTGCTCGTGAAGTTATTAATAGAATGCAGTTGAAGTTAGATTCTTTTGGAATTACTCAGACTGGAACAGCACAACCTCTACTAATTACTTTACTTCTTAATGGAACGCCATCAACTTCTACTGTGTGGACAAATGCAGTAGGTAACGCAGCAGCACAGAACTCGTCCCTTGCTCAAATTGCATCTTATGCTGGAGGAACAACTACAGTTTCTGGTGGTGAAGTTGCAGGAGGATTCTTCTCTGGAGACGTTACCGATAGAATTGATTTAACAGAAGTTCGTGATCTTGGTAATTCAATATTAGGTGGAGGTGGACCAAACGCTAATACAAACGTTTATCCTGACGGACCTGATACAATGACAATTCTGGTTAGAAACCTAGGAGTATCTTCCGCAACAGTGTTCGGACGATTAGGCTGGACAGAAGCACAAGCATAAAAGGGAGGAGACATAATTGCCTCTAAATAGATTACCAGACGTATTACTGTCTAATCAAACACTAACAGGTGTAAGCGCTGACTACTTAGATGGTATAACCTCATCCACCTTTTCACAATCATTAAGAGCTAATAGAAATATAAACGGTGGTGGAACCGTAACATTTGATATTAATGGTAATTTATATTGGTCAAATAGATTTATAATTATATCTAATGGTCGTGGCCCACATTACGCATTAGACGGTTATTTTGATGCTTATTGTCCAACATCTGGAACCATCAATGGTTTTGGCAGTGCTGCAACAAGATCGGCAACTGGAGCTGGTATAAACTTAGGACAATGGGATGCGCTGTATGTAATTACTCCAATAGGCGGATCTTATAACTCAACATCATATGCTGTAGTATCTTATCTAGCAGATTTTGAAGTTCCACATAATTGGGTTCTTATTGCTGTAAGAAATGGCGAAGATGGATTTGTATATTTACCAAATGGAATGGTTTTAGAGCCAGGACAATCAAAAACGTCAGCCGTTACTGGAAATTTAAAAGTAGGAACATCCAACACAGAAAACTATATAGTATTTAGAGGAACTAATGGAGATCAACCAGGTGGATTTGATCATACATTTATTGGTGAAAGAATTTATGGAGGGGCGGAACAATCAGAACTAGTTTTATTTAAAGGTAATGATAATGACACTAGCTCTGGTCCAGATAGAATTAGATTAATTGCCTCAAATCATGTCTTCGATACGTATACAGCTCCAGTAAGTGGTTCATTTAGTACAGTAACAGCATCTGCTTCTAATGCCACTAGAATGATTATTAAAGAAAATGGTCACGTTGGAATTGGAACAATAACACCTAATACTATTGCTACATCTTCATCTCCCGCCATGTTAGGAATTGTTTCAAATGCTGTTGGAACAGCAGGACTTGTTATAAGAGCTATTGCGTCACAAACTTCCAATTTACAAGAGTGGCAAAACACCTTTGGTGGAGTTGTTGCAAAAATAGATAATAATGCAATTTTTAATTCTTTAAATTCTGGTTCAGGTGCAGATAGTTATTCAAGTATTATTATTGGTGGAAGATGGATTAGAAACGAACAAAGAAGTGCTTTAACTAGATTTGGTGTAAATACTGGAGAATGGCATATGGCTAGCAATCCAGACAATTCTGTTATTGCTATTACAGATAACCAGGTTGGAGTATTTGCAACAGCAACTACATTGCCTACATTTATTATTAAAGGAGTTGCTTCCCAAACAGCAGACCTTCAACAGTGGCAGAACTCTGCTGGAACAGTGTTGGCAGGAATTTCATCATCTGGAGATTATTTAGCGCTTCAAGGAACATCATTAAGAGCCTCTGCTGGTTCTGTTTATGGGTCATTGCAACTTCAAAATGGTGGAACAAACGAGTCGGTTTTGTATCCGTATTCTGCTGGATTAATTATCGCAAATGCTGGCGTTACTGGAATGACCGTTGTTAAAATTAGAGGAGCATCAGGTCAAACCGCCAATCTGCAGGAGTGGCAGAATAGTGCTGGGACTGTGTTGGGATACATCGGCGCAACGGGTGGAGCAAAGTTTGCTGGTCTGGATGTACAGATGACTGGTTCTGCAATTGTCAACATTGGAACAGCCGCAAGTGGTCTTGTTGGGCTTGTAGTTCGCGGCGTAGCCTCCCAAACTGCCAACCTGCAGGAGTGGCAAAATAGTGCTGGTACAACACTTTCTAAAATAGATGCGTCTGGTTATTTAAGTACTTCTAAAATTAATTTTACAGGCGGAACTTCAACAGTATCAGCATTAGCATTATCTGACGGTACATTATCATTTGAAAGCACAGCAGGACAACTATTCTCAATTTCTAATTCTCTTACAGGAACTATATTTTCTGTTAACGATGTATCGGGTTTGCCAATTATAGAGGCAACAGATTTAGGTATAGTTAAGATTAATGAGTTATATGGGCAAACAGTATTTGGATCAGGTACACCAACAGCTTCTGCATTAACAACATTTGTTGCAAGAACAACATCTACGGTACCAATCGTAGTAAAAGGAATTACATCTCAAACCGCTAATCTTACTGAATGGCAGGATAGTGCTGGTACGGTTATAGCAAACATTACACCTGCTGGAAAAATAGCAATGAAACATATTAACGGCATAAACGGAGATATGTTAAGTTTAGGCTCTAATGGTGCATCTGATATATTTGTCGTAGGATATAACAGCTCATCATCCATAACATATATTAATGGTGGAAGTTATGGGCCAATTCAGGTTCAACTAAACTCTGCAGCAAATGGAAAATTTGTAATCAAAGGCGCCGCCTCACAAACCGCCGACCTACAACAATGGCAAGATAGTGCTGGTACGGTATTAGCAAGAATTACAAGTAATGGAATTTTAGCAACAACAGTTACTACCTATTCTCCATTTTATCAAGGGGTTAATGGCAGCGGTGGAGTTATCAGCATCGCTAACAGTCAGCCAGTAACAATAACTCCACAATCTGCATCTATTTCTGTTTTAGTCGCCAAAGGCGCTGCCTCACAAACCGCCGACCTACAACAATGGCAAAACTCAAGCGGAGCGGTGCTTGCAGAAATTACAGCATCTGGATCATTGGAATTAAACGGAAAAGATATAGAATTAATGAATATTATGGGAGCATTTTAAATATGATACACTATAGGATTGGAGGAAATAAATAATGGCAACAACAGTTAAAGCACTAGCTAGAACAGCAGCATCTACT
>JACCDO010966376.1_pt1 | contig 25899 bp, 11 predicted proteins | sample 7446101 | NCBI WGS metagenome assembly JACCDO01 (sample SAMN15323440, study PRJNA562643) | freshwater metagenome | isolation source: river surface water | place: USA:Blue River Watershed | collected 2017-08-16 | reverse complement strand
GCAACATTGCTCTCGTTACAGAAATCTGTTGAAGATGATTTAGCTAAAATAGATGCTTTGGAGATGAAATCGTTTAATAATCAATCACAAATAAAGGAGTTGAAACAAAAGGAACAACAATTGCTTCAATTTAGTCTCCAAGAGGATATAAATGTGCTGAAAAGGCAAATCATAGATTTCAATAATAAGAAATACTTTTTGCTCGGTAGCATCTCACAACACAAAGAAATCAATAGTTTGTTAAAAGACGAAATAGCTGTGGTTAGAGATGAATTCCAGATGATGGTCGAATATCACTCCATACGCTTGGCTATTAATCTCTATTAATGTACTTATTATATAGGTTTCAGATATCTATAATGATTATGTGCGATTGGTAAGTCACGAGTATGTCTTCAATGAGACATTAACTCGAAAGAGAGAACAATATTTAATGTTGTGTGAGGAGCGGAACAACCTTCAGCTTTTATACCACCAATCATTGTATTTCCAGTCAACCAACAATAAAATGTTGAAAAAAGTTATTTCAAGTGTCACTTCTAACCGGAAACAAATTGAAAAAGAAATTAAATTATTAGGATGAAGGTCTAGCTTTGGCATCTGCAACTCTCTTCATCGAGAACAAGGACAAAAACAGAAAACATTTTTCGTGTAAATATAAGTTAATACTTTAATTAATAAGATTTAATCTAAAATTGTCGAAGAGACTTCGTAAAAAGCAAAGATGTTACGTTATCCATTCTTAGGGATAACTAGGGCGCAAGGTAGAATGGCGCCGATGCAAGAACAGTAGAAACAGTAACACCAAATAGCTCCTCCTTTATCTTGGCATTTTTCTGTTTGACCATCAAAAAACCTGTGTGCGAGGAAGAGTAAGTTAGTGAGTATAATAAGTAGGTAGAGTAATGAAGAGAGTGAGTGTACTCACATGTAGTCAGCGAACAATTGAGCCGTAAGAATTGTAATCTTTTGAGGAACGCTTAAGTTGGCACTTTCATTGAACTGAATGGAGTATACATCAGCATCTGAGCAAAGCTCAACAGCTGCAGCACTGAGGTTGCCTGGCTTTCTCTTGGTTATTAGCGCAACATCCCCTGATTTGGACGCACCATTAAAGGAAGAGACCCAGAAGTTAAAGCTAAAACACATTTCTGCCCAACCTCCAAAACAAAGAGGGCCCTCTACTTTAGCAAATGGAGTTGAGTTATCATCAGTGTTATCGCGAAGATGTAATGTTGGGGTGCACCAACCCCCGTAAAGAGGTTGGTTTATACTACCAATTAAATTGTTTTGAGGCAGATTTTTATTTCTTCCAACTTCCTCATTTGGTACATCTCGCACTGGACCAGAATAAATATGGGCGCCATCTCTGCAACAGTTGAAGCAAACAAAATTATCAAGCCATTTGCAGGGACATTTATAACAGCATCTTTGTCCATCATCTCTGACCAACGAAAATAAAACAGGTTGACTATCATAAAATTGACGTTCAGCTAAGTAACGATCAGTCATTGATCTCATACGAGTTGCTCTTGTGTTACCCCAATTCATGTTGATTCTCTCAAAATCGCGTCGTACATCTTCGTTTAAGTGACCGAATGTGGAAGATACATTAATGTCACCAGGCAAAGGTACATACTGCTTTACCTCAAGTCGGAGCGGGTGATATGGTTTGCAGCAGCATCTGTTCCAATCGTCACTGTATTCGTTGACTCTTAAAACTTCATGATCAGTTGCTTGATCCGTACCAGCATAAACTGAGTAAGTATTTTCTTGTGGGGCACATGGTGGACAAGCACAGCATGCTTTAGGTAAGACTTTAACGTGTTGTCTGATAGTATACCTATTAATGTTTCTGATTATGCCATAAATATCTGGTGTAATATGTTCCGCATAAGCGTTAGGGACTTTCTCTTCCATTCCTTTAAATACAGGATAAGCTTGAGCGATTGGGATGCATACTGCGGTCGCATATGGACCCCCGCCATTGGTGCTTGGTGCATATGGAGTTACTTCCATCACAGGTGATACTAAATTCGGTACTGTCCTACGGTAACCGGAAGCTGGGAAGGTCAGGAGGCAAGTTGAAAATAGGCCGGTTCCGAAAAAAAGTTATAATAATTACAAAACCTACAAATCTTCTTCTTCCTCGAAGCCGTCGTCGTTGATTCCGTACGCCTTGGCGACTTCGTTCATGCTCTTCAACACTAACTTGAAGTGGTGGTTATTCACATCAAAAGTTTTGACGATATTCAGTTCGTTGCCTTCACCGATCAGGTCATCCATAGTGAACTCAAAGGATGCAACGAATTTATTAAAGCCAGCATTTGCAGTACCATGAATAACTTGCACTCGGCAGTTGCGATAATCATTCACGATAGCATTTTCACATATAACACAAACGTCAGAATCAAAATATAATTTATTTTCTACTGCGTCAATTGATTTGTGTATGACATTATACATACCAGACTCGCACAGAATACGCACCGAGAATATCATGTCATCGGTTGGTGCCGCCTCGGTCAGGATCTCAACAACTTGTAAGTAAACATGTTTACCGAAATTTTCGGCATCGGCGTCGTCAGCATCAGAACCATCATCTTTGATCATTTCCTTGTCTTCATCCTCCTCATTTTTACCTAATAAAAGCGCATTTTGTTGTTCTAAATGATATAACGATGCTGCTAGTGCTTGTTTAATTGGTTTATGGGATGTGGTCACTTCCTTCAACGCAACCTTGTATGCCTGAATCATTGTTGACAACTCATTCTGGATAGTATGTACGCGATGTGCTAGTGCAGTTGATTTGTGTTGGATCGCCAAAAGCATTTCCTCTCTAAGAAATTCAGACTGGCTTTTACTTTGATCTAATTTAATTGCTTTACCGATAGGAAACCAAGTGATGTCACTGACCTCAATATTGCGTCGGATGTACTGCTCGAGACCGTCATCGTCATCTTTATCTTGCTCCCACAAAAAGATGATATAATACATGTAGTTCCACATATGATGGTCGTTCTTAATATGCTGCTCAAACCCATCGCCTCGTTCACTAGCTCGATCAAATGTTTGCTTGTCAATACCGCAAATGAAGCAAATGTTGTAGGTATCATCCAAGCGCTCATTCTTGTTGTCTCGCAACTCACCAAAAGTATCAATAATAATACCGAAAATGATATTTAATAGCGCAATTGTCACACAAAAGTAGAACGATAAGTCCACCAATAAACGAATACCTATCGTATGGCTTAAATTATCTCCAATTCCGCCGCCCGATCGAATGCCATACACAAACACTAGCTTGAAGCACGAGAACAATGTGTGGCAATCCGACGGGCTTCCCTCAGTGTCTTCGTCAAAATAAAGGAAGATGTAGTACGAATAGATGTACATGACGAAAATACCGAGCATTAATGTCATCGCTAAGGCTTTTATAGGGAACAATACCGCATTGAGCACATCTTGTGTCGTGCTATTCTTGACAATCACATCCAGCAATAGTAATGGCAAGAAGTAGTGACAAGAAAGTAAACCGAGGATAGATATAGCCAAGTATCCGGCGTAATATATCGTCATTCGATCCGTTAACGTGTTGGCCAAGGACATAATAGAACTAGCGCCTGAATCCAATTCCGTTTGGTACACCACAGGTGTGCGAATGATAAGACTTTGAATCAAAACAAATCCCGAGACAATTATATGTATAATATTCAACGCTCTCACCCCGTTATTCACCGATGGGGATATTGTTGGAGTGCCGGTGCTATCTAAATCGTAGTATATAAGGAGCAAAAGATTGATCAAAAGTGACAGGTAAAAGGTTATCCAAGTTGCCCGATCCATTATTGCTGGTGAGAAAACCGATGATACACCTAGCTCAATCAACAGCTGCTGATGCTTAACCTGTCGATACAAGCCTTGTGCTCGGGCTGAGAAGTCAATCAATTTGTTCTCAGTGTTTGCCCGGTCAACTTGTTCCACCAGCAAGTCCTTGCCACTTTTACTTAGATTATCACATATTTTAGGAATCTTGAAGAACCTTCGGAGTAGTTGACCATGCCATACTACCTCAACCGACGCCACCCCGCTTCCTTCACTTAGTTTCAATTCTTCGCGTAATGCAGGCTTGAAATCACATAATGATTGTAACAAAACCATCGCTTCAGCTTGTAATGTTAGCTCTTCTTCGCTATACTCAATAGGTTTCGCCTCCTCCTCTGTCTCTGCTGGCATGCCAATTTGTCGAGGGTTTATTTCTTTCACTACCTCTTCAACGACAGGAGGCTCGGGGATCGCAAGCAAAATAATTATGTCTAAATGCAACACACTCAAGAGTCTTTCGTACACAGGTGATGTGATCATCTGACCCTCTAAAAGACCTTGTAAAATATCTATAAATATTTTTTTCAACTCCAATTCTTCATTTGTGACATTATCCGTACCGGGTTGTTGCTTTGCACGGAGTATGCGATTGGTAGTCTCGAGTAACTCAGTACCCAGAGCAAAATAATTTTGATTTCCTGTACTTGGACCTTGAATGAATTCTAATATTGTAGCAGCTGTGCGGATAGCAGCAACAGTCGACGAACGACATGGCAACCTACTCAAGCACTTCATATAAAGCACCAAATCATCTAGAATATTTATAGTAATTGAATTGAAAGGCTGTTCCCTGAACACATCTTGATTGGGTAAGTAGTGTCCCTCGCACAAGAGTTGCATGGCACGAATAATCAACGAATCTTTGGGCAGATCGGGCTCTTCACCCTCCTTCAGATAGTGAATTCCATGCCAATTATGCCAACTGATAAGTTTTTGAATCAAAGCTTGTAACTGCCGGAAAAAGTATGTTGAATTTGTCGATTTTAAGTGATTGTTCACTATGGATTGAACTTCAATCGCGCCACCTTCCTTGAACAATAATCCTACAAGCAGCTGAATAGCTTCGATCTGGATCGACTCGTCAATGCCTATAGCGATCAAATCAATACATAATGTAGTGGCACCGCATTTGTTTAAAGCAGATATAACTGGTGCAGCTGCTTCATCTTGCTCTTCTCCGCCGTCTTCATCACGGTCGTATATTGTCATTCCCATCTTCTTCTCGATCATCAAGCGGAATACTCTAATGATCCACGACGTAGTGTGAATGCACTTGGGGTTCATGCGCTTTTCATCGTTGACATACACCATATTTTCTTGAATGTGTGTTACTAACTTCATAAGAACTGCCTCAAAGCGTAAGTCTTGCACTACCAGCTGGTCCACAAATGGTAGACTTTCCAGGATCTCTATGAATGCTGCACTCTCTTGGTCAATTTCCTCTTGTAACGATACATCGGAGTTCAGCGAAGCCATAAATTCTTTAAATTTGTTGGCAATAATTACATCCTCGGAAGGTTCGAAGTCAACCAACGCCTTTTTCACTTCTTCGTCATCGGCATTACCGCTACCATTGCGCTCCAAGTTAGGCATAATAACTCGAGATGCGCTTTTATTCAACGCTACTAAAGCCAAAAACATCTTTTCTTTTTGATAAGAAGACAATCGCAAGCTGTCGATGAAGTACACATCCTTGATGCTGTTGAATAGATTCGTAATCAAATCGTTGATTTGAAGTTGGTTCAAGTGGCATTTATCAGTGCTTAATGTGCCGTCGTCTAACCTGAACTTGGAGCTATCATAGTAACGATCGAAAAAACCACCAATCAAGAAAATACTAATGCAAATATATTCAATTTTGTGCTTACTGATGGCAGGATTTTCCCATCCTAACTTGTCTAGCAACCTTATATCATCCTTTGCGAATCGCAAGACTCCAAGGAATGATTCCAGAAGTCGCCAAACACAACCTTTCTGTTCTAGACCGGGGATTCTCATTTCAACCTCGATAACAGCGTTGAACAAGAATTGAAGGTACGCTATTTTGCCGATCAAAAGCATTCTAGGGTCTAGAACGGTGTTTATACAGTGCACGTAGTTGAACACGCTCTGGACCTTGGCCTCGACGGTGGTTATGTTAAGTCTACCCACGGTGCAGTTCGCCATGATTTCAATAAATGTCAAGTGATAAGCTAGTTGTTCTGGGAGTTCGCTCAACTTGACGTCACTCTCACGACTCAGAAATGGTTCCATTAAACTCATTTTTTCCTCGTAATCAGGATGATGCGAATCTACGAAGTACAATGCAACTTTCTCCAGTCTACCAGGAGACGTTAATGTCTTCATTATTTCTCTTTGATTGTTGACTATATTCTTATCCCCAACATTTGTTATCGCAGTGAACAAGGTCAAGTATTGCGGCTTCTTGCCGTCTTTGACAATACGATCAGAAAGACCGTGCAGATACTTGTGTTCTAACGAGCGCATTAATTTCTCATTATCTTTGAAAATTGCCCGAATAACCAGGTGGCTATTAATATTCGCGTCTAAGGAATCAAGGAAGAAATCGAGTTGCTCGTACGCCAAGCACTGATTTTCATAATTGGCATAAATAAACCAATACATTAACTCGTTGCACAAGTTTAACAAATAAATTGTATTCTTGCTGGCGTCGTCTAACTCCCCAGTGACTTCATCGGGCTCTTTGACTGAGTCCAACAGGCCCAATATCTTCAGACAGATATTGAAACAGTCTAGATTTCGGTATGATCGTTGAATATCTGGATCAGGTTCATAATCTTGAGAAAATTCTAATTCAACTCGTTGTTTGCGCGTCAACAAAATGAGGTTATTCATAATGGAAATAGTCTGTTGGTTCTGCTTCACGTCGGCATCGGACTGCAACTCGCCCCATAATTCATGCGTTTCTGCATTACGTTCTAACTGTTTTAACATTGATTCAATTTCACAAAATTGCTTCTCCCTCAACTCTCCGATGACTAACTGACATAAATTACTATTCTCAAGTAGTCTTTTGCGGATTGAGTTGTGCGCTATAATCACATCGAGAGTCGACTGCGTCAAGTTGGAGGATTTAAACATTAACACATCAATAGTAATGTGATTAAAGTCTCCAACTCCAAGAGTTAGTTCTGATGATTCAGAGATAACCTGTTGAAATAATTCCGATGGGGTGCGTTTATCTTTGCCCGTGGACCAGAGGTAAAAGTATCTCAGCAGCAAGGATAAATTCCTGTCTTCTATCAAGCCCTGAACAAATAATAGAATATCGATAGCATCCACCATCGTTTCTATTTCAAACGACGGACAAATTGCGTATCGCGTGGGTATTACCCACTTCGGAATCTTCACTTTATTTAACTCACTCAATCTATTAATCACTCTGGCTGCTCGAAGAACACGCAGTAGACGCACCATTCTTACCAATCTTAAAATTTTAGTCAGTCCAGCGCCGCCTTTGGCTGGTAATCCGAGGAAGACAATGTCAATACTGATGACTATGAAATCAATAATGTTGAAAAATTGGGACATAAATTTAAAGAAAGTTCCCTTAAATTGGCAGTAACAGTAACATCGAAGAGAAAACTCGACAATGAAACAGAATAAGACAATAATTCCCCATATGTACAATCCTGTGCCCGCGCTGTCATCAGCACCAGTGATCGTTTGGTATATTGTAACAACAACTGCAGCAAGTACCAATGTCAGCACGGAACACATCACAGGTAAGGACTCCAACCATCGAAGCAACCTTTTTTCCCATCGTACTTGAGGTACTGGAGGTGGTGGTTCTTCCACATCTTCTTTCATTTCATCATCATTGCAGATTACAACCTTGCTCATAGAGATGGATGATTTAGAATTCGTTTTTGGTTTATCTCTAATACTAACATCAACTCCGTAAGTAATGCTTCGTCTGTCAACTGCTGCTATGAGTGGTCCTATTACATCCTTCAAGCGCTCAACATCACCATAGAAATTAAATGATACTAAAGTGCGAAGCATTTTCAAAACATGCTTTGAGTACTCCTCCCACTTTGAGCCTGCCATTGCAACTATGTGGTCCGCTATTACCTGCTGTATTATTGCGTACTTATATCTTCGCTCAGCTTCCACGTATGGAAGGGATGGATTGTTCTTTAACGACGTATATAATCGACTCAAAACTGGTATTTTCGTGGTTGCTTGTGGATCTCGGTCTACATGTAAGCACAACAGAAGTCTCATAACACCACTTTTTAAATTACTGGTGACGCCCTCTAGTGTAAGCATTGTAACAAGGACTTCGATGGGGTAATACTTATCCAGTTTCAGCATTGACACATAGTTACGATCCATGCACATCTCTGCACCTAAGAACATTAATGCAACAAAGTAATCTGCAATCTGCACTTTCTGAGTTTCACCCTGACTTCTAACAGTACCAACGCTACTCATTCTTCGTTTGGAAGCGGATAAATCCGTTTTATTTTGCAGCGGTGCAATGTACTTGAAGACGAGATCAACCGGTGGAAGCTCTGTGCGAAACAAAAATTGTGGTGAATAGTGCAAATCCTTGGCAGATACCCATTTCAGCAATATGCGCGGGAATCCATCCTTGAGGAACGACCCACCAAATATTTTGTCTAAACTCGCATCTTTCATGTATATGCTGGTGTTCATCGATTCAATAATGCAAGGAGTACGATCCTTTTTATCTACTACTAAACTCATTAAAATGTCATCATTACTCCCGTCTTCGACGTACAATCCATTGGCTACTTCGCATTGGTTGTTGTCGACACCAGCTCCTTGACAAGAGCAGCATGCTTGTAGTAACGCAATGTACATAGGATTGAATGAGTATTGTTTTAACTTTTGGACGAAAATACTTATTTCACGATCTGAAATTTTTGTCTCTTGTAATTCCATATTTGTGCTGAGCATAACCGTGACGCACTTTTGAGCCAAAGGCTGCGCCGACAGATGCGCCAGTAAAACTGGTAAGAATACAGCTACATATAATTGATTTTCAAAATTATCTGTAATAGATGAATATATCGCAGCAAGGCAAGAACTAATGACATCTTTGCCCATGATCAACATCGCACTTTCGTGCGCTGGTGCAGAGGATTTAGCGCCTACCTTCCCTTTAACTTGATGTGTGTTACTCAATTTAGCAGACATTTCAGTTATCGGTTGCAACTTTTTAACAAAAGATAATAATAGATCCAGTATACCTTGCTCACGGCATAAGTTCTGGCGCTTCAATTTCACCTTCTGGTCACCTTTATCACCGTCAGGATCTGCTGACTGCAATTCGGAGACAGGATATCCTTCGATAAATATCTTGAGACCAATTAAAATATTGTGAAAGAAGTCAATTTCGGTCAATCCTAATGATGGCCAGATAGAAATAGCTTGCTTCGACTTTGGTATCTCAGTTATTTTTAAGAAATCATATATATAGTTGCGTGCTGCAATACCAACATGAACATCAAGCGGTTCATTGGGGTTCGCGTCGGGCCCAGCGACATCAGGCTCATAGCGGTCCAACACAAAGTTAAGTGTATCTTCTTGATTATCGGTACTAATGACTGGAAACGACAAATCTTCCAATGCCGATCCACGCTGAAGCCACGTACCACTTCGACTTATCTGTACCGCTTTATTGTTCGACAACACATTCTTGCTACTATTCAACTCAGCTACGGAGAATAAAGTTCCCTTGTTTGATGGATCATTAGTTAATGTAAAAATGGCGCTGCTTTCGGAGAAACCCTTCTCGAAGTTAAAAGTATCTATTGAATCTTGCACCAGGTACATATTGGTATTAAGATGCCGTATACGCACTTGCTCTGTCTTATATTGAATTGGACCACCTATTACAAGTTTCTTACTTTCTATTTTCCACAATCCATTTGAATTTATAACGTTACTTTCTGCCTGCTTCAGAATTATGTCCCCACCCTCATGGAAGTAGGGAACACCGTTTCCCTGATCTACATGAGTCACTGAATTGATCAATGAAGAGTCATCACTCAAATTAATTTCTCGCTTTTTACCAATTGTTAAATAAAAACGACTTTCAGAATCATAAATGTATACAATTTGTGATGACAACAGCAGAGATTTATCCATATGATCGGTGCAAGACCTGGTAATCGTTAGTTTCCATGAGCTTAATTCAACACTACAATTAACCTCACGATGATGCCCATGCTGCGGTTGTCTTTGCGCGCAATGCAAATACTCATTTTTCTTCTCCACAACATTAAGAAACACTTCATTGTTCGACTGTATTGGATCTCCTTCACGATCAATTTTAAATCGCGGCAATATTTTCAACCACGAGGAATAACTACCTTCCTTATCTAGTTGAACGGATAAGTTTTCTCTCTCGTCTTTGGCAAGTTTTCCCGGGACTATTTTGACATATTTCTTACTTTTAACATGATATAATTGTATAATATCTCCAAAAACAACAGCTTGACCCATTTTATTTGCCATGTATGTATCATTCAAAAGTGTTTCTTGATCTCTACCTCTTCTCAGTGCTTTCAAATATTTTTCCGTACTTGGATCAGGATCATTACCTCCTAATGGTTCTATATAATTTTCTTCAAACGACTCTAACTCCTTCGCTGCAGCATATTGTCTTTGCAAATGAATACAAAAAACGTGCTCATCAAACATTAATACATCGGGATTTACGTATAAATCATTAACCAGTATACCTTCTGCTGATAGATAGGAACTGAATTGCAGATTGCGTAAAGTTACAAAATCTCCAATCTTCAGAGCGTCGATTGAACCTTGATTCGACATGGCTACGCCTTGGTGCAGCAAACCAATCGCACCTTATTTCCTACGGTACAATTTTATAACGTTTTCGCGATGTGTACCGGCATGGGACTAGAATCAATTTAAGGTATAGGTTAATTATATAATATACGACCGAAAGGTTTATTTGTACTACGATATTATCCAGGTGACGTTAGCTGCAAGATAAACAGCATGACATGGAAGATGGTCTAAAATTACCAATATGTTTATAAGAGTATTTAACCCTACTCGTTATTGATCACTACGAATAAAGGCAGCTTTTCCCTCCAAGTATATTTAAATCATTATTTCTTCTCTCAAAACTTGGTCATGTACGATTCCCCAAATATGTGACCCGCTTCCGATTGTGCTTTGCTAAGCCCAGTCTGGTCATTGGTGTCCTCAAAAGGAAATCCTGCAGGATTTTAGAACTTGCAGCATTCGAGGCGCATTCAAAAAATGAGCGGGTAAGACAACTACGTGTACTTGGTGATCTAGAAGGACGTCCCGATAATATTTATTTACATCGAAATCGTCATTTTAGATACCTTTACAATATACAATTGTAATTACTTTATAAAATAACTCACAATTTACTTCTATGTCTCATAGGACCGAAGATGGGGAAGTACAGGAGCCAGTTAGTATTGATAGTGATAATAATCGCACTGTTGATTCTAGTTTAAATTCGACTAATTTAAAGTCTCGGGACGAAGTTCAGTTAAAAGAACGAGTTCACGATTCAGCTGCAGATTCATCACCTAAAAGTTCTAACAATGCTGTAAATGGCGAAAACGAGTCTGGGGATTCTACAGATTTGATTAAAAGTATTCAAACAACGACTTCGCCTACATTAACAATTATAAATCCCTCAAATTGTGCGGATAATACGAATGCAATATCAGAAAAAAGTGATACTATTAGCACAGAAAGTAATAATAGTGTATCATCAAATACTGGTAATACTAAACGTCGCTCTGTATGGGGCCAAGGATTAGTACAAACTCCTAAGGCTAAGGAAGATCCCAAGGTAGATATTTCAACGAAAAATAATGACAACATTACTGCTCAAGAAGATTCTAGTGGAATCCACATAACCTCCCCACCAGAAAGCAAGTCTCATGGCCTGTCTAAAGACAACATGGTCAATAATGAGTCCAATAGTATTCCTATCGTAGAAGTTGTTGAAAATAAAAACACAGTAAATGCTAGTGGGTCGAAAGAACGTAAAAAAAGGTCGAGGACTGATAGCAGCAACGATATTGCCTTGTCAGATAGCGGCAGCCCCACCAAACCCGAAGCAATCTCCTTGACGCCAACTCAAGACAAGGAGATACTAGGTCATGAAAGTACGCATGATGCGAGCGATCAGGATAATGAGAAAAAACGGCTAAAGATAGATGCTACTAATGGTGCAATTGACGAAGAAATGAAAGTTGACGGTGAAACTGACCCTTCAGATGTTAAAAAAGAAAAGCAGAAAAATTCTTCCAAAAAGACTCCAAAAAATAAAGATGGATCAACGAGCACTTCCAAGAAAAATCCAGACACACCCTCTGGATCGAATCGTGGCAGGCCACCTGGTGCATCTAATGGCACAAGCGGTCGAAAGAGGCAACAAGAAAAGTTATCCCGTAAAAAGGATAGGGTATCCATAGCCCAAATATTCAGCAATCATAGGGATTTAGCCCGAGCTTTTAATTCAATAAGGTACATGGTTGACATGCAACAAGGTGCACGCGAAGGTCGCATTGAATTGTCAAAATTGCGAAATACAGCTGTTCCTTCGGGTATAGGAAAAGTCCCCTTGCCTTTGTTATCAGAAATATCTTTTTCTTTAGATTTAGTGGAAAGCCATTCAGAATACCTATGTGAAACAATGCTAGCTATTCGATCCCGTCAAGTTATTTTAGAAAACATGTTGGCAAAGAAACTTAATGGGGATTTGAACACGAAAAACTTATCCCCTGTATCATTCCTCCCACTGCCGGTCACGCTGAATGTCAATATATCACCATCAGAAAACGAGAGTAATCACTTGTTGAATAATTATGGCAGCAATTTCAACGCAGGCGATATTACTTCAGACGAATCGCAAGGTAATCTCGGGTTGGTATCACCAAAGTTATTAAAATCGATTCAAGAGCAGAACAGGCTAAGGATCGTTGAAGCGCATTTGTTTTCTACTTTTATACACGGTATTGCATATCCGAAAGGTAACCAAACCATAAATAATGGTTTAACGCCACTTTCATCCAAGAGCGTCACCGAGTTGATAACTAACGCTATCATCCCCAACAAAGCAGCTATTGACGACTATGCGGCTCACAACGACGCTTCTTATAACGCAACGAAAGAAAAAATTGAAGCAAATCGTGAAATTATTAAAAAAGAAATAATAAAACGTAAAATGTCCAAGTTACAAGCATGGGAAGAGTTGGGTAATCGCTTTCTATGGGCGCAACATCGGTGGAACAAACATATTGAGACCGTTGAGAGAGGTGATGAACGCGACACCAATGCTGAACGAGAAAGTCCAAGATTGAGATCACTTAACGGTGATGTGGTGAATGGGTTAACATCGGTGCGTCGATCTAGTAACCTTTTCTCTTCAGGAGATATGGTTAGAAGTGAATACGAGCAAGAAAGATTGTTGAAGCAATTAGAATTATCCGAAAATTTAAATAACCGCATAACTAAGAATGCCGCTCCATCAGTGAACCAGTTAACACCCTGGAATTATTATGACATTTATCAGCAACCGACGATTCCTGAGTGGGATAACAGTGCAACTATATTCACCGATGCTAATGGCGAGCCACTTCCAACAAAATATGAGAGCAAACTCCCCAAGTACCCTAGTTACTACCCTGACTCCATAGATTTCGTCGATATAACTACCAATCGGCTCACAACTGATGGTCTTCGTCAACAGTGTGCACATTTCCCTGATCTAACAGTTAGATGTGCCAAAGGATGCAATTGCGCGAGGCAAGTCGACCGTTTAAGTAAGTATGAAAAACCTTGGAGTGATGTAGAAAAAGCAATTTTTATTGATAAATTCCTACAATTTCCTAAAAATTTTCATAAAATATCCTCATACTTGAAGAATCGCACGACGAAGGACTGCATCAAGTTCTACTACGACAGTAAGTACGCAATCCCCTTCAAACCGTTGTTGCGGGAATTTGATAATAGAAGGAGACAAGTGCGCAATAATTGGACACATTCTATTGTATCTGCGGAGTCTGTTGGTAGTAAGATATATCCATCAGGCGACTTCGAAGACACCAACGAGCCTTACGTTGAACTCCCAGTCGACGACTCAACATACCAGTCATTTTTGAATCATCCGCCATTCATGCCATTCGCATTACAAACACCAAGTTCACGGTTGAGTAGGTTGAATTTAGTGAGCAGTGGTAGGAATGAAGCTGTGCTACCGGTGCCCAATCCTGCAACGGTAAAATTAGCACAGCGTAGAATCGCTAATTTTATCGCTAAAAAGAAGGATAATGAAACTAATGCCAGTCAAAGTGACGCGCAGGAGGCATCGGTATTGGTAAAAGTAGACAGCTCACTTGAAATGCCTAGTATTATCAAAGCTGATTCACCTGCTAAAAGTGTTAAAACCGTTGAAGTGGTCTCTAGTACTTCCGCAACAGAGAGTGCAGATCTCATGGCTGTAAGTGATAATGTCGAAAATGTAGCCACTAATCAAACCGACTCTGTTACCATGGTAGTTGACTCGGTCACAGAGGTTGTGCCTAAAGTAGATATCGTAGCCAGTGTAGATGAGTCTATCGCCAAAGAAACCCTTCCCGCTGCCAGCAATACTCCAGCATTGATTCCTCCAAACGCTGATGAATATCTAATTAAGTCATATGTTGATAATGCGCCAACACCTGGAAGCAGCACCGTTTCTATTATTCGACAGCAATTATACAATCGCGGCTTAAATAACACAACATCGAAAAGTTCCACCAGCGCCACGAAGGAGAGCGGGACTAAGGATGGCGCAAATACCCCTAAAGCTGATAAAAAAAGCTCGAATGCTAAAAAGGCAGAAGCGAACGGTTTACCTAGTGGTAGTTTGAATTCGAAGAAGAAGCTGAATAAAGATGGATTGCCACGTAAACCACGTAAAAGTAAATTCGATAAATTAAATCCTGGAACTGAGACTAGTGGTAAAGAGAAATCCACTGAAGGCAAGAAACCAAAGAAGGAATCCAAAGCTGGTAAAGATAAGGATAAAACAAATAGTAAGTCAAAAGCTGCTGGTGATCAAAAATTATCAACTGCAGAGACGTCCGCTACAACAGCAGCAAAATCGGATGAGGTAGTTACCAATGATGCTAATATTGCTCCAGTAAGCGATGCAAGCGGCAACGAGGTCAAAGATGATGCAATGGATGTATGTACTGACAATGTTGAAGGTGAAAAAATTGAAAATGTTCAACAAGACAACAATGCTAGCGACAAAATGAATGAAGGTCAGGACATGGAAGATGATAATGAAAATTCTAGCAGTGCTGACGGTGGTAGCGACTCCGAGAAAGAGGAAAGCGACGAGGAAGGTACACATCAAGATATAATGGTTGTTGAAAATAGTAAAGATATTCACGAAGATAACGACTACAAAGACAATAATATGGATCATGCTTAGACTTAAAAACAACTTGTGTCTAGATTGAAATCATAATAAACAATATTTTTACATTTTTACTTCGTTTCCGCGATATCCGATGCATGCAGCTCCATGATATTATCATCTGTGATAAACTTAAATCCCTTTGCATCTAATTTAGTAGCATTTTCCTCCAAATATTTTTGAATATCCCATCCTTTATCTTCAAATATTCCTAGCCTATCTGCTATTAAGTGCAATGATTTACAACCCGCACAACGAACTAATACAACACCGTGATTATAGCCGTGTTTAGATATTTTCTTGGCACTTCGTGTATTGCATACTTTACATGTATAAACTAGTATCATCTTATCTCCTGAGGTCTTCACACCAGGTACATCTTCCATAAATAAATTACTCTGATTTTGTACAATACTATCAGGACCAGTTTCATTTATTATTGAATTATTAGATGTTACTTTATTTTGGTTCTTATCAACATCTGAATTAAAGTGTCTAGTTAAGTATGACATGTCAATCTTTCGACGTCTAAATAGAATGGGAGCACCAGATTGTATAACATTTGTTGAAACTCTAAATCGTATCAAATTATATGATGCAATTCTCCTCAACATAACTAATAAAAATTCTCTATGATAGTCTCGCTTAGTTTCTCGTCTTTTCTTATAACACAAGTAGTTTATTGCTATTTCTATTTAATTTTTACCCTACTACTTCCACTAAATGCCTTATTTAGTAGAGGGAAGAAAATTAAAGAAATTTTCGTCTCTTTTTCAAGAAGAGAGCTACTTTTCCACCTTCGAGAATTCGCCAAAATTTTGGCTCCACACCCAATCTTGCAAGGTAGAAAGAAGAAAAAGAGAAAGAAAAGAGAAAGAGGAAACTCTCTTGCCAAGACTGAAACCCTTTAAGATTGTCGAAGAGTGCCGTGAAATTGAGTAAAATTTAAGTTCAGACTAACGCAGTATTCATTTCTAATTCACCTAGTTTTTAGGACCGCTTTTTAAAAGAAAGAACCATCGTCTAGTGAAAACTAGAAGGTGGGTCGATTTTGTTATTTTCAAGAAGTTGGATATTGGTACCTATTTGGGGTACAATGACTTCACCAGTAGCACCAAGATATTATGATTGGAAAGCAACCTATCCATATTTATCAGTATTAATAGATAATATTGCTGATTTAAAATATGAAGCAAGTAAAATTAACGGTTGGGTTCCTTGGCCAGAAGAGCACTATATGCAAGATTCTGAAACTGACTGGAAAGTATTTCCATTTTTACATACATTTCCTGCAACTGATGAAACTAAAATGACTTGGGTAAAAAGTACCTGTGAATATTGTCCTAAAACGACTGCTTTACTACAGAAAATTCCTAATATAAGGACAGCTTTATATAGTAAATTAGGCCCAAATACTAAATTATCATTGCATACTGGATGGGCGGATTTATCTAATTACGTTTTAAGATGTCATTTATGCTTATCATTACCAAACGATGGGGCGTGCGGCATGATAGTAGAAGAAGAGATAATGTATCACGAAAAAGATAATATTTTAATATTTGATGATAGTAAACGTCATCGAGCGTTCAATGAGTCATCAACAGGTGAAAGAATAGTGCTGATAATTGATATTCTAAGGCCTAGCGATATTCCACTCGGAAAAGCTGTTGGAGGTCATACAGAAGAGTTAGATCGATTTGTTAATAGCTTCACTGAAGCATTGTATAAATGAAAAAAGAATATAAATTGTTACTAAAAAAATATCCACAATATAATATACAAAATTAATGTTTTATTTTAACTTAAAATATTGCAAGGCAAATTCCAATTTTGGCAGTGTGATATTGAATACTGCGGAAGTAGGAGTCAGCATATTGCCAACATCACCATAAATATACGACGTAAATGATTCGATGGCTTTATTACTATCATTTGCAGCGCTCGGATTATTGCTTCTAACCTGACTATGCTGTGCAATAGATAGTCCACTAAGGGAATAACAAGTATGATAAAAATCTCTACTTTTTCCAGGTTTATCCCGCATTCCACCTACTCGAGCGGATGCTTCCCCCTCGAATTGTTGGGCGCAGTGCAATATATACCTTTGCAATGCATGTTGGTCAAAACTTAAAGGTCCGTTACTTCCAGTAACTTTTAATACACTATTTAACTCTTCCAACGTTACTTCTACGGCGTCGTTGGAATCTGCATCAGTAACACCCGTATTATATTTTGCTAGATAGTATTCAAGATCACTAATGTCACTCTCATTATTTTTGATCATATTCACTATCGCCAATGCACTGCCTTGCCAGAAGGAATAGCAACTATCAACTAGTTTATTAGTTCTACCTTGAAACCCTCCTTCCAACTTTAATTGACGATGTAACAACCAAAATTCTTGCGAGTCAATATCAATTTCATGGCCTTTATTTAATATTATTAATCCAGCTAGAGCACAAAAGTTATATCCGCCATGAGCTTCATTTCCAGGTTCACCACCAAATCCACCTTCATATGACATACACGATTTTATATAATCTGAAACCCCAGCAACTAATTCGTCAGTTAACATATTTAATATTCTACTTATAGCTAACACCGTATAGGTACCTCTTGTATCAATTTCTCCATCAACGTGCATACGAAAAGCTCCCGTTTCTGAATCCTTAATCCTCATAAAAAAATTATACAATGTACTTTTATTAATTATTCCCAGCGCTTCATCAGTACCCAATGAACAAAGACATAAAACAGCAGCATATGTCGGTGCAGCATGAGATAATTGACTAGGTCCGCCCCCAAATCCACCATCGGGATTCTGCATGTGCATTAGTGTATTTATAATTCGTTCTTGAATATGATTTGGTATGCTTTTTCCTAATAATTGCAACGCATGAACTATCCAGTAACACATCCATGGTCTACTTGCATCTAAAGAGACAAAACCTGATGGTAATGGACGCAATAAACCATTCATGAGGTACTCGATATGATAGTCTTTTACTAACATTATCTCCTCTTCAGAATTATATAACTCTACAATTTCACCATGACTTTGCGCATATCTATTTTCCCATTCATTTAGTAGATAAGAAGCACAATCTAGTTCACAACTGCATTGTTCTCTAGATGTATGCGTGTCAATACCCTCATCATCGTGGGATGAATTTTTGCGTAAGAATCCATTACCTTTCGAAGGATAACAGAACATTTGCTATGTATTTAAACTCCTGCTGAGAAAAGAAGTACTAATCACACAATAGCACAAGGAACAAGGAAGTAGATTGAGCACAAGTGGCCTTAGGAAATTCCTTTTTTCCAAGTTTGATTGAATGAGGTGTGGAGCAATTAATAGAATTTCCTTTTCCCGAAAAAAGTTCAAGCAGAAAGATCTCTGAATTTTGTCAAACGTTGGAGGTCTCATAGCCGCTCTAGTCCAAAAGGGAAGTACCGAATCACTGTTTGTATGGGAAGTCTAATTGAATTTGAATCTGCGGCAGTTGATGGTATAAAATCAAGTGTCGTTGGATTATGTGGCAGATTTCAAACTAAGGTGACTGTAGGAGGATCAGAGCATTACGTTACAGGATCAAATAATTTCATTGGATATATTCACAATAAAGTAAGTGGACGCTGTATAATTGCAGAACCATTTAATGCAGTTCCTAATTTAAAACTATCTATACTGCCTCATATTAAGGGCAATATAGTGTTGATAGAACGAGGATTAATAAGTTTTGTGCAAAAATATGAAAATGCAATAAAAGCAGGAGCTACAGCGGTTATAATTGTGAACAATGATATTTCTAATCCTGACAGCGTTGTATTACCAACAGGCACTATTAACAATTTACCAATGATAAAAATTATGCAATCGATGATATTTCCTCCTATCATCATGATAAGTTATAATTCATATCAAAAAATTAAACAGTGCATTAATGAGGATCCTAATAACATAATTAATCTTACTATATCTCCAATTAATTTCTCATGTGAATTAGATAATCTGACTAATTTAGAGCTAGGAATTTGTGCAAGAGGGTGCTGTATATTTGGTTATGAGGAGTTTTTAGATAAAATTATTAAAGAGGGCAAAAAACGAGATGATGCAATAGAAAATTCAAACAATTTAAATGAAATTTTATGTGATGAGGATATTGATCGCGGTGCAAATTTGCTGCATATTGCATGTGAAAATAGATACAGTGTCATCGTAGCAATGCTTCTTCGCCACGGATTAGATACAAGTACTGTAAAGAATGATGGATATTGCCCGCTACATATATCATGCGAACTAGGGGACATTGAATGTGTATCATTACTAGCTAGAACAGCATATTTAGATCAAACTCATCCAGTTGGTTGGACAGCTATGCATATTGCATGCAAATATAACTACATAGAATTAGTAGAAGTTCTAATATTGAATGGCGCAAATTTAAACTCCTTCGCCGTAGATTATTGCACCCCTTTGCATATTGCAGTTATTCATAATTCTAATGACTGCTTATTGAAGTTGTTGCAAGCTGGAGCAAATTATAATTTTCGTAATATTAAGGGACTTACGGCACTCGACATGGCCATGTATACATCAAATATAACCACAATCCACCTGTTAAGCAGGCATATTAATAACGACATTACTCCTATATCAACGATTACTTACAGCTCATTGATACCATTAACTATAAATGGAAATAATACTACAAAAAAAACTAACATTACCAGTGACTTGTCTCATCTGGGAGATTCGTGGTACACTAGTTTGCAGCGGATATCGCATATATGTACACTTTCTGTTAATGGTACGCGTACCAGCTATAGCACAGCCCCTTCAACGGAAATGCTGACTTTAATTCAAGTAGATTTAGACAGATGTTGCTACGTGTCGTACCGATCAAAAGATGGTATCAGACGACAAATACTCAATCAAACAGCATTGCGCCTGATAAGCGATCATGACAACTGTGATGATAGGCCTATCATTAGTTATCGCCAAGGGTTTTTGTCACTCTTGGCTGTAATGGTTGAGAGTTATATGATGAATACCAAGTACGATTCTCTAAACGTGGATGAAGAGATCATCAATAACTTAGTTGAAAAAGTAGTTACTTTGTTTTACTCAGTGCTAAAAATATTTCCTGTTTTAGGTAAATATTTTTGCAGCGACCAAACTAACGACCCATTGGAAATCATATTTCATAATGCCATGAAGCTTCTTGGTTACTGGTGCCCTACAATATGCTGTACTTTGATTTGGAATGGTATCGAACCAAATCTCTTTGCTGTATCTTGGGTCACAACACTGCTTGCTGATTTGTTACCATTAGAACTTGCTGTTGAATTTTGGGATGAAATGATAACAAGTATCGAAACAATGGTTACTAATGGAAGTATAAGCAGCGGCGATGATTATTTAGAAGCATTAATTGTGTCACTATTAGCACAGTACAGTAGTTCAATAGTTACAGATAGTCACCAAGATTCATTAAATTCATTATCACCTGCACCAAGATCACCGACTGCTAGTAATAGCAAGATCGTTCAGAACTCTGAAGACGAAGTATACGACAATCCATTATTTCCAGATATATATAAAGAAGATCCATCGAGTGCAAGTGACGATCCACACATCGACCACAAACTTGCATCTATGGAAGATTTGTTACTATTATTTGCATCGATTAATAATCCAGATATATATCAAGACAGTAACACCCCAGAAAAGCAAAGCAAGAGAAATATGATACTTCCTATCAACTTACACCAATTAATTGAAGGTATTAATTGGGTCATAAAGCATAATATCAAGACAATCACCAAACACACCAATTTAATTGGTGCGACGAATAAAGATTTCGGAGGACAAATATGGCAAAGCCTTTGCAACTGCATACCTTCAATAACAGTACAAGATTTGATTTCTGAATTCAAAAATGATCAAATCATTGTAATTAATATGGAAATCGATAACAACATTGTGAGAGAGCAACTAGTAAATTGTATAAAATGTTTAAAATTTATTGAGTATCGGGAGTTGCGAGTTGATGGCATGCTTTCATTTTATCGACAAAAGTCATTGTTGTTATCCGGTAATAAGAAATATTTTAATAATAACATTAAAAAATGGTCAGGATCTATGTGTGAGACGATATCTAGTATACCACAACTACCAGGTAATTGTGTCAAAGAATTAGAACCATTAAAGGACCCAATAGTCGTCATTCTAGCCAATATTGAAAATAAAAATGGTAAGAGATAATTTACTATACTTATGCACACTTTTTTACATTTCTTATCGAATAGGTATACATTGTTTTGATATTGGTTCGTTATTGATAACTTGTGGATATGGTAAAATTATGACTCTATTGTAATTTATCAACCAATTCTTTTATTTTTTTCTAAATTTTTCTATTTCTTCACCTACTGGTATGGTATATGCACTATCACTTTTTGGATAACTAATTAGATTCGATTTACGAACTAGATATAATAAATAATTTGTAAGAATAATATTGAGAAGAAAGCATGTAATTACTTACTATAATCATGCATAAATACAGGATTTGCATAAAACACAGATGCAGCAACAGGTATAAATAGGTAAAAGGAGAACTTAAATATTTCCTGAATAGATTGGCGTTTCCAGAATGGTTGTTGCTTCATTAACCTGCTAATTTTAATAGTATTTGTCAACTAAGCGAGTAAGTAAGTTGGCCCTAGACTATTCCTAGTAAGACTCGGTGCTAGAAGATTTGTTTGACTGTAGGTATTCCTTTCTCGAGGGACTGACTCAATCGCCGAAACTTGGATTCGAGAAAGGCATCATACCGGTGAATTGGAGGCAATAAATATACTTCGCAATTCCAAATCTGAGCTGGTACTTAATGAGTACTTCTTCATTAAGGCCTATTATTTCACTCAACTTTTCCTTTTAATTTGCGTCTACGATTTGGACGGATTCGCCGGATAGGATGAGCCCGGCGAGAAAAAATACTCCTCCTTACTATATTTAAAAATTGAAGTTTAACCATTGATAAATTTTTGTGGTGGTACAATGACACGTAACTATTTTATTCTGTTAGCTTGCTTATGGATTGTATGCATTAGCGGACTTTTAAAATCTCGCTGTTACCATAAACATTGCCAAAGAAGTAACTTAGTTTTAGGGAGTGAAAATAATGTTGTCTATCGAGAACTTGGAGGTTATGAGAAATTACTATCACGTAAGACACCTGGAACTGACTACGTATCATTATCACATGCTTCTGCATTCATCTTTCAAGGAATTATATATGAGAATGAGTTAAAAAAGATCATGCTACAAGTAATTCAGAAGCATCCAATGCTGATGTCATACATATTTCAAGATAACAATGACAAATTTTACTGGAAAAAAATAAATGATGACTTTGAGAGTGTCATTGATAAAAGTGTATATTTTATTGAAGTCAGTACTATGAGTGAATTTACTAGAAATTGGCAGGATATTTTCAATTTGGGATTAAATAAGGCACAATTTGCCGATGATGGTGCACAATGGAAATTATATAATATAATATGTAAAGATTCGCAAATTAGTGCTCTTGTATTTATTTTCAATCATGGTCTGGATGATCAGACCTCAGTCAATATAATAATGAAAGATATATTGGCATATTATACTAATCCAAACTTAATCAGCACAAGGAAAGAATTTCCCTTATCTATTGAGGAAGCAGTCGGACCTTACAAGAAATTTAACATTAAGACTATTCTTTGGTCCATGTATCAATTGTACAATTCATTAAAAATGCCAATTATGGTTCCTTACCGAATAAAAAACTTGCAAACAACGAATACATCGGAATACAAATATATAAGTAATCCAAACAACCGAAGAACGTTTTCTACGTTTTTTTCATTGTCAAAACTAGAGACAACGAAGACAGTAACATTTTGCAGACAGAATAATATCACTTTTACCAATCTTTTAAGTGCACTCATATTAATACTAACATCAGCGAATATTCAGGACAATACCTCAAATTTTGAGGATATCGATTTAAGATTTCTACTATCTGTCGGATTAAGATCATATGGTGAATATGGTAAAAGTGACTTTACTGACGAAACAGTAGCATGTGCTAGCGGTGCTATTGATTATGTAATTTCAGTGCCTAAAGAGGCCACGACTAGTGGTATCATGAATGAGGATGCCAACTTTAGCAAGAAGTCTAGATTTATAGAAGAGGTAGTTAAACTTAGTGAGGCCTGCAAAGCTTCTGGAAATTTAATAATTAAAGATTGGCAATTTGTTCCTGAATCTGTTCGATTATTTGGTATTGGCATGAAAGTTGCTGACATTTTACGTGTTGTAGAATTAGAGGCAAAAAATTCTGCATCAATGGGAAGAGGGTATTCTTGTGGCGTGTCAAGTATGGGCGTTTGTGATATGGACAATGACCAAAAATTAAAGTTATTACCATCTCAAGGATACTACGCTACATCACATGCGAGAAATGGAGTCCTTATTCTATTGTCATGCATGACAATTGATGGATCATTTTGTGGATGTTTACAATTTACGGATCCACTAATAAATAAAAATGAAGCAGAAAAGATAAATACTAGAATCGTAAAATATATTCAAAAAATCATTGAGTAGATTACCTAAACAAATTTACCTAAAGATAACCAACTAAACAAGATTACACATCTCATGACCTTATGATTTCCTTATGATTTAATCGCAGCTATAACCATTGAAATTTTTTTCACTATGGAAGATGAAATTAAAAGAGCAGTTTTGTGCTTCTCTAAATGACTAGCAATAACTATTGCTAACAGTAACACAAAGAACGAAATAACTAAAAGGAATTTAAATGAATCTTTTTTGTTTCTTGCATCACCACGATATTTAAAAACCGTTGGTTGTGACCTTTTTAAAGTTATGTCATCATCATCATGGGCACTACCAGTTGGTCCATCATTGGTCAGACCAGCAATATGAGAAAAAATAAGTGGAATTTCATTCGTCAACATATCTTGCAGTTCTTGTAACTTATTTTTGTCAGTAAATGGAAAATCATTAAAATTACTAATACGCAATTTAGCCCTAAATTCATCAATATTTGGCATATCGCCGTCTGCTAACTGATAGTCTCTTTTAACAATTTGAAAAACATTCTCTAAATCACTAATTAAACGATTTTGGGCTTTATCACTACCCCACAAGAGAGGCATTTGTGACTTCAGGTATCCCAAAAGACATATGTTGACAATATTTAGACGAATTCTTTTAATCATCTCATTTACTTTACGTTCAGCACAAGATTTTGGTAAATCATGTAACCTTTGAAGTAGAATATCATAATCTTGCTTAAACAACTCTGTATGCTCAGTTTTAGAAATTGGCTCGTCTTTAAAAGAACCAACAAACACTCGAACAACCTCAGCGCCTCTAAATACTTTGCCCATAGAATATAGTAATGCACCGTATACTCTCATAAGGGAAATCGTATCTAAGGAATCAGCTTTATTCAATACACAATGAACCTTATTTTCATAAGGACGCAATTCTTCTATTACTGTTTTAAACTCATCACTTATATCTAATTTTGATGGATCAAACATCAGTAAAATTAAGTCGGAACGTTCGGCAAACCATTTGGATACTTTTGCGAAGTCATAACCCCTTGATGTTCGTTGTTTCTCACCACTTAATACGCCAGGTGTATCAATTATATTAATATTCTTTAATATTGGAGCTGGTAATACAGATGCTTCAAATTTATTTAAAAATCCAGCTCCAAATGAATTTAAACCACCAAAAGGTAATACTTCATGACAAGCAGCAGTATTACCTTGATAGATTTGTTCTTCTTGACCATGAACAACTGCCACAAAACGATCTGTAGTTGGCTCTGGACCAATATGACAGTTTGAACCATAATCACGTCCAATTAAATGTTTAATAAAAGTCGTTTTACCAGTACTATATTGACCTATAAGCAGAACATTTGGTTTTGCCTCTAATTCTGTTGGTAACATTGCTGATAAAAAGAAATTATCAAACTTATATTGTTCTTCAATAGGCTTCAATCGTTCAAAGTATAATGACTTTAACTCTCTTACTACTTCTGCTTGTGATTTATTATTACTTACTACTTTAGGTGTAGTTCTTATTTCCTCCTTAGTTTCATCATCTTCATGCGTAGAAACTTGCTCTTGCTCCTCACTTTCAACCTCTTCCGTCGATTTCATTCTTTTGTCCTTTTTCCCCATGACTTTTAAATTCTTTTATTATGATGATGATATTGTTGTACTATGACCTACTTTCTGGAAGGATGACTGAGCACGGACTTTTCACACACAAGAGTCAGCCTTGTACAGGTAGAGCTAAATACATTCAACATAATATTAATGTAATCATAGTTTACTGGACACGTGAAATTAATCCACTACAAAACTTTCAGTAAGTAACTTATACAGTTTTTAATTTTATTATTAAAAGGGTTTATTACAATTTACAGAAACATAAAATC
>JACCDO010477052.1_pt1 | contig 25905 bp, 22 predicted proteins | sample 7446101 | NCBI WGS metagenome assembly JACCDO01 (sample SAMN15323440, study PRJNA562643) | freshwater metagenome | isolation source: river surface water | place: USA:Blue River Watershed | collected 2017-08-16 | reverse complement strand
TTGTTCTTGAATTTCTCGCTTCCAACCTAAAACTTCCGCGTTGTCCGGATCCTTGGCCAGAATTTCCGGGAATTTCAACTGCGCCTGATCGTAATCTTTCTTCTGCATCAAGATTCGAACTTCAACGAGGAGTTCTTCTGCTTGACGTTTGGCGAGCTCTTTCAACTCTTGCTCTTTTCGCTCATTCTCAGCCACTTCGAGGCGGCGCTTCGCTTCCAGAGCGTAACGCTCGATCTCGCGCGCATTCTCAAACTCAGGAATGATGACGAAAATCTTCCGAACTTCGAACAAAGCCTTGTCGTACTCCTTCGCCGCAAAGTGCGCTTGCGCCAGATCACGCTGAGTCCGAACGAATTGCTTATCTTTCTCGCTCAAACTCTCAAAACTGACAGGCCCAGGGCTTGCTCCAGTGGCCGGTGCCGAAGAAACCACTTTCTTTCCTTGAGTCGGTGCCTGAGTTTCCGGGTCGTCATCAAACAAGAACAGATAAATGCCACCCAAAATAATTGCAGTCCAAAGCGCTTGGCGCTTCGGGGGCAAGGCACGGTACCACTCCAGGAATCGTCCCATCAGAGTGCGACGGCCACCGGGCTTTGCCTGAGCCGGAGCTGGCGCGACTCCCGGAACTGCGAGCGGATCTGCGACCGAAGGCGAATCAAAGGGCCCGCTCAAGGCCTGATTCGCTAAGGGCTCCTCAGGAGCGGGTACCGAAAGAACACGACTCGGCGAGACTTCAGAAACGAATTCCTCGGAGGGAGCACCGGCTTGAGAAAACGAAGAGGCCATCTCGATCCCAGAGGCCGACCCCGTGTTTTCCTGTGGCTCTTCCACTTTCAGGAGGCCCGCTTCCCGAGCCTGATACTCCGGGCTGATTGCGCGGAACTCAAACTCGACACTCGCAATGCGAATCCGGTCCCCACCCGAAAGTTCACACTCAGCCGCTTGAGTTCCGTTCACCCAAGTTCCGTTTGCCGATCCCAGATCCTTCAGAATGAAGCGATTCCCTGCCCGAGCAATTTGTGCGTGACGACGCGATGCTTTCCGGTCGTTCAGCACCACCTCACAGCCGACTTCGCGTCCTAGAACCGTCAGATCCCGATTCAGCTCAAAGTACTGAACATTGGCGGATCCTGGCGGGAAAACGAGCCCCACTTCCAAAATCCCTTGAGCGGCGCCGAGCTGAGTCGCCTCGTCCTCGGAAGCAAGCTGCATCTCGTCGGTGTTCTCGGCAGAAACCGCAGCTTCTTGCGAGGGCGACGGCTCGAAACTCAGAGAAGCGGGAGTTTCTTCGGAATCCTGCAAGACTGGCTGAATTTCTTCTGCCTGACTCGAAACCGCTTCATTGGAAGGCGAAGGTTCAGGTGCTGCTTGCGAAAGGGTTTGAACGCGAAGGCGGTAAGGCCCAATCTCGACGACATCGCCTAAGCGCAGAACTGCAGAAGTTACGTCCGAACCGTTCACGCTGAGAGGAGCAAAGTCGCTGCGCTTCTCGACCTGCACTTCCCCTGCCTCATTGGTTCGGAAAACCGCATGCTGACGGGAAATGGCGCGATCATCGAGGCGAATCACGCAGCCCTCGGCCCTGCCGACCACCGCTTCCCCTTGAAGCGTCATTTGGCGAGCTGGCTGACCATCACGGGAAATATCGAGAACGAGCTTCGGTGCACCCATTAGAGGCCGCCCTCCACGAGTGCACGTTCCACATCTTTCTGTGCGCGGCTTGCCTCAAGGAAACGCGGATCTTCCGGCTTCCGAGCCAAGAGGCGCTGAACTGATTCGAAGTGGCCTTTGGCAGATCGCAACCTTCCGGCTGCAGCGCTCTTACGCCCTTGCTCGAGATGCTGAGAAATCTCGTCTTCGATCGCTTTCAGGCTATGACTCAAATAGAGCCGCGCCAAAGAGTTCCCCGGCTCGAGTTGTAAGACGTTTTCGAAATTGAGGCGCGCCCGCAGATAATTTCGAACGCGGTATTCTCGGAAAGCTTCGCGTAGGAACATCCGTGCAGCCGGCTCGACAGCGGTTTTTACTTCGGATGGCCCGCCGACACGCGAAGGATCCGGGAGTGCGGTAGAAACGGAGCCTGCCACTGGCGCCGTTTCAACGGCTTTTCGACTCGCGGGTGCTTTTTTCGTTTTCCCGCCGCTTCCACCCAGCGGATCTAAAACCACCCAGACTACGGCCGCTCCAGCGACGAGAAGCAATAGACCCGGCTTCGAGCCAGAAGTCGCTCCTGCTTTCGGCGCCGCTGATCCCCCCGAACGCCCCAAGGCGCGAACTCGCTCACGCTGAGCTTCCAAAGCTCGCTTCTGGTCGACCGTTGCCAGAGCGGCATCCATCGGGAGCCATTCCAAAACCGTGTCTCCCACCGAGAACTGTTCTTGAGCTTTGAGGGGCACTCGTCGTTTGCCTTGCCCTTGGTGACCGATGCCGCTTGAGCTTCCCAGGTCTTGAACTTCCCAGCCCTGCGGAGAAACTTTGACCAAACGCGCGTGCTTTCGCGAGGCTTTTGGATCAATCAAAGGAACATCATTCCCTTGCCCTCGACCAATCGAGGCACTTTCGCTCGTGAGAACAAAAACAGAACCCGCGTCCGGACCACGCACCACGCGCAGCCGCCCCTTCTCGCCTTTTTGCTTCGGCAGATCCGCCTGACTGAACTTCAGCGCTGCGCCCATGGCAGCCTCCGCTTGAAGCTCATTCGTCCACCCTCTCAGCCATCAACACATAGCCCTGAGGCATTCCACCCAGCGATCCCAATGCGGCAGCAGAAACTCGGTAAGCAACGCCCGAGAACTCGAAGTCCTCGGCGCCCGAGTCGGCGCCTGGCTGACAACGTCCCAGTAGATCGGTAACGAGCGAAGAGAAAGCCTGGTCGCGAGCTACGCTGCTGAGTTCCTGACCTTGGGCGGCGTCTTGCCGAATTCCAGTGACTTCTTCGAAAGTGGAATTCAGCGCAAGGATCCGCTTTTGTGAATCACACAAAACAAAGGCGTTTCCTGTTCCCTGCGCGCCACTCATCAATCGGAAGGCATCGGCAAAATCTTCGGGTTGAAGTCCCGCTTGGGAGAGACTCGGATCGGAAGAGCTTTGCGCTGCTCTTTGAACTGCTGCGTTGATCACGTCCCAAAGAGACCGCAGCTCCGAGAAGCGGAACTCACGGGTCACTTCAGCGATCTCGCCTTTCAATGCTTTATCGATGTCCACGTTCAGCACTTCAAAAGGCCGAAGCGTCATTCGGTAGGCAATGAAGAAAAGCGCCACGGCAAGAAGTCCCACCAGTATCAGCGCCTGAGAGTAGGCCATGCTTTGCTCGCCAAAACTCAGATCGGCCATCCCGGAATCCACCGAGACAATCGCCATGGCAACGATCGTGTTTCGCCCCAGTTGCGGGTCATAGACCTTCAAGGGTTCAGCTGCGGCCAAAGTGCTTGAATCCAGCCGAATGAGGATGCCTTGCTCTCGACCTTTTCGGAACTGATCGCGCGCTCGCGTGGCAAACTTCGCTTCATCTCCCAAAGTCAGAGTCTGATTGTAACGATTGGCAGGCGCAAGAATCCGACTGTCGAGATCGATGAGAACCGCAAGCCGGACACCTTCTTCCCGGTCCAAGCTACCGATGTCAGTTCGAGTCTCGCTTCGTCCCACCAGCGCCGGCGTGTTGCGTTCGACGATCTGTCTTGCGATCAGCTGAGCCCGTCGCCCCAGCTCGCGCTGCGCAGTCTGGCGCATTTCGCTGATCACTGGCGTTACAGCAAGTAAAACACAGCCCAGAACAAAGACTCCCAAGACGCCCCCCATGACGGTGCGCCACTCGTTCTTCAAAATAAACTCATAGAAGAAAGGCATCGCCTTTTCTTCTAGCCACCTCTCCCAAGGCGACGAGAGATCCGCCCCGAGACTCGGGTCAAGTTCCGTGGGCCCAGGCAAAGCAGAAGGCACCGAAGGGACGCTTCCGGGTAAAGCGGGAGGAAAACTCCGCTGCGAGGTGACGGACGGCATTCGTGTGGTTCGCTTCACGCGAGGTCGCGAAGCACGCACCAACTCAAAAACCGTCTCGCCAACACTGATGCGGTCGCCCCTTCTCAGAGTGCGGTTTCTGACCAGCTGGCCGTTCACAAAGGTGCCATTCGAGCTCCCATCGTCTCGAAGCAGCACGTGATCTCCATCCACTACGAAAGTGCAGTGGCGTTTAGAAACTCGCGCACCCTCCAAGCGGACGCGATTCTCGGAATGGCGTCCCACGCCATTTTCGCCTTCGGACAGCTCATGGGAGGTTCCACGACCTGGACCGCCAACAATCGTCAGCTTGAACATAGAACATCCCCCTTTCTCACGCCGGTACGCTCCACGCTTCCCTCTGGAAGCTCAAGCGCATGGCTGGCGTGAAAGTCGATGACTGGGAAGAGGCGCCACGGGCGCAGGCCTGAGTGCACGGAAGTGACGCGGTATTGAGAGTCCACGAAGACCACGTCGATCGGAAACCGCATGAACCACATGTGGATGCTATTGCAGCGGGGAAAAAAGAGCCCTTCACCCGAGGCAAGCCCACGTTTTCCGATGAGTCCAGTGAGTCGCTCGACAAACGATTCCGCAACTTGGCAGCGTTCCGCCAGGAACGCGCCGCCCGAAACTTTTCCGAACTTCATAAGGAGTTTCTTCGCCGGAGTCATACCGTTAGGTCCTGCCTCCGTAGATCATCCCCAAAACCAAAGGCCCGATGACCATCATCAGAACGGCCGGGAAGACGAACAAGAAAATGGGAAGCAGGAGCTTCTGTGCAGCGGCAGCGCCGGCTTTTTCGGCGCGAAGCATTCTCTCGGCGCGAATTTGTTCGGACTGCTGCCTGAGGACGCGACCAATCGGAGCACCCATTTGATCCGCCGAAATCAGAATCGCGATAAAGGAATTCACTTCCGTCATGTTGATTCGCTGACCCATCTCGCGAAGGGCATCCTGGCGAGACGAACCCACTCGAATCTCGCGAAGCACTTGCTCGAACTCTTCGACCAAGGGATTGCCTTTGGATTTCTCCACTACGCGCCCGATGGCTCCGATGAAATCCAAACCCGCTTCAGTCGAGAGTGCCAGCAAATCGACTACGAACGGCATGGCCTTCAGAATTTCGGTCTGCCGGCGTTGCATCCGGCCTTTGGCCCAAAAATCGGGATAGAACCATCCGGCAACTGAAGCGCCTACGATGAGCAAGGGCCCCGCATCCACCAGATCCAGGGCTTTTAAGAGCGCCGCCATCACTGGGAAGAAAAGCACGAGGAAGAATTTCAGCGCGATGAACTCATCGGGAGTGAGCTCGTCGCGAAGGCCTGCGGAAATCAAATCGCGCTTGGCCTTACGACGTGCGTTTTCCCAAGTCCCCTTCCCGCGCACGATGGGAACAAAATACTGATTCAGAAGCGGACGGACTTTTCGGATAAAAGCATGGGTCGAAGTGCGCTGACTTGCGTCGCTCAGTGCTTCAGCCGCCGCACGCGAATCTTCTTCGCTTTGGAGCACGCGACCGAGCAGGAACAAGGCGCCGCCGATCAGCGCCACCCCCACCCAACTCACCCATGTGCTGTTTGCTAAGAGTTCCAAAGTCGTTCTTCTCCACAGAACGGATCGGCATTTCTTGGAAAACCCCTGAGTTTTCCGAGGTATCCCCTGCCTAAGTCCTTGATTTTTCTATAATTGAATAATTTAATCAAGTATTGCGGCAGCTTATTCCCACCTGCCACACCGCCCCACACATGCTAACATTCGGAAATCAATGAAACTTTCACGCCTTCACAAGCTCAAAAACGCAGTCGTTTTGACCGTCCGCGACACGATTCACACGGTTCAGCAGGCGCAAATTCTTTTGGCTGCTTCGTCGCTCGCTTACACCAGCATTTTGTCCATCATTCCGCTTCTTGCGGTCAGCTTCTCGCTCTTTAAAGCGTTTGGTGGATTAGAAAAGGTCTACGCCACTCTTGAACCGGTTGTATTGAAAAATCTAGCCCAAGGGACCAACCAAGAAACGGTGGCTCAGCTTCGGCAATTCATCAGCAATATCCACGCAGGCCGCCTCGGTGCCGGCGGTTTACTCGCTTTGATCGTGACTTGCATGAGCCTTCTTTTCAGTGCCGAGAAAACCATCAATCGCATTTGGAATGCGCCGATGACTCGAAGCCTGTTCCAACGAGCGTCAGCTTATTGGCTATTCATCACCTTAGGGCCCATCGGGCTTTCTGTTGCCCTCGGTGCGGGTGGCACGACCGGCACCCCATTCACGCGCTGGCTCCCCTCGGGGACGGGCGGAATTTTCGCAGGAACGCTTCTCCTGGCCTGTATCTACAAATGGGTGCCTCACCGAAAAGTGCATAATGCCGCAGCCATTTTCCCGGCCTTTGCCATCAGCATCGCATTGATGGCGGCACAGCGCGGTTATCAACTCTACACTTCGAAAGTACTCACCTATAACAAGATCTACGGTAGCCTTGCAGCCGTGCCCATTATCCTGTTTTGGATTTATATCCTCTGGGCTTTGGTCCTTTTCGGAGCGGCCCTCAGCTCCGCTGTGCACCGCCGATTGGAGTCCCCATGAAACCAGCGATCACCGCATTTTTCCTCAGCATCTTCCTCGCTACTGCATCTGCCCCGGCGCAGGAGGCCCAGAAAACCTCGACCGAAAAAGTGCTCTGGGACGCATGGTACACCGTCACAGCGGCGGGCGATGTTCCTTACGGTTACTACAACGACCGCGCCTCCATCAAAGACGGCAAAATCCATTACCGAAACCGTTTTTGGAAGTCAGAAGAAGGTTACATCAACGAAGAAAACTTGGGTGCGATTGCCGTGGCCGGTCCCGATCTCACACCCGTGTTTTTCAATTTCCGTTCCCTTTATCGCGCGACTGAAACCACAGTCGATGGTTCGGTTACCCAAGGGAGAACGCTCGGGATCCGAGTGAAGCTGAACGGAAAACCCAAGCCTCCCTACCAAATCGTACTCCCGAAAGGTCTCGTGCTTTCGGTCCTCTTCCCGATTTGGGCAGGTCAGCACCTGAGCGAACTGAAGCCTGGAAAGAGCGTTTCTTTCCTCAGCATTCTTGAAAACGGGATCGAGGAAAAATTCCCTGTTCTATCGGGAAACATGCAACTCGAGCCCGAGGACGATTTCTCGCGCAATTCAAAAACCCAAAAAGTACGCGTCACTTACGGCGACAGAAAGACCTTCTGGTACCTCGAACCGAGCGGACTTCCTGTTCGCATCCTGTACCCAGAGCAGGGAATCCGGGCAGAGAAGACGACAGAAACCCAAGCGCGAGCTTTCCTCGGGAAGTAACTGGATCGGATGCGAGTTTTTCGGTCTCTCCTGATTTTGCTGCTCGTTTTTCTGGGTAGTCGCGCGCTTCTTCACACCCTCCCTGGAGATCCACTCGAAACCTTGCTCTCGGAAACGGGAAGTTCCGTTCCACGGGAGCTTTTGCGCACCCAACTGGGCTTAGATCTGCCTTTCTGGGAGTCGCTATTTCGAGACTTGAAATTAGCAACTCAAGGCGACTTGGGCCGCTCGATCCTCACTCAAGAAGCGATCGCCCCCCAGCTCCCGGTCCGGATCGGTCGTACGCTCGCGCTGACGCTCGCCAGTCTCACCATCGGCACCAGCTTGGCGTGCGCTCTCGGGCTCACCGCAGCCGCCTCAAAACATTCCGACTCCCGCTGGCTGCGGGGCGCAGCTGTTCTTTGTCAGCTGAGCTCAGCACTCGCTTCCGCTCTTCCAACGGTTTGGCTTGGCCCGCTCTTGGGGCTCGCTTTTGCGGTGAAACTGAACTGGTTTTCGATCAGCCGCGACTGGGTGCTACCCGCTCTGACGCTCGGAATTTCCTTTTCAGGTTCTTGGTCCCGCTTGATTCGCGACCGCGTGACAGAAACACTTCGCGAGCCTGCGGCTCAAGCAGCACGCGCTCGGGGCCTCAGTGAACTTCGCACTTTATTCAAGTACGGCCTTGCCCCTGCTTCGCCCGCTTTGGTTGCGTACCTGGGATCACAGGCCGGAAGTCTCATGGCCGGGGCGTTTGTGACCGAGGTGATTTTCGACTGGGCCGGAATGGGAAGCTTCCTGGTCGACGCAGTCCTTCAGCGCGATTATCCCGTTGTGCAAGCGGCTGTGTTTTCTGCTGCCACCTTTTCCATCTTGGGCACTTGGCTCGGAGATTGGCTCCAGCATCGAATCGATCCGCGACTGAGGGGTGAAAACTCGTGAAGTCGCCCCTTCGGAAAATCGCTCAGCACACCCCCGCCGTTTTCCTCATTGCAGGCCTACTCGCTGCTGCATGGGCCCACTTTTTTGTCTCCCCTGAACTTGAACTCTCCCAAGTACTTTGCTCGCCTTCCCCGACTCACCCCTGGGGATGCGATGCTTTTGGACGAGACCTGTTCTTAGGAACGCTTCGAGGCGCTTGGAATAGCGCGGGGTTTGCTCTAGCAGCAACTGCGGCGAGCCTGATCTTAGGAATTGTAACTGGCCTCGCTGCCGCACAAGGGAGAGACGGTCGCGGATCTCCCGCACTGGAATCGCTTCTGGCCGGAGTCCTTGCTTTTCCTTCGCTGCTTTTAGCTTTGGCTTGGAGCGCAGCTCGCGGGGGAGGGTTTTCTACCCTCTTCGGCGCATTGGTGCTCGGCTCCTTTCCAGGCTTTGCACGCTTAGTTCTTGTCCGCGCACGCGAGCTGAAGTCGACTCCCTACCTCGAAGCTTCGCAAGCTGCGGGCGCAAGCCCCTTTCAGCAAAGTCGCCGCCACCTTCTACCGGCTTGCCTTGAATTGGGACGAGCTAAAGCACCGGCTCTCTTTGCTCAAACCCTTCTGGCAGAAGCAACTCTCAGCTTTCTAGGCGTGGGCGCACCCCTAGGAACCGAGACTTGGGGCCGCGCCCTTGCCCAAGGACGAGACTACCTGATTGAAGCCCCGCACATCGCCCTGGCATCGGGAGTCCCCCTGATCATCACGGTGCTCTGCGCCCAACTCATTGCCGATCGCTGGGATAGAAAATCCCTGGCCGCGCCACGGGACTCGAAGTTAACCTAAGCTCCATGTCGACCGCGAAAGAAGCCCTTTCCGTTCTGGGAGAATTGTTCATCACAGGCGTACCAGGCGTGGAACTCGCCCCGACGACCGCCGACTTCTTGAAACAAGCAGGAATCGGAGGGGTCATCTATTTCGGCCCCAACTACGAATCTCCCGCGCAGATTGCCGAATTTAGCGAGCAAATCCAGGCCTGCCGAGGCAACCTTCCACTTTGGATCTGCGTCGACCAAGAGGGCGGACGCGTTCAGCGGTTCAAGAAGCCCTTCACCCGCCTTCCCGAAGCCATGGCCGTCGGATCGGTCGATTCCCCGAAACTCGCTTTTGAGCTCGCCGAAATCATGGGCCGCGAGCTCCGCGCCGTCGGCGTGAACGTCGACTTTGCGCCTGTTGCCGACATCCACACCAATCCGAAAAACCCCGTCATCGGGCACCGTGCCTACGGCACAACCGAAGAGCAGGTGACGAAGATGGTCAGCGCGGTCCTGCGCGGCCTCCTGGTCTCAGGCGTGCAACCTTGCGTGAAGCACTTCCCGGGGCACGGCGACACCAGCACCGACTCCCACTTCTCCCTTCCCCGAATCGATGCTTCGCTGGATTCTCTCCGCGAGCGTGAGTTCAAGCCGTTCATCAAAGCGATGAAAAGCCGCTGCAGCTGGATCATGACCGCGCACATCGTGGTCCCTTCGGTCGACCCCGAACGTCCTGCAACGCTTTCCCCGCGTTTCCTCCAGGACATTCTCCGCGATGAGCTTCGGTATCAGCAGCTCATCGTCAGCGACGATATGGAAATGAAAGCCATTGCCGATCACTTCGGCGTCGACGAGGCGCCCGTTCTCGCCATCGAAGCGGGCTGCGACTTACTCATTTACCGCTCAGAAGCTGGAACGCGGCGAGCCTACCAGGCACTCGAAAAAGCCATCCAAGACGGCAGGCTTTCTCCACAAAGAGTTCTCGACTCGGCAGCACGTTCGCGCGCGCTGAAAGCCGAGGTCCTGATGCCCTACGAGCCAGTGGTCGTCACCGACGTGAGCAGCCGAATCGGCCTACCCGAGCACCAGGCGTTGGTAGACCGAATCCCGGCTCTGAAAACCTAGTTCGAGCGCCACGACAGCGCAGACCGCCGATTAATCGGCACCTCAAGCAATGCGAGCACCTGAAAACGCCGCTCGGTGATCAAGCCGGCTCAGTCTTCGAAAGATCGGTGCATCCCGACTGAAACGTCGACAGAATCGAGCGAATCGTGGCGGCCGGGACGGGCTTTCCTCGAGCGACGGCCATGTCATGGATCTTATTCAGAGTCACCGTGTCCATCGTTGGCGGACGAGACACCGGATCCAAGTATCCCATGCCCCACTCAGTAAAGATCCGCTCCCCGTTCGAGATTTCAGCCAAAACGGTAAACCCTTGGTGACGGGGGTCTTTCTTAATTCTCTCGACCAGACTCCGAACCGAAGTCTCGCTACCTTCCAGAAGCTGCAGGAAGAAGCCATCACGCAAAACTAAGAGGCCCGTCACACCGAGAGCCGGGTTGTTCTTACGAGAAGCGGCCAAAATGGACTTGACGTCCGCTTGGCTCAGACCCTCTTTTGCAACGCTACGGTACACGATCTGGAAGACATTGGATGCGGGGTTGGTCATAGGTAGAAACAGGATAACGTTCTATCCGCCTACCGCCAAGACCTTCCCATTAACTGGAAAAAACGACCGAGTTCAATAAAACGAAGTCCCACGCTCGATCACCCGAGCCAGTCGACACTCCGCCAACCTGTTGACACCCTGGTTTTTTCCATCAAAACCCGGAGTAGCCGCCATACTGGCCATACACAGCGCGCATAGAATCGGCGATTTCACCCAAAGTCGCGCCCGCACGAGCCGCACTGTAGATGCGTTCCATCAAGTTATCGCCCGAACTCTTGGCTGCCTCAGCCAGCACGCGCAATGCGTCACGAGTAGCTCCCTCGTTTCGCTTCGCACGGTAGGCCCGGATCTTTTCCACAGCCGACTGCTCGAGCTCCGGAGGGATTCGCAAAATCTCGACCTTCGCATCCGAAACTGACTCCTGATAGCAGTTCACCCCGACCACTTGAATCTGCCCCTGATCGATTGCGCGTTGATCGCGGTAAGCCGAATCCAGGATCTCGTTTTGGATGTAGCCTTCCTCGATGCACTTCACCGTGCCGCCGCGACGGTCAATCTCTTCAAGGTAGGCCCAAGTTCGTTTCTCCAACTCCTCGGTCAAGCTCTCGACCAGCCAACTGCCGCCTAGAGGATCGACTGCCTGGGTGACATTCGTTTCGGATGCGATGATTTGCTGAGTCCGAAGAGCAAGCTTTGCAGCCGACTCACTGGGGAGGGCAAGCGCTTCATCCAACGAGTTGGTGTGCAACGACTGGGTTCCCCCGAGAACTGCGGCCAAAGCCTGCATGGACACGCGGACCACATTGTTCTGGGGCTGTTGCGCCGTGAGCGTCGAGCCCGCCGTTTGGGAATGGAAGCGAAGCATCTGACTTCGGGCGTCTTTTGACCCGAATCGATCCCGCATGATCTTGGCCCAGATGCGCCTTGCCGCACGGAACTTCGAAATCTCCTCGAAAAAATCGTTATGCACGTTGAAAAAGAAACTGAGCTGGCCGGCAAAAGCGTCGACATCCAAGCCCCGATCGACGGCGGCTTGTACGTAAGCAATCGCGTTCGCAAAGGTGAACGCCAACTCCTGCACTGCCGAGGCGCCCGCTTCCCGGATGTGGTAGCCCGAAATCGAAATGGGGTTCCATTTCGGAGTATTCTTCGCGCACCAGGCAAACATATCGGTAGTCAGGCGCAGCGCACCTTCGGGCGGATAGATGTAATTGCCTCTCGCTACATACTCTTTCAGAACGTCGTTCTGAACCGTGCCGCGAAGGTTTTGGGACGCCACACCCTGCTCTTCTGCAACCAAAGTATAAAACGACAGCAGAATCGAGGCCGTCGCGTTGATCGTCATCGAGGTAGAAACTTTCCCGAGATCAATTCCTCGGAAAAGGGTTCGCATGTCGTCCAAAGTGGAAATCGATACGCCGACTTTTCCCACCTCGCCCTTGGCGCGGTCATTGTCCGGATCGTAACCCAGCTGCGTCGGTAGATCGAAAGCCACTGAGAGACCCATGGTCCCTTGCGACAAAAGGTAGTGGTAGCGCTGGTTCGACTCTTCCGCGGTACCGAAACCCGCGTACTGGCGCATCGTCCAAAGACGGCCGCGGTACATGTCCTTCTGAACACCACGAGTGAAAGGAAACTGACCCGGGGCCCCTAAGCGTGCCTGCGCCGCTTCATCATCTCCCGACAGACCGGCAGGCGCCTGAGACGGCCAGTAAGTTTCTGCGACTGGAATATGCGAACGGGTTTCCCGATGAACCGGCTCCTTGGATTGCAAAGGCTTCGATGATTTCTGAGCGGGCTCCGGCAATTTCGACATCTCAATTATTCCAAATTCAGAAGGTCAGCGCCGGTTTCAACGGCTTGGCCTTCCGACACTTTCACGGCCACGACTTTTCCAGCCTGCGAAGCGCGAATCTCGTTTTCCATTTTCATCGCTTCCATCACCAGAAGCGGCTGGCCGCGCTCGACTTCCGCGCCAGGCTGGACCAAGATTCGCACAATCTTGCCCGGCATCTGAGCCCGAACACGAACGCCCTTCTTCTTAGCTCCGGCGCCACTCACTCCATCGCCTGCTCCTGCGCGCAAGAAGGACAGCCCCTGCGCCGCTTCATGCGAACTGCGCCGACGTAGCCGATAGGTCAAGCCTCCCTCGTCCTGCAGGTCTGCTCCAATATCAAAGCCCGCTACGGTGTGGGGAAGCTCGACCCAGAGTCCCTCGGCATCCTTCTTCCAGCGCACTTGCCAAAGAGTGCCGTCGGCGAACTTCACCCGACTTTCGCCTTCTTTTCCGTGCGGTGGAGATAACCATTCGAGCTCGTGCTGGCCTACTTTACCTTTCACAGAACTCACAACCGAACCCCCTCACGACGCGCCAAAAGCGCCCATTGGCTTCCCACAGCGCCTCGAGGCTGTTCGCCGCCTGCGACTGCTTCATGCTCTTGCAAAAGTTGGTAAAGGGAAAGCGCGACTGCGGCTTCGCGCGAGCACTGACCACTCACTTCGTCTCCGGTCAGTTCCGGGTGACGAGCGATCAGATCGGTCGTCGTATTCCCTTCTCGAACCGAGGGAAGGCGTGCCAGACGCCGCAGGAAGGAGAGATTCGTGCGGAGCGAGCCGGACTGCGTTCCGTCAGGTTTTTTCGGAGGCTCCACGCGAGTCTCGTCCAGAGCTACTCGGACGCGGTCAATCGCCTCACCGCGAGTGGGTGCCCAGACCGACATTTTCGCGATCATCGGATCGTAGTGAACGCTCACTTCGCCAGCTTCCGTGAAAGCAGCGTCTGCACGAACAAACGCCCCCTGCGGCATCCGAATCAGATTCAGAGCTCCCGGCGCCGGCAAGAAGGTTTGTGGATCTTCTGCATAGACGCGCACTTCGATCGAGGCTCCGCGACGCTCCGGAATCGAAGGAGACTTCCACTCACCTGCAGCGAGAAGAATTTGCCACGCCACTAAATCCACCCCGGTGACCCACTCCGTTACCGGGTGTTCCACCTGAAGGCGCGTGTTCATCTCCAGGAAGTAGAAATTCCCTTTGCCATCGACGATGAACTCCAGCGTTCCGGCACCCGCGTATTTTACATGCTTCACTACGCGAAGCGCGGCTTCAAACATCGCTTCGCGTGTTTTCGGGTACATTTCCAAAATCGGTGCGGGAGACTCCTCCCAAACTTTCTGGTGACGACGCTGAATGGAGCACTCGCGCTCGCCCAAATGCACGCCGCCGCCTTTTCCGTCGCCAAAAACCTGAATTTCGACGTGGTGGGGCTCGAGGATGAATTTCTCCACGTACATCGAACCATCACCGAAAGCGCCCAGTGCCTCGCGCGAGGCGCCTTCAAAAGCACTCTCAATCTCGGCTTCCGAGTCCACTCGTCGCATGCCTTTACCACCGCCGCCGGCAGTGGCTTTCAGCAAAATGGGGTACCCGATCTCTCGCGCCACTTTCGCGGCTTCAGCTCCGTCTTTCACCGCTCCTTTGGAACCCGGAACTCCAGGAACCTGAGCCGCTTGAACGGTGTTTCGCGCGGTAATTTTATCCCCCATCGAGCGCATGCTCTCGGCGGTTGGCCCGACAAAGATCAGACCTGCTTTCTCACACGCATCCACAAAGTGCGGACGCTCCGACAAAAAGCCGTAGCCCGGGTGAACGTACTTGGCACCCGATGCTTTCGCCGCAGCGATCACTTTTTCAACGTTGAGGTAACTATCCTTCGGAGCGGACCCGCCCAGATAGTAGGCCTGGTCGCAGTACTTCACGTGTTCCGAAAAACGATCTGCGTCGGAGTACAGGGCAACCGTAGGAAAGCCCAAGGCCTTCGCCGTGCGGGCAATCCGGATTGCGATTTCGCCGCGGTTAGCAATGAGAATCGGGGCTCGTTTCGAGGATGCGCTCATGGGATCGATCCTTCTTTTTTAGAGCGGAATGTTGCCGTGTTTACGCTTCGGCCCTGCTTCACGCTTGGACTTGAGAAGCTCAAGACCGCGAGCCAACTGAAGCCGCGTTTCTTCCGGCAAAATCACTTCGTCCACGTAGCCCAGTTCCGCCGCCTTGTAAGGATTCGCAAAAGTGGTGCGGTACTGCTCGACCAAACGAGCGCGCTCTTCAGCCAAACGACCCGCTTTTTCGGCTGCCGCCAATTCCTTGCGATACAGAATGTTGATCGCTCCTTCGGGCCCCATGACCGCGATTTCAGCCGTCGGATAGGCGAAGTTCAAATCGGCGCGGATATGCTTGGATGACATCACGTCGTAAGCGCCGCCGTAGGCTTTCCGAGTGATCACAGTCAACTTGGGTACCGTGGCTTCAGCAAACGCATAGAGCAACTTGGCGCCGTGACGGATGATGCCGGCGTATTCCTGAGCCGTACCCGGCAAGAACCCGGGAACATCCTCGAAAGTCACCAAGGGGATATTGAAGGCGTCGCAGAAGCGAACAAACCGCGCACCTTTCACGGAAGCGTTGATGTCCAGACAGCCCGCAAGCTGCTGCGGCTGGTTTGCCACCACGCCGACCGAGTGGCCTCCAATCCGCGCAAAGCCCACGACGATATTCGGTGCGTAGCCTGCGTGCACTTCCATGAATTCGCCGCCATCGACCACGTCTGCAATGAGCTTACGCATGTCGTAAGGTTTGTTCGGAGAGTCCGGAAGAATCTTAGCAATCTCCAAGCAACGGCGATCGACCGGATCTTGAGAGCCTTTTTGAGGCACCGAATCCAGATTATTCGAGGGGATGAAACTCATCAGCTGACGAACGGCTTGGAGGCAAGCCCGCTCATCGGGTTGAACGAAGTGGCAGACCCCGCTCTTTTCCATGTGCGTTTCAGCGCCGCCCAAGGCTTCTTTCGTAACCTCTTCGTGAGTCACCGTCTTGATGACGTCCGGCCCGGTGACGAACATGTAAGAGACACCTTCGACCATGAAGATGAAGTCCGTGATGGCTGGACTGTAGACCGCTCCCCCTGCGCAGGGTCCGAGAATCACGCTGATTTGGGGAACGACGCCCGAGGCTTGAACGTTACGCCAAAAGATCTCGGCGTAACCCCCCAAGGACTCCACGCCCTCTTGAATCCGAGCACCGCCCGAGTCGTTTAGACCAATGACAGGCATCCCGGTCTTAACGGCCAGATCCATCACTTTACAGATCTTGGAAGCGTGCGCTCCCGAGAGGCTCCCGCCAAAGACCGTGAAGTCTTGCGAGAAAACCGCGACGGGTCTTCCACCGATCGTTCCGTGGCCAGTCACCACGCCATCGCCCAAGAATTTTTGCTTCTCCATTTCGAAGTCCGTGCACCGATGGGTCACGAACTTATCGATCTCGATGAAGCTACCTGGATCGAGCAGGAGCTCTAAGCGCTCGCGAGCGGTGAGCTTGCCCGAGGCATGCTGCTTTTGAATTCGTTCAGGACCGCCACCGGACTCGGCTAGACGTTCCCGTTCCGCCAGAAGCTTCAGCTGATCTTGGTAGAGCATACTGCGGGGGATACACGAGTCGCGGCGCGGTGTCATCGCTGGTTTTTATTGGGCTAGGCCTTTGCTTTTGGCAAATGACTTTGATTTCAATACCTTCGACTCCACTCGAGGAGTGCTTGCCCCACCCCCGGGCGATCCTCCCCCACCCCGCCCAAAAGGGTCCAGCTTCTGCCCACGCGCTTGCGAAGCCCCCAAACCGCACGTTGCTCAGCATTGGTTCCCAGTCGAAGGGAAGCCCCCTGGCCTAACTTTAAGCGGAGCCCCACCGCTCCACTGGATGGGTCATAAGTCATGCCTTCGACCGGCGTCGCAGTGAGCAGGTACAGTGCTGCAAGGCTTAAGGCCCGGTCGGCCACGGCAGCGCGGGTGTCGCCGACCGACTCAGTCTCCCAGGAGTCGAGGTCATCGAAAGTTCGACCAAACAATAGGACTGACCAAAGCTGTTCCTCGGGGACAGGAGGCTCAGACTCCAGGTGAATCTCGGGTTCTTCCAAGCTTCCGCTCACGCGGAGGTCCACGCGGTAATCGGCAGTGAAGAACTTCACTTTCCCTTGAATAGGCACCTCAGGACGCTGCGGATTGAATTCAAAGCGGAAAAACTCGACCTGAGCGTCCCGGCGCATCCAAGAAAGCGGGAAGGGATCGAGATCAATGAATCCATGAAGAACACCCCCTGGATGAATTTCTAGATTCGGACTGACCCCAACGGCTTTCCTTCCTAAGTTCGAGAGAAGCTCGACAGGGTCTCCCGGCTCCTTCTTTCCGAGCCGCACTGTCCAGCGCGGCTCGACTGAACCGGCGCGGAGGCGTGGCGCTTCCTTTACGAAGCCTCGACGAATTCGTGTGTCCGAGAGAATCCGAGGAGGTGAAAGAATGGAGATAGGAGGAAGCGCCAAGCGCAGCTGTCTCAGGCGAACTTCAAACTTCCCCTCCGGCCACGCACCTCCCAGCTCCGCATTCAGCCGCTGCCCAGCGCCCTCCCAGCGAGTCGCTCCATCCAGGCGAAGTCCGAGCCCTGAGCCCGGGCGCCACTCGCCCTCGGCGGCAAGGTGCCAAGGGCCGCGAAGCACGTGAAACGGCGCCGGCACCTCGCAGGCCTCGTGCTCGCAGGCGCTCACCCAAAGGCCCAAGTCCGAGCTCGCCGCTTGCGCTTGGAAACGAAGGAGCTTTGGTCCGCCAGCCCAATCGGCTTGGCCCGTCAGCTCCAGCCCCGCCACTTTCGCACTGAGTCCTCGCGCCTGAATGCGAAGGAGATGAAAAGCCGAGTTCTCAAGTCCCACCCCAGCCAAGAGATTCAATTTCACAGGAAAAGGGGCTGACCGGAGCGGTGCCGGCGCGCCCTCCCAATCCTCTAGACTCGCAAAGGCTCGAAGCGGGCACTCCAGTTCCGCTTTCGAATGACGATTCGCACGACCGTGTCCCGCATTCTCCACGTGGAAGCGACAGCGCTCGGCAGTGACTCGTGGAACCCACCGACTCAAGCCTCGCGCTTCTAGCTCACCCGCTCCTTGCAGCTGATCGCGCGTGCCTGAGGCGGACAGCTTCAGAGCTACCTCCTGGGCATTCAGAGCCGCTTTCCACCGTGCTTGGAGATTCATCGAAGCCCGTCCGCCGCGAATCGGTTGGTGCCAAGCCCCCGACGCCTTGATCTGGCCGGAATTTCCGAGGTCCCATTGGCCTTTTTCGAACTCGATGTCCCAACCCAGCACGGATGGGATCCAGCTCCTCACGCCAGAAAGGGTGTTCGACCTTCCGCTCGAAAATCCATAGATGAGCCGAAGTTCAATTCGGCGAGCCTCTCCTCGCCAACGCGCCGCTCGATCCCGCGCGAAAACTTCTGTCGCGCGAAGGTCCACACTTCTCTGCCATGACCCCACTTTTTCAAACTGCCAATCCATCCGACGAGCATCCAAAAGGACGCCCATTCGCTGCCAGGCCACCCAGCGAATGACCCACGGCCCTACTTTGGGAACCCAAACTTGCGGAAAGGCGACAAGCCAAAAAATCAGGAAGAGTGTGTGAATCAAAACTCTTCCCCCAGGGAAAGGTAAAGCTGAGGGTGAGTCCTCTGACCGGAAGCCTCGCCTCCGAGCCAAATTGCACCGTGTGCCAGAGCGGCTCGCAAAGTCCCGACCGGTGAAGCCCAGCGGAAACCCACTCCCGGAGAGCCGAAAAGGGGGAGTTTCCACCGCCAGGGTGCGTCTCCCAAAATTCCCAAATCCAGAAAACCAAGCGGCTGAAAAGCGGTGGGACGCCCTCGCGAGAAGCGTAATTCTCCACTCAGAAAGACACTACTCAGTGCGATGCCTGAAGCGGGAATCTCTAGCCTGCCAAAGCCACGAAGGCTTTGTCCTCCTCCCAAGTACTGCCGAAGTGTAGCGGGGATCGCGCGAGAAAGTGCTTCGCTCTCATCGACTCCCGTGACTGCCAAAGCTCCTCGCAACCCCACGACCCACGCCGGTGGTTCAACGTCGCCCACATTCCAAAGACCCACTCCCTCGAGCCTCCAGCGCTGTGCGGTGAAGTCCGATCCGAGCTCCCGCCAAGAGCCGCTCCAGCTCAGTCCGGCTCGCGCGCCTGAGCGAGGGTCGGCCCGAAAGAACTCCCAATCCCGGCTCCACCCCTGAAGTTCTGCATTCCAACTCCACCAACGACTTTGCGCCCGACCCGGTCCGCGAACCGTGCGGATGATTTCAAGAGAAGGTCCAGTCAAGGCCCCCGAGGAAACGGACTCAAAATCCCAGGTGTGCCCCCCTTTGAATGCTCCGTTCCAGGACACTTCTTCGAAGTCGGTCTCACTTCTCCTTTGGAATCCAGCCTGCGGCTCGATTTTTCCTCGCGGCAACTCTGGCCAAGGATGAAAAGCAACTTCGCCCTTCAAACTTTGAGTTCGGGAAGTAGCCAAAAGCGAAATCCGTGTCCGATCGCCTGCACGCCCCTGACGCGCATGAAGCCAAGCTCCGCGAATGACCGGCCCTCCTTCGGTGTCGACTCCGAATCCGGCTGTCAGTAATCGCGGCTTTCCCGGCAAGATCTCATGAAAGAGCCGAACGCCTTCGGATTCACAAAGCGCACGGTAGCGACTGGCCAAAATCGTTCCGGAATCGACCGCGCGACGTGAAGCAAGAATCATCTCGCGGCCGTCGAACAGGTCGCCTTCGCGAAAGGGTTCAAATCGCGAAAACACTCTTCTGCCGACCCCCATTTCGGGCCCTCGCACCACCTCACTAATTCTGAGAGACGGGCCCGGAGTCAAAAACACTCGCACTCTTCCTGTTTCGGAATCTGCTTCGCTCCGTGCTGTCGCGCAGGCATACCCAAGGTGCTTGAGCTGTTCGACCAAAGCCCCCTCGATTTCGTTCAGTCGCCCCGGAGTTAAAAGCCCTCCAAGCCATCCCCTTCGATGACTCCAGTCAAGATCCGGAACCGAACCTTCTACTTCCAGGCTAGAAATTCTTGTGGGCTGGCCGGGGTCGAGGACTCTTCGGCCATCTGGTAGCTCCAAAAGACTGGAATGAAAGTACCCCCGGTCTTGAAGGATCAAAGCCGCTTCATGACGAGCCTGGCGCAGCGGGATGTTGCGCCAAGGGTCCGCCCAAGGGTCTTGACGCTTTCCCTCTAAGCTTCCGCACAGCAGGGTTCGTTCCCCTTCGCCTAAACGCAGCTTCAAATCACCCTGAAGCCAAACTCTGCCGCAGAGGTGACGGAGTGGAGTATCTACCGAATGGGCCAGCGCTGAAAAAATTACGCCCATCTCTAGGCCGAAGGCGAGGTAAACTAAGAACCGCATGGATGCGCTTCGCCACCCTCTATTCCGCTTTCTTGCTTTCGCACTCGGTCTGGCCGTGTTTCTTCCGTCGGAGTCCAAAGCTGGCTTGTATTGGTACGAGTTTGGCGGCGGCACCACTCAGCTCCTGCAGGCTTCTTCCGTGTTTGGCGGAGCTTCCCCCAATGTCATGACTTTCGGAGGTGCGGCCGTTCTCGGCGGAGGCGCCCGAATCCTTCAGGCCGAGATCCCGCTTCACCTCGGACTTCAATATCGCGTCCTCGTGAGCTCCGGTAATGGCGGCAGCTATGGACTGCAAACGCTGTACCCCCTGCTGCGCGCCGATCTTTCTAGCAACGTGTTTTTCAATCTCGGAATTACGCCTCTCGTCTACGCAAGTCAGCAAGGCGGCTGGATCTACAACTCCACCTTTTCGCGCCCCACGGGGGGCTGGGCAGCGCTGATCGGCGTCGATTATGAAATGCCCATCACACCAGAAGTCGCATTTGTCGTAGGCGCAACCGCTCAGGGAGTGCTCGCTGGGAGCATCAAAAGCCCTTGGCCGACCATCGAAGCCACGGGCGCGCTTCGCTTCTTTCTAGGGACTTCTGCCACCAAGCGACGCGCGGTGCGAGGATCCGTGGCGGGTTGGCGCTACCCCTTTGGCAACTCCATGAAATAGAGGCCGCTTAAAAATGGAATCGGCCCCGGTCGTCTCCCAAACTGGGACGACCGGGGCCGACTCGCTGCGTGGCCTCACGGGTGATCGACCTAGCCCTAGGTCAACTTTCCCACGGCAACCGGGGGCGCCTACCCCTCAGTTCCCGTTCGGGCCAACTTGCGCTTATCCAATCCGTATTTCTCCACTTTCATGATCAAGCTGGCTCGCGAGATTCCCAGCTCTTTCGAGAGGCGACTCTTGTTCCAATTGGTTCGTCTCAAGCCTTCCTTGATCATCGTTTTTTCCAGCTCATCAATGGCATCTTTCAGCTTACCCGCCACGCGGACTCCCTGAACCTTGCCCTGAGTGCCCCAGTCGCGAATTCGTTGCGAAAGAAGTTCGAGCTGAATTTTCGATTCTTCTCCCGAAAGCACGACCAAGCGCTCCACTTCGTTCTCCAGTTCTCGGATGTTTCCGGGCCATGGATAGTCGAAGACTTTCTCAAGCGCGCGCTTGGCAAATTGCTTCGCTGCGACGCCCTTTTCTTTGCATTCACGCGTCAGGAAAGTTTCGAGCAGAAGTGGGATGTCCTCTTTGCGATCACGAAGCGGGGGCACGACCAAGTTGATCACGTTAATGCGGTAGAACAGATCTTCCCGGAAAGTGCCTTGCTCGACCATTTCCTTTAGGTCCCGGTTCGTGGCGGCCAAAACGCGCACATCCACTTTCCGCACCTCGGTCGAACCGACCGGAGTGATCTCGCCCTGTTGAAGCACGCGAAGCAGCTTCACTTGCATCGTGGGCGACATGTCGCCGATTTCGTCGAGGAAAAGCGTCCCTTTATCGGCTGATTCCAGAAGGCCTTTCTTGTCCTTGATAGCACCCGTGAAGGCGCCTTTGACGTGGCCGAAAAGTTCGCTTTCCAAGAGTGTATCGGTCAAGGCCGAGCAGTTCACAGGCTGAAACGCCATTCCCTTACGAGGGGAATTGAAGTGAATCGCGCGGGCCAAAAGCTCTTTACCGGTTCCGTTCTCGCCTTGGACCAGAACCGTGGAATCCGAGTTCCGAATTTTATCAAGAAGCGAGTAGAGATCCTGCATCGGCTTGGATTTACCGATCATCTGATCGTAGCTGTAACGCTGCCCCAGCTGACTGCTCAGATCGTGGATTTTTTCGTCTCGCTTCGTGAACTCCGTATGGAAGGTCACAATTTCTTGCGCCACCAAATCGACGAGTTCGTGGAAGTACTTTTGCTGCCCATCCGAGAGAACTTTCATGCGGGCGAGCGCTGCTTCAAAAGCTTCGCCGTCGAGGCCGCGGCTTTCGGCCTTTTTCCGCGCCTGCGTGCGTTGATCGGCACTCAATTCGCCTTCGATATACGAGAAAGCGACGACACAACCCATGAAATCGTTGCCCGCCTGAATCCGGGAGACGACGAATTTCTCTAAACCTACCGGCCCGCCCACGACCATGTGAGCTTGCCCGGCGCGGGACAGTCGATCACAAGCTTCTGCCATCGCTGGAAGCAGCCATTCACGCCCCTTCTCTTTCGGAAGAAGGGTTGCGCAAAGAGGATTTTTAAACTCTCGCTGACGATCGAGGGGATCGAAATTTCGAACCGCACCTCGCTCATCCACGAAGAAAATTTCGGTATTGAACCACTGCCCCAGGATTTCCTCGAGCTTGCGGATCACGTGGATATGCTTCAGTTCTTCCCAGTTGATCATGGTTGGACCTTTCTCCACACTCTTTATCGGATAATTCTGGTCAAGAATTAGGGCCGAGTCCAATTTTTTTACACATTGCGTTAAACGCAATGAAACCGCAGGTTTCTCACCCCACTCCCTGTTTCAAAGGTGAACAGCCCTGTCACCGACCCGACAGGGAAGTGTCAATTTTGGCCCTGCAGCGCTTCGAGGCGCGCCCGAAGCTCAGGGGATGACCAGCTTTGCGCCCCCACCCACTTCTGACGGATTTTACCGTCCGGATCGATCCAATAGGTCTCGGGGAATTGGAATGAGCCAAACGCGTCGGATACCTTTTGATCGGCGTCCAAAAGCTTCACGAGATTGGGCGGCACCTGAACCGAGGAAAACATCTTCTCAGCCTCACCCCAAGAACGATCCAAACTGATCGCCACAAACACGATCGGCTTGCCATCCAAAGCTCGCACGAGTTCAAGAAACTGGGGAAGCTCTTCCAAGCAAGGGGGGCACCAGCTCGCCCAAAAGTGAACGAGTACCGATTTGCCGGCAAAATCGCGAAGCTTGTGAGTTTTTCCCGCTTTATCCTTCAACTCAAACTGGGGAGCCGAGCGGCGCGCGCGAACCTCAACGGAACCACTTGGAGAAGAGGGCGACACGCCCCCTCCTTTTCGCTCGCAAGCAGTGGCACCCAGCAAGACCGCGACACTCCAGCCTAGGAAGCGCAATCCCCTGAAAAGCTTGGAATTTTTCATACAACGCCAACCTATCACCAGCCCCATCCCCCCTCAAGTTCCCCTTTTTGGCACCTCGGTTGCTTCTTTATCCACTTAAGTAATATAATTATACCAAGATGGCTCATGCCCTCGTCTTAAACGCATCTTTCGAGCCGCTGCAGTTCGTGACCTGGCAAAGGGCACTGCAGCTGGTCTTTCAGGGGAAAGTCGAAATCGTTGAGGAGTCGGAACAAGAGGTCCGAACGGTTCGCCTCACTTTCAAAGTTCCTTCGGTCCTCAGGCTCCTGACCTATGTGCCTTTGAAAAAGAAAAAGAACCTGGTGAGGTTCTCCCGAGCCAATGTTTTCACGCGTGACCGGAACACTTGCCAGTACTGCGCAAAAGTTTTGAGTCGTTCGAGCCTAACCTTGGACCACGTCATCCCGATCGTTCAAGGCGGCGGCAAGACCTGGGAGAACATCGTTACCGCTTGCAAGCCTTGCAATCAGCGCAAAGGAGGCCGCACGCCCGTCGAGGCCAATATGGTGCTGATTCGCCGCCCCCGATGTCCTAATTTCCTGCCAGGCACCACCCTGAAGCTCAATGCGAGCTTCTCGGTCCCTCTGCAGAGCTGGAAAGTTTATTTCTCAGAAGACCCCGATGATCCGGGACAAGAACCTTGACCCCGACGCCCTTCCCTCTCTAGCCTGAGGGAACGTGAAGCCCGAAACGTCTCCTCCCGAAATCATCGTCCGCGTGGTCGACCTCTATGGCGACCTCCTCTACGACCTTTGCGCATCCATACTCTGGAGCCCAGCCAGCGCCGAGGTCGCATTTCGCGGCATTCTTCAGCGAATTCGCAGGCAGCATCCCAAGAATGACTTCCGTACTCACGAACGGGCTTGGGTTCTTCAGGTGGCGTGCCGCTTTCTCGAGCCCTTCACCCAGCGCCATGGCCGAAGACTCTCGCCTTCGGAACAGCTCATGCTGGACGCTAATTCCAATCTGGACGGACGCTTCCGGCAGTTCGACTCCTACCTTCACCGTCTTCCCGTATCGGATCAAATCCTGCTGCTCCTGCGAGACAAATTCGGGATTCCTTACAGCGAACTGGCCACGGCACTGGGCGTCCCCGAAGGCTCGCTGAAGCTTCGGCGCCAGCAAGCCCTGAAGTCTCTGGAGGACTGGCTGTGGAGCAAGACATGAACTGCTTTGAGTGGCGCAATCGCGCGGGAGACCACCTAGAGGGAACCCTCTCGCCTGGCGCAAGACGTGAAGCGGATGCGCACCTGGCCGAATGCAGCCCCTGTCAGGAGTCTGCCGAGCGGTACCGACGAATGACTCAAGCTCTGGCCAATCATCGGCGCTCGCCCTTGCCGATCCCCTTGCGCAAAGACCCTTTGTCTTCCCCTCTCTTGAAGGCCCAGTGGAAAACGCTCTTTCGGCGCAGCAAAGCCGCCTTGCCGGGAGCCGCTCCTACTTGGTGGATGCGCACCAGCGTCGAAGGCACGGGCGTGGCCCTCGTTCTCCTGGTGGCCCTGGCCTTGGCTCCCCGGGCCCGCACGCTGTATGAGCGGGCTTTAGAACGACGCCTCGATGCTTTCCCGGTCGCTGATCTCGATCCCACTGCCGGCAGCCCCACTTCGAACGGGGCGCCGACTCCGGCCCGAGGAAAGGCCGAGAGCGATGCCGGGGCGGGCACGGGAACGCGTGAGGACTTTACGGGCGAATACGGCGAGGAAGAGGACTCAGAAGCAGCGTCGTCAGGTAGTTCGGCCGACGACCAAGCCCAGGTCGGGGCAAGCGAGATCTGGCGCTTCAACCTAAAGACCGATAGCCCTCGCGAAGTTCAGCCCCGTGTCATCCAGCTCCTGAAATCCCTGGGCGTACCCGGCAACACCCCGGGCTTGGCCGGAATTGAAGCTCCTGGCGGCATCCAGTTCGACCTACTCGTCGATCCGACCGTGATCGGCCCTCTCCGCAATGGCCTTCGGAAGCTCACCCCAGGCGCCCCTTCCGCAGCTGCCGAAACTGCTCCGACCGCCAGCGCGCAGTTCACTTGGTATAAAAACAAATCCAAGACGCGGATGGCCGCCGGAAAAACTCGCATCGTCATCTGGCTGAGCCAGGTCTGAACGAACAGCCGCGGCATGACGAGAGCGGCAGCAGCATCACCCGTACTGCGGCGTTATCCGCAAGTGCGCCGCCGCGGCGTCACGGGCGCACTTGCAGCGCCAAGAGCAAAAAAGAAAAGGGCGGAGCGGCATCGCTGCCACATCCGCCCTATTCAGGAACCTAGCCCTTCTCGAAGAAGCGAGAAGGCCCGAATCAGCTGGAGCCGCCCGACTTGGACGATCCACCGCCAGCCGAAGGCTTGCGAGCGCTAGCGCCCCGCGAAGCTTTGGCAGCTTTCGGCGAAGCGCCAGCGGCGCCTTTCACCTTAGCTTTGGGTTGGAACATCTTCCGGAAACGAGCCAACGGCTCGGCCGGAGCAGCAGCCGCTTCAGCGCCTTCAGCGGCACCTTCTGCAGCAGCGGCTTTCGGCTTACGCTTGCGGTCCAAGGCCGGGTGGTCGACCAGTTCGAGCACGGCCATCTCAGCCGAGTCGCCCCAACGACGATCCGAAACCTTCAGAACGCGGGTGTAGCCACCGCGGCGGGCCTTGTAACGCTCAGCCAATTCGCTGAACAGTTTCTTCACCACATCCGAATCCCGGGTGCGGTCAAAGGCCAAACGGCGCGAAGCCAAGCTTCCCGACTTCGCCAGAGTGATCAGGCGGTCCACCACGCGGCGGGCCTCCTTTGCCTTCTGGACGGTGGTTACGATCTGCTCTTCGCGGATCACCGAGTTTGCCATGTTACGGAACATCGCCACCCGGTGAGAGG
>JACCDO012120632.1_pt1 | contig 25908 bp, 32 predicted proteins | sample 7446101 | NCBI WGS metagenome assembly JACCDO01 (sample SAMN15323440, study PRJNA562643) | freshwater metagenome | isolation source: river surface water | place: USA:Blue River Watershed | collected 2017-08-16 | reverse complement strand
CGGTCAAACTTAGTTCGTCGCCAACAATTCCAACAGGGAACGTATTGAACGACATGCTTATCCTCGTTTCCTCACCTTGCACACTAGGAACATTATGCTCAAGCGACGAAGGAAACAAAATCAATCTGCCAACTTTAGCCTCAAACCACCAAGACTCAGAGTTGTACAAGTTCCATTCTTCAGGCGGGAACTTAATCTGCTGCCAGCCAGAACGATAAAAGTAAATCTTATCGTCAGCATTAGTATTTAGATAAAACACACCAGAAACAAAACTATTCGGGTGTGCGTGTTTGTGATGCCATTGACCTTGCTCAGAATAATTAAACCAACTTTGAGTAATCCTTAAATGAACGTCATGCTTAGGATCAGTTGTTGCCTTAAAGTATTCTGCGACACAATCTTCTATCCATCCTCTAAGAGAAGTCATATCTCTTAGAACAAAGTTATTTACACTAGTTAAGTTTCCTTCATTTGGCCTAGTTTCCTGACCTCTGACAAATAAAAGTTCTTCATCAGTAAGTTCTCGGTTAAGGTCAAACATTCCGATAGGTATAGGGAAAAGATTATGAATCATGCCATTGCGTCCTCAATCTCTTTAACCTGTGCTGTAAATTCCTCTAGTTGCTCAGGAAGCCAGATCGTAGGAATAGCATCTTCAAACTCTTTGATCTTCTCCATTACATAGTTCACTTCATCCATGCTAGGGCAAGGTCTTTGATCTTCCCAACGGGTAAACATGTTGTTGCTAATTTCCCATTTAGCACCAGGACGAAGAAGCTCCATTGCCGTGTTAATTCCAAAGTATCGATAGACTTTGCTTTGCATGAATATCCTTATTGGTTAATCTTGATGATGACGATGCCAGAACCGCCGTTATAACCACCAACAATATCGCTTCCACCGCCGCCGCCAGTTCCCGTGTTAACTGTTCCTGCACTTCCTGCGGTAGACCCCCCAGCGCCATTTCCACCATTTGCTGATGAACTTCCACCTGCACCGCCAGTTCCGGGAGCAAAACATCCACCGCCACCGCCGCAAGCATAAGTCACAGAGCTACCGGAAAGACTTGAGGCCGTCCCATTGCCGCCAGCACCACCATTTCCACTTGCCGATGATGCCCCAGACCCACCAGCACCACCGCCGCCACCGCCAGCAATATTTGGTGGACTACCGCCAGAACCACCATTGTTTCCCTGTGATGGTGACGTACTAGGAGAATTTCCAGTTCCTCCCGGCGATGTTGCATAAGTAGAACCACCCCCAGATCCTCCATTTGCTCCCGTAGTTCCAACAACGCCACTACCAAAACCACCGCCATTTGACGTAATAGTGCTAAATACTGAATTAGAACCAGATGTTCCGTCAGTTCCAGCAGCAGTATTTGTTCCTGCTGTGCCTCCAGATCCAACTGTAATTGAATATTCTGTCCCGCCAGTAACTGATAACCCTGTGCCAGTTCTATAACCACCAGCACCACCACCACCACCGTGACGAGAGCCACCACCGCCACCCCCAGCCACCACTAAATAATCCACGCTAGTCACACCAGTAGGAGCAACCCACTTAGTCGATGACTTGAACGTAAAGACGGTCTGCGATGCGACGGAGTAGGACAGGATGACGATGCCGGAGCCGCCTGTACCTCCAGTACCTGAGTTAGCACCTCCACCTCCACCGCCGCCAGTGTTTGCAGTTCCGTTGCTACCTGCAGTAGAAGATGGAGCAGAACCATTACCACCACCGCCAGAACCTCCAGTTCCAGCAGTGCCTCCACCGGGGCCGACTGCACCTCCACCTCCACCACCAGCGTAAGTTACAGATGATCCTGATATAGTTGATGCAGTTCCAGATCCACCATTCCCAGCAACAGTAGTAGAACTATTACCTCCAACGGAACTAGCACCACCACCAGCACCAGCACCATAATTAGGGCCGCCAGAATTTGATCCGCCATTATTGCCTTGGCTTGGACTTGTTGAAGGAGTGTTTCCAGCACCTCCACTAGTTGCTGTTCCAGCACCGCCACCACCGCCTCCTGAACCACCAGCAGCACCACTAGAGCCTAATGTCCCACCACCGCCTCCACCAGCAGAAGTAATAGTAGAAAAAACAGAATTACTTCCACTAGTTCCAGTTCCACCTGCGGCAGTATCTCCAGCCCCGCCAGATCCGACAGTAATTGTGTAATCTGTTCCAGCTGTGACACTAAGCCCAGTCCCAGTGCGAAATCCACCAGCTCCACCTCCACCACCAACATCAAAACCACCACCACCACCACCCGCCACGACAAGGTAATCCACCGCCGTAACACCAGAAGGCGCAGTCCATGTGCCAGAAGCAGTGAAGGTCTGAACTACTGTGTAAGTACTGCCAGACGCTAATATGCGCCCTAGCAGCATTGCCATAATTCCACTCATGCTATTTCCTTACGTGACATTACCAGCGATTACACAGACAGTTCCGCTATTAAACAAAACAGTAGCTACACCACGAGTTGCCAGAGATACAGTTGCTTTATCAGTATCAGTTCCAGCGATATAAGCAGTTGTGATCGAGCAAGTGCAAGTTACTGCGCCAGTCGTATTGTTAAAGATAGAAACAATATCACCAGCAGAGAAAGTCGCATCAGGAATCGTAATAGAACCACCTGAGCCAACCTCAACATACTTACCTACATCAGCCGTTTGTAGCGTATAGGACGAGGTTTTAGCGCCAACAGGAGGCACATCACGATAGCCAACCTGATTAGTCCCATCAACCGTACAGTTCGTCAGAGTGCCGCTAGACGGGGTTCCAAGAGCACCGCTCGGAGCAACATAATCCGTACCAGCCGTAGCCGCAGAAGCCACACCTGAAGCAGCTTTAATAATGCCGGTAATGGTTGCTCGCTTAATCAGCTTGCCTGTGGTTGAATCGAACAGAACGATCTCTGAATCGACAGAGCTGGCTGGGCCTGATACATCACCAGCACCAGTGCCAGTTAGCGTATCGCCTGATTGCAGTTCTTGAATCGTAGTCCCGTTTAGGACAAGGGGGTATCTTGCAGTCATGATCTATCCTTTAAGAAACAGGTACATTGATGGTTGAGCCAGAGCGATTGGTAACGGCAAGGAAGCCATTTGTCAGCGGAACACTTACGCCGCTGCCTGATCGGTTTGTAACAGTGAGCGTTGTAGCGCCACCACCGCCACCAATAGCGCCCCATGCGGTTCCGTCGTAACCCTCAAATGAATCTGAATCCGTGTTGAATCTAAAGTACCCGGCAGCAGGAGCGCCATCCCTTTGAGCATCCGTTCCAGAAGGTATGACTGCCGACCCTGTATCGCTAGTCTTTGCCACGCCACCAGATGTAGTGAATGCAGCAGCATCCCAAGCAGAACCAGTCCAGACATAAAGCTGGTTGCCGGTCGTGTTCCAGTAGATAGCGCCAGTCAGCAGGGCATTGCCATCATTGTCAACAGACGGGGCTGAAGACTTAGCACCAAGGTATCTGTCATCAAAACTGTCATAGCTTGCAGCCGCAGCCGTGGCAGAGTTAGCCGCAGCCGTGGCACTGTTCGATGCGTTTGTTGCGCTTGTGCTGGCAGAAGAAGCGCTTGAACTTGCTGCTTGGGCATGGTACTTGGCAGAGTATTCGGCACCGGCCACCGCGCCAGATGTCTTGGTTGCCCAATCATTTGCAAGGATTGCAGATGCCGCAGCAGCCGTGGCATTTTCTTCAGCATTCTGGACATCAACTATGTTGTCAGCGACAGTGGTAATGTCTGCACTGATCGGGCCAAGCGCAGCGATGTCTGCTGTCTGAGCCGCAAGCGCTGAAATGTCTGACGTATTAAGTGCAGCAACCTGCGCGATCTCTGTGTCGATAGCGGCTAGTGCCACCATTTCGTCAGACAACGGAGCAAGAATTGCCATCTCGTCCGTGGAGCCAGCAATGGCTGTAAGCTGTGCAGAACTTAGTGCGCCGACAGCAACCACACTAGCGGATATGCTGGCGACTGTAGTAATGCTTGACGAGATTGGTGCCAGTGTTGCAATCTGTGCAGATTGGCCTGCTACCGTAGCTACTTGCGTATCAATAGCAGCAACAGCTTCAATCTCATCCGCAATGGCGGCAACATCATCCACGTTGGTAGACGTTGGGCCAGGCTCTGGGTTGCCGTCCTCATCGAATGCCAGGTACTTGCCAGCACGATCTGCCTTTCTGGGCAGCGTCATGTTGATCGTGGTCGGGTCGGTCTGCGGTGCCTGCAGTGCGCGTGCTAGACCTTCGGCATTCTGCTGCGCGAAGATCGTCTGCTGGTCGAGCTCGTCGTTCAGCGTGTTGGCAAAGAAGTCGCCGCCGGTCACAAAGTCTGTGGTGCGCTGAATCGTCCTGTTGCCAACGACAGCGATCTGCGTCGCGCCCGTCGGGCTCGCAGTCAGGGTGACAGAGCCGGTGCCGTTGCTGTTGATCGTCACCGTGTAATCGGTGGTCAGCGTCAACAGGGTATCGTCCCGATAAACGGCAATGTCGGTCGCCGCCAGGATCTCAAAGGTGAACGCGTACGGGCCTGTGCCGCTTGCGGCAAAGACCACCCTGCGAGTCACATTGTTAATTGGCACGCCCATAGTTCAACCCCTTCTTATGAAAATTGTACAAAGTCATCGCGCCTTGTAATAGAGTCCGTTTGCTTTCCGAAGCTCCTCAAGCTCGGCCAGCTTGGCCTGCAGCTCAGGATTGCGCGAGATCAACAGGTCTTTTGCTCCAACAATCCCTTTTTCTTTGTCTCCATTCATTAACAAAGAATGCACTCGCTGCACCGTCTTTTGCTGGTCATCCAGATTTAGCATGTCAAAACCAGGCGCTTGTATCACATCAAGAATTGCTTGTTTGGCATTAAGCTCTTTGCCGTAAATAGTCAGCAATTCGTTGTATTGCGGGTCTGACAATTCAACGCCGTTCAGCTTCTTGTCAGGCATACCGACGGGGCCACCCAGTCTGGCAAGCGCATCGTCCACTTCGCTGAACTGCTGCGGGCTGACGCGGGTCGGATTAACCCAGCTGGAAAACCGCACCCAGGGATTCTTGCTGGGGATCTGCTGCTTCGGGTCGCCCCACAGGTTGAGCTCGTCTGGCAGGTCATCGTTGTACGCAGGGATGCGGCTGCGGTATTTGTTGAAGCCCTCGACAAAACCGCGCACGCCCATCGGCAGGTCAGGGCTGGCGCGAGTGCCTTTGGCGGTCGGGTCGTACATGCGCTCAATTGCTCCGACCAGGGAGCCGTACGCGCCAATGGGCGAGCCGCCAATAACGAAGCCGCTGAACTGCTTGGTCAGATCGTTGACAGCTTTGACGGCATCCGGCGTTTGACCGGCGCGTGACAGCCCAAGCGCCTTGGCGATCTCGCCAATGCCCTGCAGATACGGCTGCTCCTTCAGGTACTCATACATGCCGAACAGCGCACCCATAAATACTTCCTCGACTTTGCCCTGGTCAGGCTGGTACATGCCGTACTCAGCATAGTCAGCTGCAATGGCCATCAGCGCCGAGACAGGCTCCATGCCTTGGTAGCTGTAGTAAGTGTCGCCAATCTTAATGCTGTACGGTTGCCAACCATCGCGCATTAGCGCCTCGCGGTGCTCCTTGCGGGTCGGGCCGCTGCCGGTGATTGATCCGCTTGCAGCCTCATGCGCTAGGTACCCAAGGATCGCAGAGCCCATCGACACCTTCGCCAGCGCCATGTCCCGGTGGATGCCACCCTTTGCCATGTCGTCGCGGAAGCGGGACGAGAGCAGGGCAAACGGCGTGCGCTCGACAACCTCCAGCCCGATGTTGGCCGGGGTCTTGAAGAAAGGCACCACGACCTTCAGCGGCCCCCAGTTGAACACTCGCTGCAGCTGCTCAAGGGCAGGGGGCAGGTCAGCGGTGAACGTGCCGCGTTTGGCAAACTCCATCGCTGCCTCGTCCAGATCCGCTGGCGGGTTCTTGAACAGACTTTGCGCCTCAAGCTCTGCCTTGGCCAGCGCGGTCGCTTCGTCTGCACCGCCGTCCAGCGCCTCCCGATAGACCGTCTTGGCACGCCGCTCAATCAGCGTGTTCATGTGCATCCGATAAAACGTGCCTTTGAAAAACTCGTCCTCAGTCATCAAAGCACGACCAGGCAATGAGATTGCCTTACCGTAGAAATCCAGACCCTTGGCAAAGAAGCTGTCAGGATCTGCATTGAACGTGCGCTGCAGCGTTTCGCCCATCGATTCTTGCGGCATACGCTGGAGCTCTACCTTGCTGGCCAGATCCAGCTGCGGCATTTTTTCTTGCCATGTCTTGCGAGCCAGCTGGAAACCTTCGCCCATACCGCGGAACGTAGACGAGATATAAGTCAGCGCCTCGTCATAAGCGATCTTCTCCTCTGCAGATCCAGGCACCAGCGAGCGCCAGCTGCGCACGCCTTTGGGTAGTACGTTGGAATACAGCGATGCGATGAACCGCTCCGGCATTTGGTACGCGCCAAAGGCAAGACCTGAAATCACGTTCTTGGCGTGAGATACAGGGGACGACAGCAGGCCGTTGATCCATGTCGTCATCCAGACATCCTTGATGCCAGACATCATGGACTTCTCGACCAGCTGGTTCTTGGCAGCGCGGGACTCCAGCGACAGGTAGGAACGCGCCATGTCGGTCAGCGAGCTCTCGCCGCCGTACTCGTCCAGCACCTTGCGGATCACATCGGCATTGCCGTCACGCGGAATGCGGAACACAGCCAGGGCGCGGGCAGTCTCGGTCTGGATACCCTTTACACCCTTCTGGATCAGGCCGTGCAGGGCGATCTGCTGGCGCAGCTGCAGCTTCTGCGCATCGGTAGCTTGGCCTGCATCCACCAGCTTGAACAGCCGGTCAAGCTCCTTTGAGCTGGTTTCCAGAACCTCCAGTGCCTTGTAGGTATCGACAGCATTGGCCATCATCTTGCCGTCGGTGCCGATCAGGCGCGTCAGGAACTGCTCGTCAATACCTTGGTCAGTCGCTTTGGCCTTGATCTGGTCGAACGTCACACGCTTGGTCTTGATGCCCAGCGCGTCTGACACACCGGCCACCACGCCAGCAGCATCGCGGTCGGCAAAGTTGGCCAGGTTGAATGCTTCCTCGGGCGGCTTGCCGGTCAGCGGGCTGAACTTCTGGCGGCGGCTGACAGCCTGCTGCACCTGGTCAGTCATTGTCTGACTGCCTTCAGGCACGATAACTGTGCTGCCGATCTTTCCGGTTGGTGGCAGAACATCTGGCGCGACGCGGCCAGCCTCCGGCACAAACTGACGGCCTGCCTGCCTGCCTTCTTTCTTCAGCGCACCACGCACGACCGCGCCGACACCTTTGTCGAACAGGCCAGCGAGCTGCACGCCGTCCATGCTCGGCGTGCCGGGTTCAGTGGTGTCAGTCGTGGTCAGGCCAAGCTCAGGCTGCTGCTCGGCAGGCATCGGCTCCAGAGGCGCGTCGGACTCTAAGACCAGCGCAGGAGCGGAAGGTAGGATTTGATCGATGCGTTGATCGAGTGAGGCCATCACTGAGCTCCTTTCGCAGGAGCTCTGCGGCCCCTGGTTACGCTTGCTTCGGTTCCTGCGGTTGAGCTGGCTCGCTGGGGTCCATTGGCAGGACCACCTTGGACAGCTCCTTCCAAATCTCGGCTTCTTCCGGCGGCATCGATGCGGGTGCCGTAGGTTGTGGCTGCTTCGTCAATTCGTTCACGATTTACTCCAGGCCAGGTGTACCAAGGCTTGCCAAAGTACGGGTTTGGACTGCCATCAGGCAGAGTGTCTTTACTGAAGTATTTTACTCCTGGGAAGTCTTTTGGAACAGCTTTGTCCTTACCTTCCATTACGCTAGAAAACATTGCGTCTAGTTCATTCTTGTTAAATTCATACTTGCTGCCATCGGCGGCTGTATATACGAAGCGATTACCACCACCAGGCGTGCGCTCATAGGTAACACCGTATACCGTTTGATGTGTTCGGCCTTCCATGACCGGCACGCCAACAAACGCGTTAGCCTCGCCTTTTGCTGACTTGACAATGGTTTCCAGTGTTGGGTGAGCAACCTCTTGACCAGATGACAATACCCAGCTTTCCCAGTGGTATCGACCAATACTCGCTTTATCTTCTCGTCCTACGCGTCGATAAAGCTCTTTAACTCTTGCGGCAAGCGATCTTTCCATTCCTTCATACATTGCTAGCCCTGGGCCGCCATCAAATATTTTTGCAACATCGTCATAAATTTTTTCACCGCCAGCAAACAAGCGATTGATCTGAATTCGATCTAACACCATGACATCCTCGCGCCCAGATACCAGCAGCGCGAAAGACAGCACCTTGTTCTTGATGCCGACATTCTCAGCCAACCCATAGAATTCGCGGCGTATCTGTGGGCCAGTCATATTTGGATCAATCATCATGTCGTGCAGCGCTTGCAACTTTGTACGACCGTCAGGTAATTTTTCTGACATCTTGGACAAAAAGACGGTCACGAAATCATTAGCATTAGATATAACAGACCGCCCAGGGCTACCTTGCGGTATCGCCTGCTGAACAATTTGCAGACCTTTGTCTATATCTGCCTGCGTATATTCGCCGCGCACCGCTTTGTTGATGATCGGCCCCATTGCTTCTGCAAGATCTAAAAACCCAGATTCATGCGGATATGCAGATGCCATGCGAGACAGCATTGCCCACATCATCAAACGACCAGTCGTGTCAGCTTTTGCTGTGCCATTGCTATAAATAGTCTTGAACTTGTCAACCACAGCAAAACCTCGATCAGCCTCGGCGATTTGATTTTTGCTCATGGTAGAAAACCAGCCAGACCATTTGTTCATATTGTTGGCGTTCTCAATCATCCACCTTGGTGGTATCGGAACTTCGGTCGAGTTATAGACCGTCGCCATCATGGTCGAGAATTTTTCAGGAGACTCAAGCGGATCTGGAAAAGCCTCGGAAAGGTTATCCAGTCTAAACGATGCTTCCTGAATGTTGCCTGGGTTTACATCATTTGGAATGTTTTGCCCGCCACCTTGCGGCTCGTATGCCCCTTTAACCGTTACCCTGTACTGTGGGGATAGCTGCAGCTTTTGCCCTCTGCCTACTTTGTTTGTGATTTGAACTGTGCCGTTGTCAACACGCGCCGCAGCGTCCGCGGCAACAAACATGTAGTTTTCGACAGGCACGACATCCATGATCATGCCGCTCTTGCGCATGCCGCTTTCCATCATGTTGGCAGCGGTCGGTGCCAGTGCCTTGCCTGCACTTTTAAGTCCAGTAGCCACCGGCTTGGCATTGAATGCCACATCCATTGCAGCCAGCTTGGCATCCTCGGACAGCCGCATTGCTTGACCCTTGCCGGTCACAATTGGCTGACCTGCAGCAGGAGCCTGCAATACCTTCGGCGTGCCTTGCCAGTCGGGCTCACCCATCACGCTGCGCGTGCCAGGCTTGGCGCTGCCGACAAACGGCATGATGTCGGCTAGGCTGATCGGGCCGAGTAACGGCACATCCACTTGACCCAAACCATCCAGAAAGCGACCGGCCTGCTCAAGCGTCATACCTGCAGCCTGCAGCGCCTTCTCGACCCGCGTCGGCTCAATGGCGCGAATGGAGCCATATCCCTGCGGCGCATCGGTGCGTGTCTGCGTCGGGCCAGCAGCCAGCTGCATACCATCCAGCGACGGCTCTGCGGCGGGCTCAGGCGGCGGCAGCATCGAGTCTGCCAGCAGGTTCAGGTAGTTCTGCTCAATTTGACTGTATGCCATGTCATTCCCCCGCCTGGTCGAGTAGATTCTTGACCAGCCTGATCTCGTTGGCGTTCAGCTTGCCTTTCTGCTCTAGCGCCGACAGGTTGCTGCGGTTGATCGTGGTGCCTTCTGGCAAGCCAGCCTTCTTGCGATAAACGTCCAGCGACTTACGCGCAGCCTCAACGGCGGTGCTTTTCATCCGCTTGGAAATAGACTCATCAATCTCGTCCAGAATCTGCTGTGCCGTCGGCTCCGGCTTGCCTTCGCGCAGATACCGCGCCGTGATCTCAGCGCCTTGCGCCTTGAGCTCCTGTTTGCGCTTGAACTCTGAGCCCTTGGGGTCAATGATAGCCATGCCGTTCTTCTCGACCGGGATGCCAGCACGCCGGTTGTATCCCTGATCCAGCTTGTCAGAGTCACCCTTATCGGAGCGCTGCAAATATTGAAGCAGCTCGTTTGCCTGTTTGCCGCTCAATCGACCAGGGCCAACGTATGACCAAATTTGTTCTTCTGACGTTATCTGATTTCTTTTGATCATCGTGCGCAGGTTGAACTCAATTTGTTGATTGCCAGATCCGTCTCCAGTTTTTGGGGGCTCAAGCAAGTCTTTCAGCACGCCAATCGGCACAGCATCTGGGTTGCGGTTGGCAATCTCAGCAATCTGACCAGCCAGCCGTTTGCGCTCTTTGCTGTTTTCCGGCAAGGGCAGGGCGCGGGTCAGCAGGTTAGTCATCTCTACCATATCCTGCCGCTTGCGATCCGCACGCGCCTCAGTCTCCAGCGACTTGCGTTGGTTCTGTGCAGTGAAGATATTGGCGTTGATCTTAGCGATGGCATCTTGATCCAGCGAGCCAACCACGGCGCCATGCATACCGACGTTGCCTTTCTGCACCATCTTGTAGATCTGCGGGTTAGCCATTAGATTGTCATCTTCAAGAATCACCTTTGTGACAGCATTGATCTTTGACTCGCGGATTTCTTTGTCGATGTTTGTTGAATATTCTTGAAACACCGAAGGGCCTAAAAGTGCAGCTTGGTCAAGAATGTTCTTTTTGAACATGCTTGCAACCATTTCCGCATCTTCAGGACTATTGATAACAAGGTACTCATAAGTTTTGCGCTGGGCATCAAAATCTTCGCGCAACTTAATTATCTTTTGCTCTTTATTCTTTTTTACTTCTTGGCGCAGCGCTTCATTAAGCACCGAATTGCCATAGGTAGCCATGCTGGCGCGATACTTTAGCGTTGCGTCGCCGTCGATCTTTGCCAGCACAGCAGCATGACCGTCAGTAATTGCCGTAATTTTTGCGCTAATCTGTTCAGCAGTAATTGGCTGACCCGCTTCAATCTGCGCCAGCATTTGCGCTAGTTCCTGCCTGCCTTCCATCTCAAAGGCATTGGAAAACTCAAAGCTGCGAGCTTTGCGTACAGCCTGGTCGAAGTAGCTGAAGTTGCCTTGCGGAATTACTTGCGACGTATCGCCGTTCTTTGCTGCCTCAATTTGCTCAGGAGTGATCGGGTTTTGAGCCGCGTACTTCATCGCCTGATCGATGCGGATGTCGCGGATCACGGTGTTGGCAAACTGACCCATGCGGTCGATGACCTGAGCCAGCGTCTGGTTAGCCTGCGCTTCTGCACGCGGGCCGACGTAATCCACGCCACGCGGCACGATCTGCTGCATCGGGGCAGCGTTGACCTGGCGCAGTTGGATGTTTCCTGAGTCGAGTCTGGTCGCCATGTTTTTGCCTATGGAACAAATCTAGTGGTTGTCTTGCTGCCGGGTGGCGGTGCTTTGCCGGTAGGCATGTCGGTTCGATACGCCTTGTAAGCGTCGATGCCACCCTGCACCAGCGCAGCAGTCTCAAGCAGACCACCCTGCCGACGAGCAGCAGACGCAGCCTGCGAATACTGACCAGCCTGGCGCTTGGCAGCGAACCGATCCAGCGTGTTCTGCAGCTCAGTCGATTGGATCATCGCCGTCGCATCCTCAAAACCAAGCACCCGCGCCGTCAGTGCATTCAGGTCTGCAATACCAACGTCAAACATCGTGTTCTGCACGTTCTGCTGCTGCACCGCCTGAAACGAGCCTTCGCCCACCACCACACCAGATGCAGCTGCTCGAGCACGGATAGCGGCATTGGTCTTGCGCATGTTCGACAGCAAGGTGTTGCCTGCGATCTCATAGTTGCGGGCTTCGATCTCCGCACGCTTGAGCATCCGACCAGCTTGGATGTTGGCGTATTGCTCAGAGAACTGAGCGCGAACGTCAGCCAGCGCCACAGAGTCAGCGGCCTGCAGTAGAAAGCCCGTTTCCTGATTGATCGCTGCAGCCTTCTGCGCCTGGCCGGTAGCGTAGGCGTTCAGGAAACTGGCTGCGGCTAAATAGTTGTCTGCCATGTTTTACGTTCCCGAATAAACAGCCACGCGGTAATCCAATCCCAGCAGGTTCATCTTCAGCGGCAGATTCTGCGTCACCTCAATGGCCTGCTCGTTGCGGTAACCCAGCACGCCGTTGACCCGCTTGATGCCGGTGAACGTCGGCACAGCCAGGTCAAGCAGCGGGTTGTCCAGCGCCCGCGTAATCACCGGCTGGGCGTTCATCAGCATGTGCTGCGTGTCTTTAAGCACCGCGCTGATCTCCACGATCCGCTTCTTGAATGACACCCGGCTTCCGGTTTGTAACTTAATCTCAACAGGCATCGTCTTGACATACACAGTGATCGGCAGTCCGACCTCATAGGCCGTCGTTGAGGCGCGATCAAACGTCACCGACCCGCCGCCGCTCACAGTCTCGTTGGACTGGGGCACGCCATCCGTGATGACGTTCAGCGCCTTGCCGATGTGCGGTAGGCTGCTGGCACTACCGGCAGCTCCACCGGTAAACGCGCAGTCGGTGTACAGATCGTCTTTGAACTGCTCAATGAAATACCGGGTTGTGCTGTTGAACACGCGCTTGGTCACAGCGTAGATCGCAGTCACATCCACGCCGACATCGATGAACTCGCCGTCCGTGGTGAACTCTGACGGGGCAGTGATCTGCTGGCTTCGCATGATCGAAAAGACCGCCATGCTGCCGTCGGTGGTGTTGGTCATCAGCAACAGGTCAGACTCGTCTGTGCTGGATGCGCGACGCAGGGCGATGCGCTGCGGGCCTTTTAACAGATGACCAGACAGCAGCGAGATCCGCTGCGTGATGTACGTTTGCTGCGTGTCCGTAAAGACGAACTCGTTGAGCGACTTGCCTTGGCGCTGGATGTACACCGAGCCGGATTCAACCAGCTGCACCCGCGTGCCAGGCTTGATGCCATTGCGGCTGACGTTCTTGAAGGTGAAGGTCAGCGGCGTGATCGGATCGGTTCCCTGCTGCGGCACATAGAATTCGCCACCCGTCGTGAACACTTGGAAGTCACGCGAGCTCACAATGTCGGTGATGACGTTCAGTTCATTGGTGTCCAGCGTTGCCTCGACCGCATCATCGTCCAGCGACTCAGACGGCACAAAGTCAAAGAACAGGCCGATCTTGCTGCCCCAGATGGTGGACGGGCGTGACTTGCTGCCACCAAAGTACAGCCTGCCTTCATGGAATGTCACACTGCGCGGCCAGCCCTTGCCTGAGCTCCACACATCCTCATAGCCAGACTCAATCTCCCAGTTGCCCTGGGCGATGTTGCTGGTGTCAAAGAACGGGTATTCGGTAATCGCCTTGACCTTGGTCGTGCTGATGTACTCAACAATCTTGGCACGCCCCTGCGGGCTGGCATTGATGTACTGATTGACGCTGGCAGCGCTGAATGCTGCGTTTTGGGATGTAAGCTCGACGTTGCCAGACACCGCGCTTGGTGTCAGATGGCCAGCGCCCAGCGTGGTCGAGCTCGTCACCGTCAGCGTGAAGGCATACTTTGGGATGCTGTCGAACGTGATGCTTGTCGCTGTCCAACTTGAATCAGACGCGCCGCGTACCAGCTTGACCGGTTGCATATCCGGGTGAACGATAATCAGCGTGTCGGCGCTCTGCGTCCAGCACATGTCATCGACAATGCTGCTGCCGATGGTCGTTGTCAGGTAGTTATTGCCGGTGCTGTTGATGTTGCTGACAACCGCGCCGTTCTTGATGACGTACATGCGGTTGTGCGTGAAGCAGAGCATGTACGAGTCATCGACTGAGAACTGGAACGGCACCAGGCGCACGCCGTTGCCTGCAGACGCGGTGCTGGTGTTCGGCAATTCAAGGATGTGCTTTAGACCAGGCCGACGGCGCAGACCGCCCTGCGGCTGGATCAGCACATTGGTCGCCTTGGATAGCGCGTTGCTGTACGCCTGCAGATCCACGCGAGCTCGCAACAACGGGTCGAGCTCCCCGGTGCTGAAGTTCGTTGTGAAGTCAACAAAGCGCGGCATCAGTTCCTCACTGCGATTAAGGTGAAGTCCTCAATGGCGCGGGTTGGCTGACCCTGCGCGTCAATCTGGGTTGCGGTGCGAAAGTACCCGCCGCGACCGTTCTCGCTTGGATCGCCCACAGCCTTGCGCTCCCAGCGCAGCGACTTGTCCTGCTGCTCAGTGATTGGCTCTGCTAGATGCCAGGCCATCATGTACTTCATCAGCTGGACGAAATAGGGTGGCCAGGCGAACTCACCGACGCTGTACTGATAGTCGATGTACACAGCCTCAAGGTTGGTCAGCAGCTGGTCGCCCTGGATCTCCCAGTCCTTCTGCACCGGGGCTCCGGGGCTGGCGCTGTCATACACGGCACGCGGGCCTGCGAGGCGATCACCCGGCAGCTGGTACGCATAGCGCCAGACCGATGTCGGCGCAGTCAGCAGGCGGGCAAGCTGAATCTTCTTGGTGTTGAATGACCACGGGTACATGACGAGCGTCGAATCCCGCGTGTCAGGGTACAGACGGTCGCAGGCATTGGACTCGTCGGTGCCGTCATTGAAAGACGAAATGGGCTCTGCGCCCAACAGGATCAGAGCATCTGCACAGATCGAAACGCCGGTGTCGCCTGCTGCCATCGCAACCTCTTAATGTGAGAAGGGGCTGGCCCGTATTTCAGAGTCCAGCCCCCGGTACTACGGTTGACCGCGGTTTAATCGCCGTCGGTAGCCGACAGAGTGGTGCCGTCAGTCACATCAACCACGCCCGAAGCGTTGGACACGACATAGACCAAGGTGACAACGGCGGTCGAGCCGGTCGAAGTCACGCAATGGATGATGTCGCCAACCTCAAGGGTGTTGGCCAGCGTGTTGAAATAACCCGAAGTGTTGACATCCGCGATTGCATCTGCGGTTTTGTAGCCATACATCGACGGGGCATTGCCGCGCTTGGACGCGGAGTAGGCGGTAAAGCCAGCTGCATCAAAAGCCATGATTCAGCCCTCCCTATTAAGCTGCAGCCGCGGTGTCGCGGGCAGTGATCTTGACGATACCCTCAGCATCGATGGCAACCGAACCCGCCGAGAACAGCGCATTGACCAGCCAGCTGGTCTTTTCGGGGATGTAGTTGATCTCAGTCTTGGGCGCAATGCCTTCTGCGTAGCCGATAGCATCCTTGTGGAATGCGTACAGGGTACGGTCGGACGAACCGTCGATTGGCAGGCCACCTTCGGAGCGGTCGCCCAGCACATGGAACGTGAAGCCCAGGAACGAGTTGATCTCGCCTTGAACCAGCGCCTTGACGGTGTTGAAGTCCGAGCTGGTGACTGAAGTCTGCTCAAGCATCGCAGCCAACGAGTTGGCGTGGATGATGATGTGACGGCCATCAGCAGGCACGTTCTTGGTGTTCAGGATCTTCGCGGCTTCGCGCAGCTTGGCGACGTTCATATTGGTAGTCGAGCCACCAATCGAATTGGCCACGGTGCCGGTGCCAGAAGCAGCAGCCAGAGCGTCCAGAATCAGCTGATCCTGGCGACGGCCAATCGCAGCGCCGACCACTTGGGCGAGCTCAGAGCGCTCGTCAAAGTTGACCTTTGCCTGCGAGAAGATGTCCGAATATTCGGCGGCGTTCCAGTCCGACAGCGTGCAGGTCACGGTCGAGAAGCCGACGTTCATCGGGGTGACATCGGTCTGGGTTACGCGGGCAGTTGCCACGCCGCGACCGACTTTCGGGAATTTTACTTGGGAGCCTTCGACACCACGACGCTGACGCACAGCGCCCACCAGCATTGCCTTGCCCTGGTAAGCCTGTTTGACTTCAGCATCGAACAGCGTCACAAAGGCATTGCTCAGAGAGATAGCCATGTTGACCTCGTTCGGTTAAGTAGTCAGGGTTTTGCGCGTCGGTGAGCCGGATGTCCGGGCCTTGCTTGCCACTTACGGAGGCCAGTCGGTGGTGTCTCGCCACAGGTCAGGGCCGGTCGCCCGGTATGCCTTGCGGCTGATTGTATTGTCGCGTGAACTATTTGCAACCAGTCCGATTGGCAAATGAACAAAAAAAGCCCCGCCGGGGGAGGTGGCGGGGCAAAGACGCGGCAATGGCAGGCCGCGTGCGAGAGATCAGTCCTTGACCACCTGGGCGAACAGCTTTTCTACCTTTTGGCGGTACGCCGCGTCGGTCTTGTATTTGGGATCGCCCACCATCTGATAGAGCTCCTCCTTGGTCGGAGCGCCTTCCAGCGGGGTGGTTTCAATGGGCATCCTGCCCTCGTAGGTTTCGCGCAGCTTGGCAAGCATCGTGATGCCGCGAGCCGTGCCAGCCATGATCTTGAATTCGTCCCAGTCATCCTGACCCCAGGTTCCCTTGGCGATCAGACCGCGAGCCCAGTCGGCCATGCCGTTGACCAGTGCGCCGCCGTTCGGGCCGAGCTTCTGCATCTCTGCGGCAGCGTCCACAGTCTCGCCGCCGACCAGTTCCTTGGCCGTTTCCTGCAGCTGGCGGGATAGTTCATCGAACTGCGCTTGCGAGATCCCAGCTTCCTTCGCCCAGCCGACCAGCGTCTGAGCCATCGGGTTGTCGGCAGCGTTGTCGCCAAACGAGCTCACATCGTAGTTGCCGTCTGTCGGTGCCTTGTGCTTGCCTTGGCTGATCTGCTTGCGCAGGTCTGCCCAGCTTTTGGACATAGCCTCAAGATTGGCCTCGCCCTTGTCGGCATCCCAGAAGTTGTCGGGCAGATATTCCGGTTTGGTTTTGGGTGCGCCGGTATCGGATGCCGGTGCTGCCGGGTTCTCAGGATTCTTGTGGTCGATAGCGACCGCATCCTTGCTTTCGGTGTTTGTATCGTCTTGCAGGTTCACGTTGTCGAGTAGGCCAGTGCCAGCACTGGGCTCGACGGCGGTGTCTGTAGTCATAGGTTCCTTGCTTGGTTAATCCGCGCCATTAAATCCCGCACGACATTACGCTGCCCCTCGGCAAAGTAAGCGTGCGAGGAGTCCGTACCCGGCACGGCGACAGGTACGTCCACATACATTTCCTGCAGCCATTTCATCAGCGCCAGACCGTCCTCGGTGCCGAGTACGCGCAGGCAGAGCTTTGCCAGGTCATCGCGCTGCTGGGTAGCAGCACGGATGTCCGGCGACTCCTCAAGTTGCTCTAGTTCTTCCCAGCTCATCGCGGCAACTGGGCAGGTGATTCGTTCGGATCGGCAAACGGCGACTTGCCGTCTTTCATCCGCATGACCGCGTGATCGACTGCTTTGTCGATAATCGTTGACGGCATCTTGCTCATGAAGGTTTTCGACTTTGGATCGTTGTTCAACAGATAATCGATCTCCGGCTTGGTCAGAGTCGGCACGATCAGCGGCACTTGGGTTTCCTTCCCGTTCAGGCCGACACCAATGCTGATTTCGGTCATCACGTTGCCGTCAGGGCGTTTGATGACACCAAAGAATCCGGTGCCTTTCTTTGTGCCGTCTGCTCTTTTTCCAAAGTCCATTACATTGCTCCTTCAGGTGCCGGCAGCGCCGCAGGCTCCATGCCTTGCTGCATCATCTGGGCTTGCGCCATCGCGGCCATTGCCTGCGCCTGCTGGGCTTCTTCCTTGATGACGGCGCGTTCCTCGGCAGTGTTGCGCACCATTGCCGGGACACCCAGCTTGTCGCCCACATAATCGACAGCGACCTCGTTCTTGAGTGCCAGCTGGCCATCGGAACCAAAAGCACCGGATTGCATGAGCTGCTGGTACTGGATGATCGCGTTGACTTCCTCCATGTTCTGCGCCATCGCCAGCGGTGCGACCGGCACCACCTTGACCTCCAGGCCGTTGACGCGCAGTGGCAGCTGGATCAGGCCACGCTCGTCCATGACCTCAAGGATCTTGGCCACCAACGGGATCATGGTTTCGTTAATCAAGCGACCGAAGGCAGAGCCAAGGTTTTGCGAGAGCTCCTTCATGCGCTCGACAATCTCGGTGGCCGACCGTGCCGACATGTTCTCTGGCGGCAGGGACTCGTCCAGCAGGATGCGCTTGATGTTGCTGCGCAGGTCGTTGATGACCAGCTGCGACACGTTGAAGTCACCGGAGCGGGGCAGGGCTTGTAGGGCTGGGCCTTGCGGGCCACCGTTGCGAGCCACAGGGATGATCGCGCCAGGGATGATCTTGACGGTGTTCGGGTTCAGCACACCATCGTCTGCCGCGGTGTACACACCAGCAACCGCAATGCTGGCGTTCTTCAGCAGCAGCTCAATGGTTTTGTTCAGCGTCTTGATGTCGGGCAGGGCAGTCATCAGCGGGCCACGACCGTAGATCTCGCCTGCGACCTTCATGTACCGCGAGATCACCCAGGGCGACGATTTGCGGCGGCGGTAGACGATCTCCTCTTTGCCTTCCTTCCAGATAACGTGGTAGCAGTAGTCACCGCGACCAGCGTCATAGATGGTGGCCTCGAGGAACTCAATGTCATCAGCAGGCTTGTCTGCAACCTTGCGCTTTAAGTTGGGCGACATCTTGGCATCAGGCCACTGGCGCTCAATGCTCTCGCCCTTGATCCTCATGCGGCGGTAGACGTTATCGACCTGACCGTTTGCGCCTTCCTCGTAGCTGACCAGGAACAGCGGCACCGGCACAAAGTTGATGGGCGACACATCGTCACCCGGCTGCACCATCATGCAGGCAGTGCCGACAGCCAGATCCAGCAGGAACTCACCGATGGCAATGTCGAAGTTGGACTGCTTCAGCACATCAAACATCTTGTCCCCGTAGGAGTCCAAGATCTGCTGCAGCATGGTTTTCTTTTCAAACGGGATGGTCGGGCCAGCCTCAAGCCGCGACCACTTGCGCTGCGGAGGGAACACCACGGATTGCAGACGGTTGGCAAACCGCTGGGTCGAGTTGATGGCAGTCGAATCAAACACCCGCTGCATCTTCTTGCTGCCAGTCGCGCCACCTTCCCAGACACCATACAGCTGGCGCTGGGGCAGGGCGAACTCATAGGCATCCTGGTACAGCTGCTGAAACTCGTCCTTCTTGGTTTGCGCTGCAGCCTGGCGCTTGATGATCTCCTCGACCTTCAGACGCTTGCCGCCAAGCGGGGTTTTATATTCCATCTTATTTTTCCTTTGCAGCGGCCATGTTGTCGATCAGGTTGGGATAGGGTCTGCCAGCCTTCTGCGCACGACGCATGGCATTGCGCTTCTCCGCGCTTGATAGCTTCTCAGGCTTGCCCAGATCCTTTGGCCTTGGCTTGTCCCAGACTTCTTTCATCATGCGTCCCTCATCAGCGTGCGGTTGGTTCTGCGCACAGCATTGAGCTTCGCACCCTTGCGCTCACCGACCTCGCGGGTGTAGTCCTGCTGCAGCTGGCCGCGCTTCTTCTCAAACTGGCTTGAATCAAAGTCAGCAACCGCTGGGCGCTCTGGCGCAGACGGAGCTTTCGGTGCGCTGCCCCTCATCTTCGGCATTGCGCGATCTCTATAAACTTCGTAACTCGCGGGTCTGCCGGGTTCGATAACTTTTGCCCCGCGTCCACCGCCAAGTGTTTTGGCTGGCACTGCGTCTACATACTCAACAGAATATTCAGCAGGCAGGTTGGCGCTGTTGTATCGCTTGCCGTCGATTTCAAAGAACGGGCCACCGCGTCCATTGATCTGCCTTGCATTGACGCGCTCAGTTGGGTTGGCCTCGTAGTCAGCCATCGCTTGGTTGAATTGCTCAAGGCGGCTTTCATAGTCAGCCTTGGCACGCTCAAACGCTGGCATGTCCTGTTCTTTGTAGCGGCGCACAGCCTCCTCATACGGGGCGAGCTGTTCTGCTGCCGACTTCTGATAGTTGGCAAAGGCCGACTGGTATTCGCCAGTCAAGCCCTCGACGTTCTTGCGGTACTGGTCAGCCAGCCTGGTCAGATCGGACTGCTTGCGCAGCATCATCCGCTTCTGGTATGCGGTCGCCATTACTGCATCCTCATGCCGGAGCCGAGCATTGCCTGCTCAACACCAAGCTCAGGGGTCATGCGCTCTTGCGACAGCAGCGACCTGCGACCACCGCGGGTGCGGGCACGCAGCGCAGATGCTTCCTGCTGTGCAGCCTTGCGACGTTCCTCGTCTGCTGCTGCCTGCACTTCTCTGGCTTTGTTTTCCATTGCCAGCTTGTTCTCTTTGTACTGCAGCTGCTGCGCGTCAAACTGCTGTCGCGCCAGATCCGACTGCTGCTGCAGCGATGTGCTCTGCTTTTGATACTCAGCGGTCTGACGGGCGACTTCGGTGCGCATGGCTTCAGCGTCAGCCTTCTGCTGCTGCAGTGCTCGATCTTGTTGGCGTTGTGCTTCCTTGCGAGCTTTGCGCCCCTCATAGGCGTTGTAAGCGGTCGAAGCAATAATTGCCGTTGCGATCCAGACCATTTATTTCTCCTTCAATTTCAACAGTTCCAAATAGGAATCAAGCTCTGCAAAGTCAGGAGCGATCAGCTCCTGTTCCAGCTTTTCCATGTCAGTCTCAAACGAGTGATGCACGTTCAGCATCACCAAGTCCTCATGCACAAAGCCCACGCGCTTGGCACCAGGCTTGGACACAAACGTCGCTGGAGCCTGCAGCTTTACCACGCCTTCATCGGTTAGCAGCGTGATGCAGCCCTGCGCGATGATGACGATGTGCTCAGACTTGTGGATCTTCCCCACAAACGCCTGACCTGCTGGCATCCTCATCTGCCGCACATACAAGCCATGCGCAAACCAGTGTTCAATCGGCACATCGACCTGCGGCTGCTCTGCCATCCACGCCTGAATGTTCATGACCTGATCGCGCACAGACTTTGTGGCAAAGCCTGAGATCAGCTGCTTTGCGTCATCCGCGCTTATCAAGTCGCTCATGCAAAGGATTCTATTGAAAGTTGGACACCGGGCAATCAATGTGATTGCGCTGCGATATATCAGGCAAAGATGTCGAAGTCAGTCCCGGCCTGTACCTGTGCCGGTGGTCTGCCGCCCAGCTGGTGGGTTCTGGTCATCCGGTTGTACTCCCCGCCACCCAGCATCAGGTACCCAAACGAGTCACCGATGTGAGAATGCTCGTTCTTGTTCGGCGCGTCCCTGAACCGTTCCTGCCCAGCGCCAATAGCCACCCGCTTGAAGTGGTATCCACCGCCCAGGGCTTTTCTCAGCAGCTTGCACTTGCGGTTGACGATCAGCCCTGGCTTGCCTTGAATCAGCCTCTGCATGGGCGCTGCAGCGGCTTCCCGGCGCACCTTGAAGTCATTGCTGGCAGTAGGCTGCGCACGCAGGCCAAGGGTCTTGAGGAAGTCAAAAGCCGTCACCTCGTAGATCGCATCCCGCGCCATACCTGCCGGGTCGCCCCAGACCAGCACCTGGTGATTCGGATAGGCAGCGTTGAGCTCTGCCAGCAGCTGGTGGCCGAAGCGCTCCAGACCCATGTCGAAGGTGACGATCTCGTCGTGGATGACCCAGCGACCGTTTGGCAGGCGCTGGCCAATGGTGGCAGCAGGGGTTAAACCAAAGTCCAGCCCGACCTGAATCGGCACCGTCGGATCGACCTCGGTGTCGCCAGACATGGTGCCGTCCTCATACTCAGGCCAGACGGGGCGACCTTCCTGCACATAGGTGTACTGCCCGCCTGCGTAGCACTTGATCCAGTCAAGGTTCTTACCAAGCAGCATCTGCTGGTAGTAGCCGGGTGGCAGGTTGTTGATGTTCTCAGCCCGCGGGTTGACCTTCCACCACTTGCCTGCAGCGAACACATGGTCATTGGCTTCAGGGTTGTCGGGCAACTCCTCTGGCACGACATCGATCACGCCGCCTGGTTGCTTCCAGAACTTCCACGCATAAGCGCCGGTCATCTTTTCTTTCTCGGCCATGTTGTGCCACCAGTGGTCATCGTCCATCGGGTTGGTGTCCATCCAGATGCCGTGCCAGGTTGCGCCACCGTCGCGCTTGGTCGGGTATCGACCGACCCGGTGCGTCAGGCCATCAATCACAGCCTTGGGGAGCTCGCGGGCTTCATTGACCCATGCACCGGTCAATTCCAGTGAGAGCAGCTTTCTAACGTCCTTGGGCTGGTCGAGCGCCAAAAAGATGACCTCGCAGTCGATCCCGGCAGCATCACCCCTTGCAGGCAGTCGGATGTGGTGGGTGATCGGTGGAGTCCACAGCATCGGGCCGAACGTGGACTCTGGGAACAGATCCAGCCAGGTTTTGATGGTTGTGGTTTTCAGCATCGGGTAGCTGTTCCTGACCACTGCAAACCTCGTATACCTCACGTTGTCGATCGGGGATGGCTTCTGCTTGATGGCCTTCAGGAAGATCTTGCTTGCGCAGCCATAGGACTTGCCCGAGCCCACCGGGCCCATGATGCCCTGCACGAACGCATTGCTCTGGATGAAGTCGTAGATCACTGGGCTCTGGCTGAAATCCAGGTTCAGGCCGGAGCTTGAGATCGCTTTGTCCGATTGTTCTTTCGTTCTTGCCACGTTTCCTCCAGAGACTCATTTTGACCTTGCGCGGATAGCTTCATACGCGTCATACCAAGCAATCGCTGCATCGTTCAGACGTTGGCCTTTACCTTTGGTCGAAGCAGCCATTGCCTGATCTTTGAATTCCCATGCTTTGTCGTAGCACACCTTCGCGCATTCCTCACGCTCGTATTCAATGCCTTTGCAAAAAGCTTGATACACCCACATTGGCGAGTGGCAATACAGCATTCCAGTTGCTTTGAAAAACAGCGCTCGGCGTTCTTGTTCCGTCATGCCTGCCCCCTTGCGCAAATAGTCTCGTCAATCATTTCCTCAAAGAGTCCAATGGCGTGTAGGATGTTTGCTGCGCTAACACCATCAAGAGTTAATCCGTTCATTTCCAGCGCATCTCGCACTTTTTCCCAGTCTGGCTTTTGGAATATACTTAATGGATACGCTTCGCGCCAAGTCTTTAATTGAGACTTTAGCGAGTAAAACTTCTCGCGTTCTGCTGCTGCGCCAGCGGCAAGCAAGGCAGGGGCAAGCTTTGACAGGAAATCTTCTTCACTGATGCTTAAATGCTCAATGTTCGGGCCATGAAAACGGCCTCCAGCCTCCCGCGCCATGCGGATAATGTCATCTCTTGTCATTGCTCACCCCTTGGCGGTGCTACCACGTTCACATCAATCACAGACGGCTTGTCAGACCCGTCGTCCGGGTTGTCCAGCAACCCAGAGGCCTTGGCCAGCAAACGCAGCACGCCTACCTTGTCGTACAGCTCGACCTCAAGCGTGGAGTTCCCATCCTTGTCCGTCTTGACCCGGATGTTCTTAATCGCCTGCAGCGCAGTTTCAGGGATCTGGTGAGCAGGCTTGACCTTCACATTGCCGTACTCGTCCCAGGTCATGATGTCCGTGATCTTCGTATTGGCCATGCACAAGAGCGCATAAGCCACCGCCTCACGGTTCTCAAGGATCGTGGCAGAGCGCTCCAGCCTTCTCTGCACAGACCTGACCCCGCCCCAGTTTGTCAATGGAGGGATCACATTGGTTTGCTTAGGCCTAGCCATCAGAACGGAATATCCGAATCATTTTGCGGCTGGTAGCCATTGGCCTTAGCCTGGTTATGCGCAGACACCTGAATCGAGCAGGCATCACCAATCTGGCAGCTGTAAAAAGCCTGACCAGTCGCATCTTCCTTACGCCACGCCTTGAACCAATGCAGCTGCCCATCCGGCAACATGATCCGACCATCCAAGTCAGGATCTTTCTTGCCCTCACGCTTCTTCTTATTCGCAAACAAACTGCCCTGCCCAGGCCGATGCTCAAATGCCATCTTGCTACCTCCAGTCAAAAACCCCTTGCGGGGAAATAGTCAGAAAAATTTTGGTGTGGTCCCCGCAACGACAGCGTGAGGGGGAGGGGGGAAAGGTGCTCTTTCGGCAACTGACTGCCAGCCGCCAGCCACCGCGACCGTTTGTCCAACCAGCCTGCGCCAGGCCGAGCTCCGACCAGACACCCTTTGACCCCCCCCGCCTGTCCAGATACCCGACGGACGTATGGTTTTTGGACAGACCGCTTTAAACGCTCTGTGAGCCGTTTTCCCTGCCCACCCATGTCTGCCTATTACCCGACCCATGATCGCGCCTTGTAGGTACCTTAGAACCCGCGGAAACGGCATCAGCATTTCACAGCTGGTCTGCAGATATGGTCAGCAGTGCCAGCAGCAGCTCCTCGCCCTCGGGAACGCCCAGACCCTCCGCTTGCTGTTTTGACAGCAGCGTCTGACAGGTTGCGCATAACTCATTGTCAGTTATACCACTATCAATTAATTTCATTGTCAGTTCATTGTTTAAAGTTACTTTTAATTCTCTTTCAATTATCTTGTTAAATAACCTATTAGTACGTTCTGTTAGGTTATGGTCAACCTCCGGGTTGTCAACGAGGTTGTCAATGGAGACTGTCTGCTGGTCAACCTTAGGGTTGTCAATGTGTCCCCCTTTGGATGCCTTTTTGGCAGCGATCTCTGCTTTCATTTTGGCTACTGTCACGGTGTCTCCTTTAGGCATTTGATAAGTCTTTGGTGGTGGTACGACTGGCTTGACTACGCCCTTAATCATGTCCTGGATGCGCCTCAATCCTTCCCGGTCAACCTCCTCTTTTTCCCGCTTCATGTCTGCCTCCTTCATGGCTGGTGATCTGGTGTCCTCAATGCTGCTGGTCACAGCGACTGCTGTCTCGGTGTCAATGGTCGGATCAAAGATCACCCTGACGGTATCTGTCCTCTCGGCCTTAAAGCCCTTCCTGACCACTTCGACATAGCCTCTGGCCTTCAGCTTGACGATCTGCTTGCTAATTGCCTGCTTTGTAACGCCCATGTCCTTGGCAAGTCTGACCTGGCTGACCCAAGTCACTCCGGCTCTGTTGGTGTAGCTGCACAGGATGCACAGCACGCGCACAGCAGCGTCTGAGAGCTCTTTGTCGGTCAGAGCGCGCAATGGCACGACACTGACCTTGCGCTGGTCTGGTGGTAATTCCTTTTCCCGAAGGCGTGGTTTTTTGGGTATCTGAAACTGAACCACGTTATTTACGGCTGACATAACGACACCGCCTGTCTGTAATCATTTTCATTCCTATGTCCCTTGCGTGTATTGCAACGCCAGCAAAGGATTTGCAGGTTGTCAAAGTCAAGTTCTAGGTCAGGCCTGTCGCGCACTGGAACGATATGGTCAACGTGCATTTTTCCTTCGGTTGTCGCACAAGCCATGCACTGCTTTCCGTAATGGGCAAACACCTTGCGGCGCAAGTCCCACCACTCTGGCGGTGGTGGCCGACGCTTTGAGGGCAGGGCGCTCATTGCTTTGGCCTGCCTCATAGGTCTGGATCAATCCAAAACCCAGCATGAAAGATCAGCGGGATAGGATCATATTCATCGCCTTCAGCCTCCATTAACTGCTTTTGCAGACCTATGCACTTCTCATGCAGCTCCAGTACCTTGGCGTAAAGCTCTTTGCCTTCCTCTTGGTACTTGTTATGCAACCTTTTCAGATCGTTGATCTCTTTCGGTGTCATGTATTTTTCTCCTTCAGCGCCCGTTCCACTGCCGCGCCATAAAACACCCAGTCAGCTGACGCGCAGCCAGCCTCAACGGCAATATTGGCGTGCTCCTGCTCTGTCAGCCCCTGCCATTCGCGCTGTAGTGGGGCTGAATTAGCCGGAACTACCCACATACTTGCAACAAAACCAGAACTTGGGTCTTGGTCATATACCCACGGCAACGCATCAATTTTTACATCTGGAATTCCAAGTCTCGGAGAAGTTTGCTT
>JACCDO010057514.1_pt1 | contig 25911 bp, 34 predicted proteins | sample 7446101 | NCBI WGS metagenome assembly JACCDO01 (sample SAMN15323440, study PRJNA562643) | freshwater metagenome | isolation source: river surface water | place: USA:Blue River Watershed | collected 2017-08-16 | reverse complement strand
TCCCTTAATGGTTGTGGTGTTCGTGTTCGAACATTGCCAGGATTGGCTGATTTCGTCTCTGGTCTGGTCAGGATATCGGATTTACATGATCTGGATATGAATGACTTGCTTGGGCGAGCGGCAGTGCCTCCTGAAATAGGATTATTGGAAAAAAATATTCGCAATAAGGTCGTTCTCGTGACGGGGGCTGGCGGATCAATTGGTAGTGAGTTGTGTCGTCAGATTATCAAGTTCTCCCCGAAATCATTAATCTTGATCGATAGCAGTGAGCATGCTCTATATGTAATTTATGAAGAATTAAAAAGAACTATTATTGAGCTGGAAGATGTGCATCTAGAAAGTGATGGCAATAATCCATCTGATGTGTCCTTGCCTTCATTTTTAAATTTGGTTCCCTGCTTGGCTTCAGTGCGAGATGCCAATTTATTATTAAAGATCTTTAGGGTTCATCAGCCGGCTACAGTCTTTCATGCTGCCGCATATAAACATGTACCCTTAGTGGAGCAAAATCCCGCTGAAGGTATTCGTAATAATGTTTTTGGAACCTTTAATTGTGCTCAAGTAAGTTTAGAGTGCGGCGTAAGCAATTTTGTTTTAGTAAGTACTGATAAGGCTGTTAGGCCAACCAACATCATGGGTGCAAGCAAGCGTATTGCGGAGCTAGTTTTGCAAGCCATGGCACAGATTGCCGATAACGAAGATCGTTCAACTAATTTTTCAATGGTTCGATTTGGTAATGTCCTTGGCTCATCAGGATCAGTTGCGCCCCTTTTTGGTGCCCAAATTGCCGCAGGCGGGCCTATTACCTTGACCCATTCTGAGGTAACGCGTTATTTCATGACTATTCCTGAGGCAGCGCAGTTAGTGATTCAGTCGAGTGCAATGGCGGTTGGTGGCGATGTCTTTGTGTTGGATATGGGCGAGCCAGTCCGTATCTATGATCTAGCAGTCAAGATGATTTATTTATCCGGCTTATTGGTTAAGGATGAGGCTCATCCGCATGGTGATATTGAGATTAAGGTAACTGGATTGCGTCCAGGGGAAAAGCTCTACGAGGAGCTTGTGATTGGTGATAATCCTCAGCCAACAACACATCCAAAAATCATGAAGGCTCACGAAGAGTTTTTATCTTGGGATGATTTACAACAAGAACTTGAAAAGCTTAATACCGCTTTGGATGCATGTGATGCTAATTTAATTAGAGGCATGCTTAAAAAGTTAGTGCCTGGCTATAAACCTAATAGTGACTCAGTAGATTGGAACGGGGGGGATTCTAAGTAATGAGCAAGCTATTTAAGATTGACTCTTTCCTTATCACTCCAGGATTTCTCCGAAATAGCGATAGACATGAGCTTTCTTTCAAATCTTAAGCAATTTTTGGTTGATTCATTCTCAAGCCCCAAATATCAAGAGGGGGTTTTGTACTTTGTTATCGAAGAGCTCCCAAATCCGAGGGATTCTGGCCTATTTAAGATTCTTTGCGGAAGCCATCAGATTGCTTTAGATGCTGTTACTTTGGATGAGCCTGGAGTTGTTGTTGCCAATGAGCTAATTGGCTTACATGCTGCCACTATTCGTAAGTACCCATATCAAAAAATTGAGTTTGTGAATATAGCCTCCTGGGCTCAATCAAAGATTGAGGCTCGCATGGCTCGCATCGGCTTAAAGACGTAGTCTAATTACTTTCTAAGTTTTGATGAGTTTAGCAATTCGAGTGCTCAACATATCTCATGACAGTATCAGTTTTTGACCATCTTCCACGCTGCATAATAATTGGCATACTAGCTCCAGAATTGAGTAGATCTTGAGCCGCCCCCACTCGCATGGAATGACCACTGATACTCTGAATTTCAGATTCATCTAATCCAGCTTTCCTAGCAATTTTCTTGTAGATACGATTAATCTGTCCTACACCAATTTTGAGGCTTGTATCTAAGGCCCGGTTTAGCCCACAAAAAAGTATCTTTTGCCCCTCCGGTAATTTACTTATCCATTCTGCTAAAGCTATATGAGTTCTTTCGCTTAGGTGCAACCACTTACCTGTTGAGTCTTGATCAGTTTTGCTTCTCCTTAGAAGAATAGATGATGTTTCAATACCGTTTTTAGTGTTGATTTTGACATCTTTGACTTGCAGAGAGACTAGTTCGCTTCGCCTACATAGCGTGTCATAGGCCACGAGTAATAAAGCCCGATCCCGGATTCCTCTAATGGAGTCTTCGGTAGCTAATACCAACTTTTCCAAGGTGTCGGCATTAATGCCACCCGCTTGTTTGGAAGAGCGGCCTAGCTTGCGATGCATTCTGCGCATCTCAAGAGTGACATCGGGGTCTTTGGTGGGATCTTCAAAACGGTTCAGTCTATGAATAGCCGATAGTCCACACAAGGCTCTTCGAATACTTGCCGAAGATCTGCCGCTATTAGTGAGATCTGCAATATATTGCACAACTAAATGAGGTTGCGCTGGCAATGCATTGGCATTTCTGTAGTGGCAAAAGAGAATGAAATCACTAAAGTCAGCTTGGTAGGCTCGAATGCTGGAAGGCGCGTAGGCACCATCGATTTTTAAGATGGTTTCTTGAAGAAGTTTCGTAGCTCGTTCTAAGTCCAAAGGCCGGACATCTTTGCCTGAACTTTGATTACTGTTAACAACTAGCCCCAGCCTTCTTTTAGCTGGACTTTTAGGATCGGATTGTGCAAAATCTTGATTATTAAGCATATTTTGAACCTCTTTTGTTCAATTTAATAATAATTTAATTCTAAAACGAACTAAATAAATTCATTATAGGATATAAATAGTTTGATTACAAGTGCTCAAATTCGGGCTGCAAGAGCATTGCTTGATTGGTCGCGCCAAATTCTTTCTGAGCGCTCAGGAATTGGGGTATCCGCGCTCATGAGGCTTGAGTCTGCTGATGGAATTCCTAGTGGAAATATCAAAACATTTGAATCGGTACAAAAGGCCTTTGAGCAAGCCGGTATCGAATTCATCGGTACTCCAGAGGATGGTCCTGGTGTGCGGCTCAAAAAATCATCCCCATGAAATGTCCTTCTCCAGAAACGTATTTGCAATTAGGTAAGGCAGTAGCTGGAGCTCGCTTTCCTCAACATACCGCCAAAATCACCGCTGATCCTGCTAAACGCGCAGCGTACCTAAAGCAATCTGGTGAGGCGCCTAGTCCTTATGAGCAGGTATTAAGTTTGGTGAAGGGCTCGATGTCAGTGGCCACTGTTGTAGATAAAGTGGATTTTCGTAAAGATCAGTACCACATCAATTCCACTGGAACCCTGGGCACCGTTTTGTCTACTGTCTTGGCTGACCAAAAGTTATTGCGTGACTCTGTTGGAACCATCACCAAAGAAGGTTTTTTGACCAATACCTATCAAGAAAAACGTGGTAATACTGACCTTTTGATTGCTAAGTTAGAAAAAAATGTAGTGAACTTTTATAAAGGATCATCTCGTACGCCCCCTGTTGGCAGTGTTCCATTTACTGGTCGACTATATGACATGCTCACTGTGGGCTATCAATTCATTGGGCGTGATTTACCAACTAAGCCCTTTGGGTTGCCAGTCACCGATGGCCGCTCTCTCAAGAATTACACCTTAGTGCGCGGTGAGCCATGAGAATTTCCTTTTGATGGCAGTAAGGTCAAGGCAATACGCTACTATAAAACCACTTCTAAAGATGACCCTGCTACTTTTGAGGTATGGTTCTCTGAAAAAGAGCATATTCCACTGCGCTCAGTGATTGGCTTAAATGCCCAGTATGGCGCCACCATTCAGATTGATCTGAAAAAAATCCCTAAGAAGTAATGTATTAGTCTAGGATTCTATTTTGCGATCTACTCTAATCTCGATTATTGCCATCACCTTAATTGGATTTATTCTCTTTAAGGGGGCTGTGAGTTTGCTTTGTGAGCCACAGCAAGCCAATTCTGTTGCTGTGGTGATGTCCAATGTTGTGCCTACAGGCGAGCCTATCAAAGAATCAGGTAATCCAGATCCATTCTCGTGGGAGCCGGTATTGCATCGTTTGGCAAACTTCTTTTCAAAAGCTTGTCCACGTTAATGCATTTACATTAGGGTACTAAGCTTAAGAATAAGTACTCAAAGAAAATAATTAAATGAACCACGCCTTGCAATAGGGTAGTTCTACCAATAGCGAGAGTTAATGCCCCAATAAACAATGACAAGTACATCAAGGTCATATTCAGGGAGCTAATACCAAGACTGAGTGGTAAATCAAAGAAGATGGCGATCGCTGCAACAGCCGGAATCGATAAGCCAATGCTGGCTAAGGCAGAGCCTAGAGCCAAGTTCAAACTACTTTGTAAGCGATTGGCTCTAGCTGCTCTGACGGCGGCAAACCCTTCTGGAAGAAGGACCAACATCGCAATCGCAATACCCACAATCGTTTTGGGTGCGCCAGCTGCTTTTACCCCCGCTTCAATAGCGGGGCTCAATAGTTCTGCAAGACCTACGACGATAATCAGCGAGATGATGAGTGAAATAATACTCACGGTAGTCTTTAGATTACTCGGTTTTGGCGCATGAAAATTGATATCGGTTTTCTTATCCTCAGTTTTAGGTAAGTAATAGTCGCGATGGCTCACTGTTTGGAAAAATAAAAATGCTCCATACAGAGCAAAAGAGGCAATACCTGCAAAAGCTAGTTGACTCCTCGTAAAATCCGGGCCAGGCGTACTGGTAGTCATGATGGGCATCACGAGGATGAAGGTGGCTAAAGCAGTTAATACTGCAAGCGCCGAATTGGTACCTTCATTGCGAAAGCTCATTTCATGATGGGTTAGCCCACCAATAAAAATGCACAGACCAATCACGCCATTCATAACGATCATCACCGTCGCAAATACAGCATCTCTGGCAATAAACTGGGAATCTTCATGACCAGTGAGCATCATTGAGATGATGAGCGAAACCTCAATAATAGTGACGCAGATGGCTAGTACTAAGGAGCCATAGGGCTCACCAGTTTTATGGGCGATCACTTCTGCATGGTGAACGGCCAAAAGTACTCCGCCAATTAGCATGACACTCATGAGTGCAATAAACCAAGTCTGATTGGCTAGGGAGTGAAGCATTTCCATGAATGGGTCTTATCTAATAGATGCAAACGCACTTTTGTGAATTTGCGGTTAAGCTTATAGTTCGAAAAGTGTTGATATTGACGCTTTGTTATTGGAGTTTATAGGTATTTATGAAGGCAATCATTCTTTTTGGCCATGGCGCTCGGGATGCTCGTTGGCGCGAACCATTTGATCGACTGGCTGAGCTCTGGAGAGCGCAGTATGCAGCTGTGCCTGTAGAACTGGCTTTTCTGGAGATGATGCAACCTTCTTTAGAGGAAGCAATAGCCGCCTTGAGCGCTACAGGCGCCAGTGACATTACTGTCGTACCAGTATTTTTTGGACAAGGCGGTCATTTACGCAATGACTTCCCTGTGCTACTAGACTCTTGCCGAGAAAAGTTTCCTCAGATCACTTTAAGCACAACGCCGGCTGTTGGCGAGGATGAAGCTGTCTTGCAAGCCATTATCGATTTTGGTGCTAGAGCCCTCTGATTGATTTCTGAAGGCTTCACCAACCATAATCAGTGCAGGTAAGCTGCTATCAAACCAAGTGTCTGCTTTACCGTCAGCCAACTCTTGTAGGGTGCTGCTCCAAAGTCGCTCACGTGGTGTGCTGACTGCTTCCAAAATTTGCACTGGCGTATCTTGCTTGTGAGTACCACCATGTTGTCCTTGCTCAATTAATCGCTGAGCAATCTTGGCAGCATCTTTTCGACCCATGTAATACACCAAGGTATCAGCGCTGGGATTGGCGATGGGTTGTCCAGCTGGGAGATTTTCAGTACCTTGGGCCAAGGTAATAAAAGCAACGCTTCTGCTCACTCCTCGTAGAGTCAATGATTGTTGAATGCTTGCAGCACCAGCTAAGGCCGCAGTAATACCAGGCACTACTTCCACTGCAATACCTGCAGCCTTGAGTGCTTGAATTTCTTCATCGGCACGTCCAAAGAGCATGGGGTCGCCACCTTTTAGACGCACTACAGTTTGGTATTTCTGGGCAGCATCTACTAAGCGCTTATTGATAAATTGCTGGACAGATGAGAGCTTGCCGCAGCGTTTGCCTACTGCTACTTGAAGCGCTTGTGGGCAAAGAAGGAGCATTTCAGGATCAACTAGCGCGTCATAAAAAACAATATCGGCTTGCTCTAATAGTTTTGCGCCGCGTACGGTAATCAGATCAACCGCACCAGGGCCAGCACCAACCAAGAATACCTTTCCAAGTGCTTTAGCTATGCTGGAGTTATTGAGTGTTGTCATATGAACTTTGGATTTCTTGCTCAAGCACTTACAGTAGCGCGTGTTGTTCTGAGGCCGCGCCAACTATTCTGGGTAGTCACTGAAAACAGAGCAAATTGTTTTAGGGCAACATCCGTCTTTTGATCGGGGCGCAATGCAAAACTATCAAAGCCAACGCGAGCACCTTGTAGGAGCTGATCAATGAGTACATCACCAATCGCTCGAATCTCGCCAGTCCATTGAAAGCGATCTCGTAATAGAGCTGCAGTACTAAAGCTTCTGCCATCTCTGAAAATAGGAAAGTGCGCTGCCACTAAGGGCCATAGCGCTTTACCTTCTTCAATCAGGTCAGCATGCTTGAGAATATCGTCATCCGCGGCAAACCAAACACCAATTTGGCCGGCCTTTGCTTTTTCTTGAATATCTGCTTCTTTATGATGGGTAATCCACCAGGCAAAGGGAACCAATACTTTATGAGCGCCATGCTCTAGGTCTGGCAAACCACCTTCATCTTGGCTGCCACTCCAGATCAGCCATTCATTTTTAGCGAGTGTTGGCTTGCCGTTCTTTGGAAAGTGCAAGATTTGCTCATGTGAAGCAATGGCATTGGTGGCGCTGATATTGAGTTGACTCACGCTACTTCTCCAACAGTCTCTACCTTCTCTTTTTGCTTAGCGTTTTCTTTCTTGTTCTTGTAGGCGGCCTCTTTAAATGGTGCTATACCCAGACGGCGATAAGTTTCAATGAAAGACTCATCCTCATTGCGTTGCTGGGTATAGGTATTGATGATGTTAGTCATCACATCCGGAATTTCATCAGCATAGAAAGAGGGTCCGATTACTTTGCCAATCGCGGCATCATTACCTTGTTCGCCACCTAAAGTGATTTGATACCACTCCTCACCATCTTTATCGACCCCCAGAACGCCAATATTGCCAACGTGATGATGTCCGCAAGAATTGATGCAGCCCGAAATGTTTAAGCTGATATCGCCTAAATCAAATAGGTAATCCAAATCATCAAAACGCTCTTGGATCGCCTTAGCAATTGGCAAGGACTTGGCATTTGCTAGTGAGCAAAAGTCACCGCCAGGGCATGCGATGATATCGGTGAGTAAGCCAATATTAGGTAGAGCTACTTTTTGTTTTTTCGCTTTTTGCCACAGGTCATAAAGCTTAGCTTGCTCAACATCAGCGAGCACTAAGTTTTGTTCGTGAGTAGCACGTAATTCACCAAAGCTGTATTGATCGGCTAAATCAGCAATGGCTAACATTTGCGCAGTAGTGGCATCGCCAGGCGCCACAGTGCCATGGGGTTTGAGTGACAAAATCACGCTGGCATAGCCATCAACTTGATGAGATTTAACGTTACGCTCTAGCCATTTTGAGAAGGCTTTTTTTTCTGTTTCGCTGGCAATATTGATCACTTGCTCATCAGAGAGTTTTGGCAAGCTCTTGTAATCAGGCTTAGTAAAGTGCTGAGCAACACGATCCCACTCTGCTTGAGTGAAGTTGTCATCACCATTTTTGATGTATAGCCATTCGCCTTCAACTTGCCGAGCAAATTCTTCAGGGCTTAAAGCCTTGACTAAAATCTTGATGCGAGCCTTGTAAAGGTTGTCTCTACGACCAAAGCGGTTGTATACCCGTAGTAGGGCGGTGAGATAGCTTGGTAGTAGCTGCCATGGCAATTCGGTCTTGATGAGCGAACCCAAAATGGGTGTGCGACCCATGCCGCCGCCAGCATAAATATCAGCAATGAGTTCGCCTTGAGTATTTTTCTTGAGTTCAATACCTACGTCATGGCATAGTAATACGGTGCGATCTTCTTTGGCACCGTTGATGGCAAACTTAAATTTGCGTGGCAAATGTGCAAATTCAGGGTGCAGTGTTGACCATTGACGTAGTAATTCACAAACAGGACGTGGATCTACATACTCATCACCAGCAACTCCGGCAAAGGCGTCACTTGTAATATTGCGAATACAGTTGCCGGATGTTTGAATGGCATGCATTTCTACTTTGGCAAGTTCAGCCAAAATATCCGGAGTGTTTTCTAAGGTAACCCAGTTGTACTGAATATTCTGACGGGTAGTGAAGTGGCCATAACCTCGATCATACTTCTCGGCAATGAGCGCCATGGTGCGTAATTGCTTGGAATTAAATAATCCATACGGAATTGCCACGCGCAGCATGTAAGCATGGCGTTGATGGTAGAGACCGTTTTGCAGGCGCAAGGGGCGAAACTCTTCCTCTGCTAGGCTGCCATTCAGACGCCGGGCAACCTGGTCTCTAAATTGGGCAACCCGTTGATCTACCAGGGTTTGGTCAATATGGTCATATCTATACATAAGCCACGATTGTCTAGGGATTTTGATATTGCTACAAATACTTAAAAGTCGTTTCTATATAGTAATTTAGATATATAGCGGTCCATTCACCTCCCTGGCATAGCTCTTTTGAATTCTGGGCAAAGGTAATAAAAGTTCCATTTTACAGAATCTGTTATACAGAATATAATGGGTAATGATTCGATCCTTCTCATGTAAAGCGACTGAAGTCTTATTTCATAGCAAGCCATCAGTCAGATTTAAGAGTATTGAGAGGTTAGCTCGGCGAAAATTGTTACAAATACATGCGGCCAGTATTTTATTGGATTTGCGTGTACCACCTGGCAATATGTTGGAAGCTTTACATCGAAGTCGTAAGGGGCAGCATAGTATTCGGATTAATAATCAGTGGCGTATTTGTTTTATTTGGAAAGAAGATGGCGCACACAACGTAGAGATTGTGGATTATCACTAAGGTATATGACCATGACAAAATTACTTGATGAGATTCACCCAGGAGAAATTCTGCTTGAGGACTTTATGAAGCCCATGGCTATTACTGCGCGTCAATTAGCGGCTGACATCGATGTTTCTCCAAGCCGCATTAGTGAAATTGTTCATGGAACTCGACCAATCACCGCTGATACAGCTTTACGACTTGGACTATTTTTCTCGATGGAGCCTCATTTTTGGCTGAACTTGCAGTCAGAATACGATATGAGAATGGCTAAAAGAACGCTGCAAAAAGAAATAGAGCCTAGGATCCGCGTGTTTCAGATGGCTGCTTAAAAAGCAAAAGAGACTTAAAGCCGAAATTCCCGATAGTGCTTATACAGATTGGCAATCGATGCAAAGCCAAGAATAACGATCAAGATTGAAAAAGCATAGTCAACCGTTAAGTAAGTAAAGATACCCATTGGAATGAGTATTGCTGCTCCAATAAAGGCGGCAATAGAGCCCAGTACAACTAACTTAAAGTTTGGAATGAAAGCGCCTAAAGTAATTGCAATAAATACAATGTATAAATCAGATACAAGCTGATCTGCTGTTACAAATACTGTATTTGTAAACTCAGGGTTAGTAAATTTACCCAATACTGCAATCACCAAAATGCTGGCCAAAATAGCAAAGTTGAGTTTTGCTTTAATAAAGATGGCTTTGAGTTGATCGTTCATATTGATCACTGCGTTTTATTAAGAAGCACTACTGCTAAATACGAGACTCATACCAATCCATAGCAATATAAAAGCAACGAGGATTGTGGAGCCAATTTTCTTGAGAAAGTATTCAAGCGTATCCATATAGGCTTCATCGCCTCGGCCAAAGTATTGATCAAAGCGTTTCCATACAAGGCGACCCGCCACAACTGGTAGGAGCATGGCAACAATGCCAAAAATGATGGTGAAAGTGTTATCCATAAAAACTTCTTTCTTGCTAAATACAAATCCTGATGGGTTGGCCCTATCCACTATTTATGGAGTAAGTGCCGGAAAGTCATACAGGATACAGGGGTTGTCGACCAGGATGGATTTTCTGAGATTTTCATCTTGAACCCAAGACCCTAGTAGGTCACACAGGTCAGCATCATGGGGCATCTTTCGCTTGACCATCACATGCGGCCAATCGCCGCCCCAAACTAGCCTATGGGGGTTTGCCTCAATGACCGCATCGTTAAATGGGCGCATATCAACATAAGGAAGATCGCCATCACAAATTCGATAGGGACCAGTCATTTTGACCCATGCGCGGTTACCTTTCAGGAGGTCTAAAAGCCCCAAAAAACCCTCATTCTTAAACCCATATTTGGCATGGGAGTAACCAAAATGCCCAAAAACCAAATCTACTGGAAAGCTTTCAAAGGCTCTAGCCAGATTTGGATATTCATTCACATGCATCAGTAGCTCTAAGTGCCAGCCAAAAGGTTTGATACGCTCAGCCAGCATTCTTAGATTTTGTATGGGTAACCCAGCTGACTGATCAGCAACATCCACAATATTGCAGCGGATACCGCGTACGCCAGATGCATGAAGGCACTCTAACTCTTCATCACTAATTTCATGTACATCATTAGAAACCACCGCCACACCGCGAAACTTTTTTGGATGGACTTTTAGTGCTGCGAGCATGGCTCGATTGTCTGTGCCGTATACACTCGGTTGTACTAGCACTGCGCGATCAATACCTAACATCTCTAGTAGATCTTGGTAATTATTTAGCGTGGCATCGGGTGGTGTATAGATCCGTGCCTGCGAATACGGAAATTGATTGGCTGGGCCACATATATGTGCGTGGCAATCAACCGCCCCAGCCGGAAATCTAATCTGTGGCGATCGGATTTCTGAATCAGGGGCTTGGCACAGCGGTGCTGAAACGGTTTGAGTCAAAGCAATTCTTTATTGTGGTTCGATGTTCGCTTCTTTGGCAATTTTTTGATACTTCGCCATTTCTTCACGAACAAACTTAGCAAATTCAGCAGGGCTCATTGGGGTTGCTTTAATGCCTTTAGTTTCATAAGCAGTTTTGACTTCGGGATCTTGCATCGATTGGTTGATATCGGTGTTGATCTTTTTAATTACTGCAGCTGGAGTTCCTGCGGGAGCCCACACACCAAACCAAAGACCAATTTCAAAAGCGGGGTAGCCTTGCTCAGCAATGCTAGCAATCTCAGGAACTGCCGCATTACGAGTCTTGCTAGTGATACCTAAGGCACGCACTTTGCCACCTTTGAGTTGACCAATGGCTGTATCCAGTGGCGCCATATAAAAAGCCGTGCGACCAGACATCGTGTCAGCAATAGCCTCTGGAGATCCTTTATAAGGCACATGAATAAGCTTGATGCCCATAATTTGGTTGAAGTACTCAGCAGCTAAGTGGGTTGAGCTACCAACGCCAGCAGAGGCAAAGGTAATTTCTCCTGGTTTGGATTTAGCTGCGATTACTAAATCTCGAATAGTTTGATAAGGACCATCTGCTGCCGTAATCATCACATACGGAGTTTGCCCAAGAATAGCGACATCGACCAAGCTCTTGAGCGGGTCATAAGGTAGCTTCTTATAAATTGCTGGATTGGCTGCATAAGAGGCAGATTGCACTAGTAGGGTATAGCCATCTGGTTCCGAGTTCACCACCACACCAGTACCAATGAGTCCACCAGCACCAGGGCGGTTTTCAATAATGACCGATTGCTTCCAGGTTTCGGAAAGATTCTTTGCAACGACACGACCCGCAATATCAGCGCCTGATCCGGTCGTTAATGGCACAACCATTTTGACTGTCCGATTGGGGTAGTTTTGGGCCTGCACCAGGCTAATGCCAAAGCAGAGGCCAGCCGCAATGATGAGCTTGCCAAGAATGAGGCTATTTAGGGCATGCTGTCCCTTTTTAATTGAGGTGAACATCTCGTCTCCTTAGTGTTTTTTAATTTTTTACTTATTTCATTGGATAATCTAACATGCTCTTCACAATAGATAAATAAAGATTGAGGCAAATGACGAAAATGCAGGATGTCCAGACCGCAAAAGTAAATGGGGTAGAGATAGCCTACCGTTTTGACGGCCCTAAAGATGGCCGCGTTTTATTGGTGGCAAATAGCCTGATGGCCAACGGCAGCATGTGGGATTGGAACGTACCCGCTCTTGCTGATCGTTATCGTGTACTCCGTTATGACAAAAGAGGGCATGGACAGTCAGGGGTAAGTCCTGGACCATATACGATTGCCCAATTGGCAGATGACGCAGTTGGATTATTGGATGCGCTCGGAATTGAAAAAGCCCACTTTATGGGCTTATCCATTGGCGGCATGATTGGCCAGCAATTGGGGGCACGTTATCCAGAGCGAGTTCATTCTTTATCGCTTTGCAATTCTGCTTCAGAGATGCCACCACGCAGTTTATGGGAAGAGCGTTTTGAAATTGCTCGAACTCAAGGTATTGCTGGTTTAGTCGATGGCACCATCAAGCGATGGTTCACTGCGCCATTTATCGAGCGCGCTCCAAAAGATATTGAAAAAGTGCGTCAAATGATTTTGGGCACAAATGTGGATGGTTATATGGCTTGTGGAAGTGCGGTGAGGGATATGGCACAAAGCACGATGTTGCTTAAGATCAAAACCCCGACTTTAGTGCTTTCAGGACAATATGATCCAGCCTGTACAGTCGATCAAGGCACTGTTTTACATCGACTCATTGACGGCTCTAAGATGGTAGTGCTTCAAGATGCAGCGCACTTATCCAATATTGAGCAGCCAGCAGCATTTAATCGCACAGTACGCGAATTCATAGATTCTATTGATAGAAGTTTGTAGTGATCGAGTCATAAGGGTACTTAGCACAGAAAGAATTTTGTATGACAATGAAAAAAACCGACCTGTATAAGAACCTAGCCTTAACTACTGCTCAGCGTATGAAAAATGCTGCCAAGACTCCCAAGCTTGGGGCTGCTGAAGCTAAAGCCAAAACTAAAAAAGAGCTAGCTGAGGCAAACCCGATGCTGGCTTCTTTAATGGGCAAGAAAAAACCTTAGTAATTCACTTGAAGCAATCCTCACCATTTCTTCTGATTGATTTTTTAAAGGTCTTTGCGGCTCTTCTGATTATTCTTCACCATTTATCGAGTTATGGGCAGATTGCAGAGGATGCTCGTCAGGCTCTACCCGGCATCATGAATTGGCTTTTTGAGTACGGTCGCTATGCTGTACAAATATTCTTGGTGATGGCGGGTTATTTAGCTGCTCAGTCTTTAACTCGTTACGCTAATGTCAAATTTAGTGCACAAGGATTGCTCAAGGCCGTCCTCAATCGCTATTTGCGCCTATTTGGCCCTTATGCTGCCGCCTTAGTCTTGACGATTGCTTGTGCTTATATTGCCCGCTTTTGGATTAGCGATGAATTTGTGGGTGAAGCCGAAACGCTTTCACAATTTTTAGCTCACCTCTTTTTTATTCAGGGGATCTTAGGGCTGGATTCCATCTCCGCAGGTGCTTGGTATATCGCGATTGATTGGCAGCTATATTCAGTGTTGGCTATTTTGTTAATTTCCTTTCCAAGATATCAGGCAGTCATTTGGGTGATTAGCGTGCTAGCAGTGAGTTCACTTTTGTTCTTTAATCGCTCTGGTACCTATGAGGCCTACTTTATCTATTTCATTGGCTCTTACAGCTTAGGGGTCTTGGCCTACCTAGCTAAGTGCTTTGATAATCAGGGCGTGAATCGCCTAGCCAAAATCGCGCTATTCCTCATCGGACTCATTATTGTCATTTCCTCCTTTCAAGAAATTTGGCTCAGAAACTATTTAGCCTGGTTCGTTGCAATAGCATTGCTATTTTTGGGAAATAAATCATATCCATCTGCAGATAGCAAAATGCTAGAAGCAATTGCTTGGGGAAGTCAGCGTTCTTATTGTGCGTTTCTCATTCACTTTGCATTGATCTTGCTCGCCAATACCCTGTACATTGCAACAGGCATGTACATGCATGAAAGCGGGATCCTAGCGCTTGTCTTGATGTTGGGGGTAGTGATTTGCAGTACTGTCGCTGCAAATTATCTATATCGTGCTGTTGAGCTACCTACAATGCGCCTGAAAATCTAGGTCTAGATTATTTACCTAGAGCCCCATATCTTTTAAGACCCGGAAGATCTCGCGATAAGCTTTAGGCGGCTTATTTTGCTCTTTTTCTCTACGGGCATTCCGAATCAGCGTACGCATATTCTGAATATCCATATCGGGATATTGCTCAATCATTTTGGTGAAAGCTTCATCATTGGCAATTAAGCGATCGCGATAGCTTTCCAAAAAATGGAGCTTGGCAGTTTCTGCTTTACTAACACCCTGAATAGCATCTAAACGTTTCTGAATAGCGTCAAGCTCTTCTTCATCTAAAAAGCGCATGAGTTTGCCAAGATATTGCTTATGGCGACGAATCGCCTCAAAGCTTTTGATCTTATTGGTTTCTGCAATTGCTACTTTAATTGCCTCATCTAAAGGGATAGTTTTGAGAGCATCGCTACTTAAGGCCGCCAAAACTTCTGCCAATTTCTGGCGCTCAGTCATTTGGCGCTTAAGTTCAGACTTGCTAGGGCCTTCATCAGCCTCGACTAGCTTGGGTGTGCGATTCTTCTCATTAATGTGCATACGACCATTTTAGACGGGTATTGGACTATCCTAATTAGATGTCAGGATTCTGGGTATGGTAAATAATAGGTGCTCAAGCATATGACTCAAGCAAATACCTACGACTACATCATTATTGGGGCAGGCAGCGCTGGCTGTATGTTGGCCAAACGTTTGACTGAGAACCCCAAGAAGAAGGTTTTACTCATTGAGGCGGGTAAGAGTGATAACTACATCTGGATTCATATTCCGGTGGGTTATCTGTATTGCATTGATAACCCGAGAGCAGATTGGCGTTTTAAGACCGCTACTGAAAAAGGCCTCAATGGCCGCTCATTAATCTACCCTCGCGGCAGAGTTCTGGGTGGATGCTCTTCCATTAACGGCATGATTTATATGCGTGGCCAAGTCGGTGACTACGACGCTTGGGTGCAGGCTACTGGCGATGATGCTTGGTCTTGGCAAAATGCTCTAGCCCGTTACAAAAAGTTTGAGGATTACCATAGTGCTGCTAATGATTGGCATGGCAAAGGTGGTGAATGGACCGTATCTAAGCAACGCCTACGCTGGCCCATCATGGATAAGTTTAGAGAGGCGGCTGTAGAGGCAGGCATTCCATCATCGGATGACTTTAATCGAGGCGATAACTTTGGCGTAGGCTACTTTGATGTCAGTCAGCGCTCTGGTTTGCGATTAAACACTGCCAAGGCTTTTTTAAAAGAGGCGGCCAAGCGTAGCAATTTGACAGTGATTACTGAAGCAATGGTTGCTAAGCTCAAGATTGATCCAACTACCAAGAGTTGCTTTGGAGTCGAGTATCGCAAAGATGGGGTTCTTCACCAAGCCCTGTGCACAATTGAGTCTGGCGGCGAAGTTTTACTGAGTGCAGGCTCTATTGGCAGCGTACAAATATTAGAGCGATCCGGTATTGGTGATGCTGCACATCTTTCTGCATTAGGCATTCCGGTGATGGCTGATTTGCCTGGTGTTGGTCAAAATCTACAAGACCACCTACAACTGCGCATGATTTATAAAGTCAATGGCATTAAGACTCTCAACACCAAGGCCAACTCTTGGTTTGGTAAGTTGATGATTGGTTTGGAATATCTCTTGAGGCGCTCTGGCCCGATGTCGATGGCACCATCCCAATTGGGTGCTTTTGCTTATAGTTCTCCAACGCAAAAGAGTGCTAATGTGGAATATCACGTGCAACCACTCTCATTAGAGAAGTTTGGCGAAGACTTGCATTCATTTAATGCCTTCACAGCCAGTGTTTGCAATCTAAGACCCACATCTCGTGGCAGTGTGCACATCAATTCCCTTGATCCTGAAGCGCCACCAGTCATTTGCCCAAATTATTTATCAACCGAGGAAGATCGCCAGATTGCGGCTGAATCGTTACGCTTAACACGCAAGATTGTGCAAAGCCCAGCCCTTCAGCCTTATTCACCAGAAGAATACAAGCCGGGTGCACAGTACCAAACTGAAGCAGAGTTGGTTAAAGCCGCTGGTGATATCGGCACCACTATTTTTCATCCGGTTGGCACCTGCAAGATGGGACGTGTAGATGATCCAATGGCAGTATTAGATTCTCAATTACGCGTCAGAGGTATTCAGCACCTACGAGTAGTTGATGCCTCTGCTATGCCCACCATCACTTCAGGTAACACCGCTGCTCCAACGATGATGATTGCAGAGCGTGTTGCGGAGTTACTCACTATTGAATAGTCCTAAAAGCAATCAGCTTCCCTTAAGTCATCTTCTGCTAGCTTTAGCTATTGTGGCGGTGTGGGGAACAAACTTTGTGGTGATCAAACTTTCTTTAGATGCCTTTCCACCATTCCTATTTGCAGCGCTACGTTATACCTTTGCATTTTTACCCTTGGCATTTTTTATACCCAGACCTAAGGTCTCTTGGGCCAATATGTGTGCATATGGTGTTGCCATTGGGGTTGGGCAATTCGGTATCTTATTTTTTGCGATTGATGGGCGAATTTCTCCAGGCTTAGCCTCTTTGGTAGTGCAGACACAGGTATTTTTTACCATTGGATTTGCAATGTTCTTTGCAAAAGAGCGTTTGAAGCTTTATCAAGCAGTTGCTGTCTCGGTATCAATGACCGGCCTCGCAATTATTGCGCTCCATACGGATGCAAACACAACATTTTTGGGATTGGCTTTAGTGGTTCTTGCAGGTCTAGCTTGGGGAATGGGCAATACGGTGAGTCGGCGTGCTGGCTCTATTAATATGCTTGCTTATGTTGTCTGGGCAAGTGTGTTTTCGCTGCCACCACTCTTTCTGATCTCTTGGATTTTTGAAGGTGGATGGGAGCAGATGAGTACTTCAATCAGTTCTGCGCCAATGAGTGCATGGGCTGGCGTGTTTTGGCAATCATGGGGTAACACTGTCTTTGGTTACGCTGCTTGGGCTTGGCTGCTCTCAAAGCATCCTGCTGCAGTAGTGGCACCAGCTCCATTATTGGTGCCGATATTTGGGATGGGTGCTTCGGTCTATTTTTTAAGCGAACCGCTCCCTTTGTGGAAAATTTTGGCTGCTGGCCTAGTGATTACTGGACTGATCGTGAACTTATTTTGGCCGAATCTAGAAAAGTTCTTTAGAAAATAATCAATATTTTCATTGCCTAGTAATAACTTTTGATGCCTTTGGCCATGAGGCTAAATGCCACTGCAAAAGTAAGAATCGAAAAAATTTGCTGTAGGCGCGGACCACTGATTTTTTTACCAAACGCCATTCCAATCAAAAGACCTAATAAAGCCCCTAAAGAGAAGGGAGCTGCAAGCAGTAAATCCAAGTTTCCAGAAGCGGCAGAAAACACGGCGCCACCAGCTGAAATGACCGCAAGCACGCCTAATGAAGTGACCACAATCGATTGAACTGGTAGATCGGTATAGCGCTTCAGTGCAGGAACAATTACAAAGCCACCCCCAACACCCAGAAGCCCAGATAGAAACCCTGCCACTCCACCAGAAAGCATCAGCGCTCTTGCGCAAGGAATATTCCAAGCCAACTTACCAATTGATGGATCTAGCAAACATGGTGGTGGTTTACTCGCTGAGTCAGTGATACCCAATAATTCTCTGCTGGCTTGTTTGTAGAGATTGGTTGATGAATAGAAGAGCGTGAAACTAAATAAAATCAATAATGGTCCATTAGGTACGCGTTGCGCTAACCAAAGACCTATTGGGGATAGTAGTAATCCAAAGATCGCCATAAATCCAGCGGCTTTGTATCTCAAGATTTTATTTTTCAGCCCTAATAGCGCACCAACACCGGCAGCAAGTGCAATAGCAGATAAAGCAATCGGAGCTGCCTCTGCTACTGATAGATGCAGGGCAAAGACGAGCAATGGGACAGACAAAATACCTCCACCAGCGCCAGTAAGGCCCATGAGGAGGCCTACAAGGATGCCTAAGACGGGGCCGATCAGTATTGAGTAATCCATTGCAATTTATTTTATATTAAGATAATATATAAATATATATATTAATTACCAAGATTAACCATAGAAAGACTATTGTGAACTCAAAAGTGCATGCTGACATTAAAGCTTTCTTCGATCCAGAAACCTGGACATTCACCTACGTGGTCTATGCGGGTGAGGGAAGTGCTTGTGTAGTGATTGATTCTGTTTTGAACTATGAATCTAAGTCAGGTCGAACCACTACTAAATCTGCAGATGAGGTAATCCAATTCATTGTTGAGCATAAGCTACAACTCGCTTGGATATTAGAAACCCATGCCCATGCAGACCATCTCACTGCTGCCCCGTATTTGCAAGGTAAGCTTGGTGGCAAAATTGTCATTGGTGATCACATTACCAATGTGCAACAAGTTTTTAAAGGTATCTTCAACTTAGATGAGCAATTTCCAATTGATGGTTCTCAATTTGATCATCTACTCAAGAATGATGAATCACTTACTTTTGGTAATTTATCCTTAAAGGCAATGTACGTTCCAGGTCATACCCCAGCCTGTATGGCTTATGAAATTGGAGATGCCTTATTTGTAGGAGATACATTGTTCATGCCTGATGTTGGTACGGCACGCTGTGATTTTCCGGGAGGAGATGCTAAAGCCCTGTATCAATCCATCCAGAAAATCTTAGCCTATCCTAATGAAACTAAGCTGTACATGTGTCACGATTACCCTCCAAGTAATCGACCAGTGGCCCATCTCAGTACTGTAGGCGCAGAGAAGCAAAGCAATATTCACGTCCATGATGGCATTACTGAAGATGCATTTGTACAAATGCGTAGTAAGCGGGATGCTACTTTAGAGGTGCCTCAACTCATCTTGCCATCGATTCAGGTCAATATTCGTGCTGGTCACTTTCCTGAGCCAGAGGCGAATGGCAAGTCCTATCTCAAAATTCCACTCAATACTCTCTGATATGAATATGCCGATTTCAAAATCTGAGCTTAAGAAAATGCAATCTTCTGCAGAAGATGCTTGCAAGCTCATGAAAGTACTTTCTAACCGAGATCGCATGATGCTCTTATGTGAAATTGGTCAGGGTGAAAAATGCGTTGGCGAGCTTGAAGCTGCCTTAGATCTTCATCAACCGACACTCTCACAGCAATTAACCGTTTTACGAAACGAAAAGCTAGTAAAGACCCGAAGAGATGGCAAGCAAATCTACTACTCGCTTGCTAGCCAGGTGGTTGTTGCGGTGATGGGATTGCTATATAAGCACTATTGCAAAAAATAATGACTGTATCAAAGTGAAGCGGTAATCAAAATTGAGTTAACGTTTTATTAAAAGAAGGGATTCACCATGAAATGCAACGTCGGTGGTATTGATCGTATCTTAAGAATCGCAGTTGGTGCATTGTTAGTGGCACTTGCAGCGAGTAATGTAGTTGGATGGTGGGGCTGGTTGGGTGTGATTCCATTAGCAACTGGATTATTTCGTTTTTGCCCAGCCTATCCTTTATTTGGAATAAATTCTTGCGGAGTATCTGCTGATAAGGGCTCTTGCTGTAAGTAATTAAACTGAATCAAGATTTATCTAGAGGGGATGCCAAGTGCATCCCCTTTTTGATACCCCTTATTTCTAAGCGCAAGATTGAATGAATTAAAAAAATAGTAAAGAACAGCAGTCCCAAGATCCAGTGGGTACTAATAACAGCATCTCGAATTTCTGCAGGTCCGTAATAGAGTAAAGCCCCAGTAGTGAGTAGGGCTAGCAAGAGGCTCAATTGGCTAAAACCACTTAACCATTTCTTTTTAGATTTAAGACCAGCCTTTAAGTGAAAGGGCAGCACCGATCCTAGGGCGAGAGTTGCGATCATCGCAAAGACTCCATGCAAAGCTAAAATATGACGATTTCCTAAAGCTGATCTTTGAACCTGAAACTCATGGCCAAGTAAATATAGACTCCCACTCATTGAGCAGGCAAGCATGCTGATAACGACAAATGATTTTTGCCAGCCTGGCATTTTTCCTAAATGACTCATGCGGCAATCTTGATGGTCTTGGCTGAGAAGTGGGTAAAGCAAGCATGGTCTCGCAGGTTTGAGAGTGCAAGTACCTTGGTAAGCGCGTCTGCATAAACACATTCATTCGCTAAGACAGAATACGATCCTGAGAAATGGAGATGTGCCTCAGATTCATTTTTTGCGAAAGGGTTGATGATGTGGCTTTGCTCTTGATCGCGATTGGAAAAGTACAAGCCACTTGTAGCGATAGCCCCATTTTGCAAAGAGCCAATATCGATTAACTGGTTTGGGCGGCTTGGATTTCGAATTTGCACTGGCCTTGCCGTTCCAAATACTCGCAAATCACCTCCCGCATTCACGCAACCCGATTGAATGCCGCTTGCCAGCAAACTCTCAACAGCCTTATCGACGGCAAACCCTTTGGCAATCCCTCCGAGATCTAGGCATACGGGCTTAGAGGCTCTTAAGGTTTGCGGGTCTATAAAGTGAATATCTTCTATGCCGCCTAGCTCATATTGGGATAGATCAAGATGGCGAGGCAATAAGCCGGCCGCAACAAGTCGATGCCCAATACCGCAATTAAATAAACCATTTGATTGTTGATAAATTTCATGGGCAATCTGAATAATTTCAGCGGTCCAGGGGTGAACTACTAGTGATACTTGATGGGCCCAGCGATTAATTTGATTGAGCTCACTTAAGGGATCATAAAAACTCATCAAGTGTTGAACTTGCCCTACTGCAGTAAATGCATTAGTGATTGCTCCATCACTTTCTTGATCGATAGTGATTTCTACAAATGTTCCCAAAAGGGCTTGGCAGCGGATGGTCATTTAGCCTTTAAAGCTAAGTCATATAAGACTGCCACTCGCTTCACTCCATCGGTAATATGTTTGCAAGAAAGGGTCGCTCCACCAATATTCTGGATATCTTGATTGAGTTTGATAGGGTCCTTCGCCGACTTACCAACAAATTGTTTGCGCCACTGAGCTTCTACTACCTCATAGCCATAAGACTCAACATATTCCAAAATCTCAATACCTAAAATACTGCCGTTGGGAGAGATCCCCATGGCATAGGTAATCATTTCATGTTTGCCGACAACTTCATCAATGACTAGCCAGCTACCATCAGATACTTTCCAGATCCGATCTCCTTGAAAAGGATGGCGAATGCTAGATGCCGCTCGCATTCTTTCTTGGAGGTCATCGGTAATGATGACGGGTGCTTTTGTGAGCCGCTTATTGGGGAATAGAATTTTCTGTACCTGATCTGCTGTGACATAAATCTTTGCATGAGCAATAATGGGCGCGCTGATCATTGCTAAGCCAACTATTGCAAAAGGGTTTGGTTTCCAGTTCATTGAATGTCTTTATCTTTAGTTCAGTGGAAAACCAACTTTGAGAATAAATTCATTGACAGTATGGCTATCCCATACCCGGGCGTTGGAACATTCAGCTTCACCGCCACCCATACAGTTACCGCCAGCCAGTTGATAGCGCCAGGCGCCAGTTACCCACCAGTCTTTGGAGGCGTAGTGCACGTTGGGCCCCACAAAGGTGGCACGTTGTACTTGGTTGCGCAGATTGAGTTCTGAATAATCGTTATGAAAGCGTGCCTCTACACCTGCAGACCACTTGGGAGCAAACCGATAGCTGGCCCCCACTAAAAAATCGAGCATTGATTCGGGGACATTGCCATTCTCAATAAATTTCAAGCGCTCATTTGCTACTACAACATTGCCGGCAAGTATTAAACGATCATCTAGGAAGTTAGACTGTAATAAGAGTCGAGCTGCTAGCTCATCTTTATTTTTACCCCAGGTAGGCTCCAAATAAAATCCTACTCCAACAGGAGAAGTTACTGGATTGGTGAGTCGATAAATAGCTTCCAGTGAGACCCCTTCAATACCACTCTTTCTATATGCTGTAGCAGGATCATGCGAGGATGGCACTGCATAGCCGCCAGTACAGCTTGGCTCATCGCCGCATGCTTCAGGATTGGTGTAGTTTTGATTTGCATTGGTGTAGTAAGAATTGATATAACCCGCAATTTGTAAGTCATTTGTTAAGCCATATTCCAATTCTGATCTAGCAGTCCATGCCTCATAGGTTCCAGCGGCCTGTTGTTGATTGAGTTGTAGGCGTTGTTCAAACTCCAACTTGCCTTTGGGTTGAAGGTCTAGGGTGTAGATCCAGCCGAATACTCCTTCGCCGGCATTGGCAAAGGAGAAATGAAGGGCGCTTGCAATGATGAAGCTAAAGGCAATCAGTCTTTTGATGGTTATTTTCATAGTCGTATCAGGTAGGTGGTTGAAAAAATCTAAATGAGAATAATTCTCAATATAGCATCAAATGAGAATGATTATCAAATAGAAAAAATGACCAGCTTCCGATAAATGGCTTTTCTTATCAGGCTTTTCTGTATTGCTTGTAAGATTTCACTTCAATGAATGCAGAAGCTCTCGAGAAACTCGTCTTAATGAAAATGCCTTACGGCAAACATGCTGGGCGCGCACTCGCAGACTTGCCAGGAAATTATTTAGCCTGGTTTGCAAGAGAGGGATTTCCCAAAGGGGAACTGGGGCAGCTGCTAGAGTTGATGCACACGCTCGATCACAATGGCTTGCGTGGACTTTTGGCCCCCATTCAGAGGGCTCATGGTTTGAATACTAGGCCTTAACTACTTTGATCTGATAATTGCAGTGACTCGGTTGCGCTCATAAGTCACAGTAGCTGAATCTGGTGGGCTACTGTGAACTAAGACAGGCGTAATAGATGTTTGTGATGCAATTTGAGCGACAATTTTTTTAGCCAGGTCACTATTGCGGTCATATTGAATCTCAATACTCGCTACACGGCCTTCTTTAATGTGATTGATGAGTTGATCTATCTTTGTTAACGAGTAATCATCAAAAAAGACCGGGTACCACCCTCCCACCATGGCCTTGTTTGACTTGGGCTCCGGTGTTGCTGCTTGAGCTTTAGTCGCCCCTGTATTGAGCGCTAGCTGAAAATCAATCCCGGTTTTCTGAACCAAGTCTTGATAAGAGATCGGCGGAGTCATAGTGGCTTCGTTGGTGTTCTCAATCCAATAAGCCCAGGCTAAATTTTTACTTGGGTCATAAACCAGTTTGTATAAATGACTTGGAATAGTGACGCGACCGCTACCGATACTGCCGCTATTTCCAGTGGATCCAGTGTAGACATAAATATCTCCAGTTGCTCTTTTGACATAAAGTCTGGTCGGCTCTTCCACATTCTTAGCCCAAATGCCCTGATTGTTTTGTCTAGCCTGGGGCATCATGTTTGCCAATGAGAATGACTGGACCATTGATCGCTCATTCGTCATGTCTCCAGCTGGGGCGTTATGGCCTCGGTCATAACCGCTCCCACGGTAGTCTGAAAGGAGTGAACGCTCAGCTAATGGCAGCCTGGCTTCTTCGTAGAACTGGTTAGTTCTTTTGGGGTGAGGGGCCAATAACTGCTCTCGACTCAACTTCTCTACGGTATAGATAGGCTTCTTGTCTGAGGGCGAGTAATAGATCGCAAAGCTATCAAAGCAAAGGTCACGCCCTACTTGTTGGGTGCTCGGAATCTTCTGCCCTGGGAATAGATCCTTGCAATCCTCAAATAAGGCAAAGGCGCTCAGTGGGTTTAGAAGGCCAAGCAGGACTGCTAGGACAAGAAACTGGCGAACGGATTTCATAGGATGTAAGTGTAGGGGGTGCTAGAAACACCCCTGCCAATTTTTCAATGGAGCTAGCCATGGAGCTAATAGGAATTTGACTCGAGGCGAGAGTTCAGTGTGCCTTTGCCCGACCGTAATGAAGCAGAAATGCTTTCAAAATAATGCCTTGCAATAATTGAGTGTGATTGGGTGTGGCTACTACCGGTAGAAACTGAGGCAGTCTAAAACACTAGATGTATGGTTTTTGAGACCATTTTTTTATCCCAAATCGTAAAAAAGTCCAAAATTAGCCATTTTTTTATAGTATGAAATTAGTACTCCCTAACTTTTATAAGTGGTTGATTTCAATAAATTAAATATTGATATTGGAAAGTATCTAAGGGAGATCCCGTATTTTGAGATCAAAAAGTTATTGAAATCATCTTTCTTATTCTTGACTTGATATAAGAACCTTTTTAGGATGACCCATGTTTTTTAGATATTGCGTTGCAACATAAATCGGTAGTTAGGTTTTTGGGTGACGCAAACAAATAAATGAGTAAATGTTTAACGAATAATTTAAGTGAGATGCAAGTTCAGCCGTCAGCAATCCTGGCCGCTAAAGATCTGCTGACGCATGCCATGAACCCGGTTTACCGAGTGATCAATGGCATCCTGGTCGTTAGTGTATTTATGGTCGTAGGTCTTTGGCTTTCTGGCAACGGCACCAATGCCGGCGCTTTTGATTTAGCCCGCATCTTAGTCCCAGACGAAGCCCGCCATATTGTTTGGAGCAATGGCTTTGGCATGCTCGAGCAATATAAGACTGCAAATGACAGTTCGACCCAGATGGCAGATTCTGAAATCGCCTCGGTGATTTATAACAAAGGTCATTCTCACTCCACTGGCTTCAATAGTGCTAAGCAGCAGACCGTTGCATTGTTAATGCCTTCAGTTGCGCAGGTGCAGGTGAAATCGATTTCTCATTTGTCTGACCGTATTCCGACCTCCAAGATTGATCCACAGGCTCTGGATAGTCATTTGATGAGTTCAATTCAGAATCAACGACTAGTTGCAGATTTCTTTGAGCAGAAATACAAACTCGATCGCGCCAAAATTGAAGAGTATGTATCGAAAACGATTTTGATTGCTAAAGAAGTCAATATTGATCCAGTGCTTCTATTAGCTGTGATTTCCGTGGAGTCAAACTTCAACCCAAACACCAAGAGTCATGCTGGTGCTGAAGGTCTGATGCAGGTGATGACTTCAGTACACAAGGATAAGTATGCTTTGTATGGTGGTACTACTGAAGCAGTGAAGCCTGAAGTCAATATTCGTATCGGCGCCTATATTCTGAAATACCTCATCGCCACCGCAGGCTCATTGCGTAATGGTTTGAAGTACTACGTTGGTGCCGCAAATGCTGAACATGATGGCGGTTATGCCGACAAAGTCATGGCTGAAAGAAATCGCATCATCAGCCTGTGCCAAACCCGCCCTACAAATCGTTTGACCTCAAACGGCAAGAATGTGCGCTCTTAATTTGAGTGGCATATACATAGCAGCATAAATAAAAAGACCACCCTAGGGTGGTCTTTTGCATTCCATCAAGACGAATCTAATGGTGCTTAGTTAACACCATGCAATTCAACATCAAATACTAAAGTTGCATTTGGTGGAATAACACCACCCGCACCGCGAGGACCATAGCCCATATCCGAAGGAATGATGAGCGTACGTTTACCACCGATTTTCATGCCGGCAACGCCTTCATCCCAGCCTTTGATGACATGACCGGCACCCAGGGGAAAGCTAAACAGTTGGCCGCGATCTAATGAGCTATCAAACTTCTGACCCTTATGATCAGCAGCATTCTCGTCATAGAGCCAGCCTGTGTAATGTACGTCAACGTGATTGCCAGCTACCGCTTCTTTGCCATCGCCCACAACGGTATCGATTTTTTTGAGTTCACTCATAATGTTTTTCCTATTTCACACAAATTGATTGGCTAGTATATTCTGAGC
>JACCDO011868328.1_pt1 | contig 25930 bp, 53 predicted proteins | sample 7446101 | NCBI WGS metagenome assembly JACCDO01 (sample SAMN15323440, study PRJNA562643) | freshwater metagenome | isolation source: river surface water | place: USA:Blue River Watershed | collected 2017-08-16 | reverse complement strand
GAAGATGTTCCATCAGATTTTGTATTGCCAAATGTTAGGGAAGTTGTCTGTCCGCCAATGCCGAAATCACCAGAGGCTCTTAGCCATGTGGTTCCGTTCCAGAAGTATAGGAAATTGTCAGTGGTGTCATAGTAGATTTGACCAGTGACTGGATTTGTTGGCTTAGATGATGAAGGAAGGTTTTGAATGCGAGCATTCAACAACTCATTCTTTGTTAGGTCTAAGCTGACTAGAAATTTTCTTGCCATATTATATTACTCCCCTTTTAGGACAGATACGCTGTCCCAGAAAATGCTTGTGCCATTGTTAGTGTAAGCACGTTAATACTATTATAGTCTATTCCCGTCTCTAATACGTCACCACTGCTAGATTTAACAGTCACGTTTGGATGAAACTGTAGGTTGTGTTCTATTCTTAAAGAATATACTCCATTTACTGGACCAGTTACTTGAGAAAGCTCCCAAGGATAGACCATTGCTACTTCTGTATTTAGAAGATAGTTTGGTGCCCCTGCCCATGTTTGATCTGATGGCTTTGGGCCATAGAACCTTGTTGTGTCTTTGTCGTAGTAGAAATCTCCATTTAAACCAAGTGACTCCGCTGGGGCTCCGTTTCCATTAAGGATTCCCTTTCCTCTTGGCCCTTGTACGCCAATGTCTCCAATGACAACTTTATTTACATTTTCGTGAACTATTACTTTTTCAGCCATTATACTGTCACCGATCTACTTAGAGTTAAAAACCCTTCAAGCAACCTTATTTTATTTCCATTTGTGTCTGTAACAACAAGGTCGTATGCGGATTTTGGAAAAATTAATTTGTTTGTTGAAGCGGCAGGAATTGTAACTGTTACAACATTGCCACTAATATTAATACCATTTGATGATGGAGTAGACATTGTAGCCACTAATTGTTTTCCGCCTTTTGTATCTCTTACCTGCATTTTTGCAGTTGATCCTGTAAGGGCTATAGGGTTGTCGTTTGAGTCCAAATACTCAATTTGAAATGAGAAAGTAGCACCTTGGTCTACTTCAAAATTTTTAACTGCTGCCACAATACCCTGCCTTATTTGTATTTTAAATAGAAATGTCCCTATGCCAATTTTAGCATAGGGACAGTCCTAAAGTATTTACTTAGTTACTCCAAATGACTTGTCGTTTGGATTAAGTGCTCTTAGAATTACAGGTGCTACTGCTGCTACTCCAGCCATTGCCAAATCCTTTGGATTTGTATTGCCTGTCATATAAAGTGCTAGTGCTGCTGCGAAGAATGAACGTCCGTAGCTTGCTAGAACTGCTAGTGCTTTTTCCATTTCTGTGACCTTTCCGTCCTTGTTAAGATCTGCCGCTGTTGGCTTCTTAACTGCTGCTTTCTTTGTTGCCATTTTATCTCCTGATAGAGAAGCTGTCTCTATGAATTGGGTTTCCCCAATATATATTCTACCACTAAGCGGAAATATCTACAATTTCGCAATTTCCGTCAGAGGTACAGGCAAGTGTTTGTGTTCCAGATGTTCCGTCTTCTGTTTCATAAAAAGACAAATCTTCCCAGCGGATTGAAGAAGGCATCTTTGCCAGAAGTTCTAAGTATTCTTCTTCAGTTACCTCCTGATAAGGCGCTTGCTTATAGGAGTGGTCTGAATGAGGCAGGAACGAAATACCAGATACTTCATCAAAGTGCTTATAAACCCAAGCACCGACTTCCATCCATTCATCTTCTTTAACAGAAACTGTAATTGAAGGCTTGTGCTCACACCAAGCACGTTGGTAAACAAGCCATGTGTTTAAATGCTCAATTGCTGTAAGATCATTTCTTGTAATTGCACCTTGTGGAGCTTTTACTGGGAATGAAAATACATAAGTGTCATTTGGTTTCATAAAATCATCTTCCACTGGGATTCCAACTTCTTTTAGGAATGTTGAAAGTGGATCTTTCTTATCGCCACGAACTGTGCGAATGTAATATGGTGAATGCCATGCATGCATTCCTGAAGATACCCCGACCAATTGAGATACTGTTCCAGAAGGCTTTACACATGTAATAGCTGCAGACTCAGGAATCCCAATTTTCCCAGCCTCTTCTGCGTTAATTGTTCTTGCATACTCACGAAGGTGTGCAAGAGTTTCTTCAAGCTTATTTAGGTTTTCTTTTCCAGAAAAAAACTTGTTTCCAAACTGTCCAGTAAGTGAAACCCCAAGAAGTCTTTCCTCTTCTGTATTGTCCTTCCAAATCTTACGCAAATACTTAAAGTCTGTTAGCGTTGACTGCCAAGTCCCAAGAATTGTTGCAAGGCGTACCTTCTCTGCGACAGTTGTAGGTGTATCCTTTTCACGTAGTACGACTTCTGAAAGATTACAAAACTGATAAGGACGGAGAATAATTTCTGAGCAAGGATTTGTTCCATAGTGGATTTCAGGGTCTCTACGACCATACTTAGCTGCCTGCTTTTGCGCCGCTGCCACATTATAAATGCCACGTTCACCCGACTTTGAATCATAAAGAGATTTCCATTCTGCTATAAATTGTTCCATCTCTGGCTTGCGAGAATATGCAACTGAATTATTTGAAAGTGCACGTTGTGAATTATTCTCCCACCAGTTTCCTGCTTTTGCTTGAGCCATTTCAATATCATTAATGTTTGAAAGTGAAATCATTGCTGATCTACGAACTCCACCAACAACAACAATCTCACCAATCTTGCACATAATATCGTGAGCTTCAATTGGCTTTAGTTGACGGCCTGCTGCTGACTTAAATTTTGCGATTGTAAAATCAAAAAGGTTGATCAATGGCTGTGGGCCAGATGAGCGACCACCCATTGTCTTAAGACGTGCACCTGCAGGACGAAGCTTACTTACGTCTACCGCTGGAACCTGTCCTGACCAAAGCAGTGCAAGAAGTTCACGGTATGCTTTTGCCCAACCTTGCTTAGAATCTTCTACAGTAATGATAGTTGTAGACTTTTCAAAAGTTTCTGGGACGGAAGGAAGTTTATTTACATACTTGTATTCAACAGAGAATCCAACACCTGTTCCACACATCAAGATATACATTGTTTCATCAAATGATCTTGGATTGTCTACTGGAACAAATGAGCAGTTATATCCTGCAACATGATCTCTGTCAAGAGCTGGGCCTGCTGTCATTACTGAACGCATAGAAGGCATAACACTTCTATCATACACAGCTTGCTTTAACTCTTCTACTGTTTTGTTGTCTGGAACATAGTCCATTGTTTTTAAGTGGGAAAGCATGAAGTCAAAGTATCTATCTACTGTTTCACCCCATGTCTCACGACGGTTATCTTCCTGCAACCATCTTGCATATCTTGACAATGCAATAAAGTTCTCATATGGGTTTTCAATAGTTCTTGACATTTATAGAATACTCTCTTCCGCCGTTTCCAAACAGCTAATAATTTTTTGGGTAAGTCCAAGTATACCTAAATTTTTTTTAGAGGGCAAGGGCTAGGAAAATTTTTTAGATAAATCTTCAAAAGCATTCTTAGTCAACTGATCCCAGTTGTATTTTTGATGGACTTTTTCTGATTGAGCAAAATAATATCCTGAATAAGCTTTATAATTCATTACAACATCAAGCATAAGTTGCTCAAGGTGTTCTCTGTCTGGCTTAAACATTTTTCCAACATATTCATGTCCAACAGATTTAGGAAGCTTGTCATCTGTCAATGTTGACTTTAGCTTTAGAGGTCCAAGAAATTCTTTATAATCCGCCCAATCATAAGTTGAAATTACTGGCATACCAGTTGCTAAACCTTGAAGCGGAATAAAACCAAAACCTTCTCCCCAAGAAGGATATAAAAGTGCGTGGTGAGAGTGATATAAAAATAACAGTTGACTAGTATCATATTCCTCTGTTATAATAGATATATTATTATATATATCTGGTAAAGATAATATATTATTATTATTATATATTCTTATAGTATTAAATAGATGAGCTTTGATTGTTAAGTGATATTTTGGGTTATTGCCAAACAATTTAATAAAAGTTTCAACTGCTAATTGTCCATCTTTTCTTGGAGCAGGTTCTCCAATATGAAGAAATCTAAAAACTCCATCATCTTTTAAACTTCTTTTCTTTGGTTTCCATAAACTTTCAATACCATGTCTGTAAACCTTGACATCTTTTTCAACACCATTTGCTTTAAACACATCTGCTGTCCATTGAGATGTTGCCCACACTTCATCGCATTGATTAAACTTTGTTACCCACATTGGATCCATTGAAGTTGATTCCCAAGGTGTGTATCCAATTTGATATTGACCTCTATGAAATTTAAAGTTATCTGGTTGTGTAAAGTTTATTTGTACTTGAGACTTAGGGTTTGCAAAAGTTACATTATGTCCTAATCTTTGCAATGATTTAACTATATTTTGGCCAGCATAACCAAATCCAACAGCAGGATTTAATCCCGCTCTTACTGTGTAATATGAAATATCCATTTTATCTTTCTGGTTGACTAGCTTGACAAGCCCATACTTTGTTTAGTACTATTATAGTTACTGTCTCTTAGGAGGTTAAAACCTATGGAGAAAAATATGAAGCGTTTGTATGACTTACTTAGTAATTCTACCATATTCGTAATGTTTACGGTAGCTATATATTTTGTAGCAACTACAAACGCAACCGCATATGCTGCAAAAATTGAGGAGCAAATCGCTGCCGAGAAATTGCAGGAAAAAGTGGAAGCTTATTCAGTAGCAACTGATTTAAGTAACTGCCAACTGGTTGAAGTATTAAGCATTGCTGGCTTTGAAGGTCAGTTTCTAAAAAAGGCGTGGGCTGTGTCAAAAACAGAGTCCAACGGAAGACCGCTTGCTTATAACGGAAACAGAAAAACAGGGGACAATTCTTATGGAATCTTTCAGATAAATATGATTGATAACTTAGGAGATGTAAGAAGAGACAAATACGGTCTCACTTCCAATTCAAATCTATATGACCCCATTTTAAACGCAGAAGTCGTTTATAGAATGAGTAGGGCGGGCAAGGACTGGAGTTCTTGGCCAAGCTATGGAACTGTAAGATACAAGGAGTTTGTAAAAGAATTCCCTGATGAGTGTTTAACAATGAAAAAATAAGTAGGGACAGTAAATTAAAACACAATTAATAGTGGCTTATCAGAAGTTGGCGGGGGAGCAAAAAGTTCCCCCGCTTACTTGCCCAATGGACAAATCATTTTTATATCCGAATCTAACGGATCAAGATCAGCTTTACCTATATTGCTTAGAGTGTTCTTATAAAAACTATATGGGTTTAGAGATGTACGAAAAAGTAGAAAAGTATGTAGAGAAATATCATGGCAAGCAGGAACTTAATTAACGGCGGAGAAGTAGAAGAACTTAGAGAACCAATCAATCTTCTTGTAAGAACTCTTGTTCCGCCAAAGTGGATTCTAGTTGATCAAGAGACTGGTCAGGTATATCAGGGTTCCGACAGGATGGACTCGTATGGTCCATGGGTAAGACTAAATGTAGATGATAGATACGTGCCACAGGATATAGCAGATAGAGTTAAAGCAATAATTGAAAGTGCTTCGGCGGTAGAGCAGAAAGTGATATAATAGATATATGTTGAGAACAAAAATTGTTTCTTTGAATGGAACAGCACAAGAACTTACAATCAATGATGTAATTGATAATCCAAATCAAATTTCTATCCAGAACATTTCAGAGTCTGGATATGCATACCTTGGAAATCAGTCAGTGACTAATGAGTCATATGGACACAAGCTTTTCCCTGGACAATCTTTTTCTGTAGACCTTCTTTCAGATGATCAGATCTGGGCAGTGGGAGATTCAGGAGTAGCAGTAGCAGTACTTATTTTGGAGAAGGCATGATCCATATTACTGACCCAGTTGGCGGACAGGTAGTAAGATGGACACCAACTCTAACAGCTAATGGCGGATTTACATTTACTGGAACCAACACTACACACCCTTGCTATAACTCACATTATGTAAAGGTTGGAAAGTTAGTGTCTTTCTACATTGAGATTAATTGCAGTACCATTACAAACTTTGGCACAGGACAGATCAAAACAGAACTTCCATTTATGCCGCTAGCAAACTCAATGAATCATTTTGCTGCATGGGCAAATTTAGATCCAGCGGTTAATCCAGATATTGCAGGACACATTATTTTGCAGGCAGACCACCTTGCTAACACTAAGGTGCTTGATCTACATTGGTTAAGCGCAGCAACTGCTACCCCTAAGCCAATAATGGAGAATATGTTTACAGGAACATCTCCTACAACATTGTCTCCTACCACTAAAATTTACATTAACGGAACTTATATAGCCGCATAATGATAAAAAAAGTGCTCGGCGGCGGTAGAGACACTTCATTTATATGCTATACTAAAATACGGAAACACCTAAACTCTAGAAAATTCTCTAGAGGACATCTTAGAAAGTACTATGAAAATGAGCGAAGAGAACGTCAATCTAGAAGATAACTTGCAGATGGCACAGTACATTATGTTGGCCAGAATTTATGACCTTATGTCTGTTGTTGCATCTCATGTTACTGAAAAGCCAGAGCTAATTCAGAATATCGTTAATTTGCATGAGCAGGGTCATATTCTTGGTCCTATGCCAGCATTTCTACCTAAAGAGAATAATGACTCTACACCCGAAAATACAGAAGAAGCTTCTAGCTGATTTTAGGTCAGGTACTTGCAATAAGTGCCTTGAATTTAGTAAAATAGAACTTAAGTGTACTATGGCAGATGCCCATAGTGCTGAATATTTTTCAGATGAAACATTTAGCTGTCCGATAGGAGAATTCTAATGGGTATTAAATCAGCCTATGAAAATTTTAAAGATCCCAATCAGGTTAAGCCTTGGGATATTGTTAACCCTAAGAAAGAGCATGTAGAGGGCGACGTATATAATCACAGAATGTCTATCTGTAATGCTTGCCCAGAGCTATTTAAGCTAACCAGTCAGTGTAAAGAGTGCCTTTGCATAATGCCGCTTAAGGCTTCTTTATCAGATGCAGAATGCCCACTTGGTAAATGGGGTAAAGATGTGTAAGAACTGTGGAGACTGCTCTACAGAACATAACGGTAGAACAATTGATGATGCTGTCGATGAAATACTAGATAGCCCTATTTAATGGTAGACATTGATTTTATACACACACAATTAGATTGCACATATCTTGAAGTGCTCGGCGGCGTAGAAGCACTTCCTAAATGGTTTAAGGATTTGCCGCCAATTGTAAAACTTTATGAGGATAAAAACTTTGAGGATATGTCTGTAAAAAGATGTACGCCAGTTTTGGATTCATTTATTGGGGGATATTACCTAGCCACTAAGATAGATATCCATGTAAAGTATGTGGGGGATAAGGTAACATTTACTGGAGAGGGATTGTCTAGAGAAGATATTCTAGAGCACCCAATTGCCCAGCTTGGAGATATGCCAATTCCAGAAGGATACGCTAAGTGGGCGTACAAGTGGTTTAACCCATTTACAGTAAAGACCCCAGAGGGATATAGCTGTGTATTTACTCAACCATTTAATAGGCCAGAGTCCCCATTCTATACATTAACAGGGGTGGTAGAAACAGATAACTACTTTCAGCCAGTACTACTGCCATTCTTAATTAAGAAATTTAACGGGGTTATTCCTAAAGGAACTCTCATAGCTCAGATCATTCCATTTAAGCGGGAAGACTATAAAAGCTCAATTAAAATAGCAGATTCAGAATACTTAAAAGTGCAGGCGGAAGAGAGCATGAATTTTGAAAGTAATAGATCAGGTAAGTATAAGAAAGAATATAGAGAGAGAAAACAGTATTTGTAGTTGACTACAAATTACACTTATGTTATTATAAGAGTAGTGTTTGGTTGAGAACCACCATTCTCCCTAACATTAGAAAATCCCCTAGGATCCGCCTCCGAAGGGATTTTCGTCTTTTTGTGATAGAATTATATTATGCCTAGAAGATATTTTTCGCAGAACAGACATATGATGACATATGCTAAACCTACACGTATAGAAAAATATTTTAGTCGACTAATTACCAAGTTAAAGCAACTAATAAATAATAAGTAATTAAAATCATTCCCAAGATAGTTATAAATCTTTGGCCTGTCATAATTTGCTCCAATTATATTCATTTAGCATCTCTTGGGTCATATATTTAGGATCTTCTGTAATATCAAAAAGAATTTTCTGCAAGCTTAGACATTCATCATGTTTCCACCAGGTCATACATCTACCTAACTGTACATTTAAACATCTCTCTAAGACCCCTTCTAGCCTTTTTACAAGGTATCCTAGAATCTCTTCTGCAATGATATGATCATCAAGGTAGATGCTTTCATTCTTGAGCTTTGCAGCAGAAATAGTCATAGCTATTTCATCCCGCCAAATTTTATTCATTTGTGCTCCTTCATATGATTATTTAAAGTCATATAGGCAAAATCAGATCTAACTTCTATTTCCCGCCCACATATTTCACAAATTACTATTCTATGAGATGCCATAATATCCTAGTCGACTAGATTATTTTTAATTTCCTTTAAAATAATTTTATCCATCTGTGATTGCTTAAATTTAGTATAACGCTTAACTAGAGGTAGATTATTTCCATACCACTTAGGAGAATCTGCACAGCTTTCTGCATATCTGATCAAAGACTCATTACATTTGAATCTCTTCATAATAATTTCTCTATCAGTGAGTACCTCAAAATAAAACAAAGGTTCATCTTCCTCAATAATGAGCTTTCCTTGTGTTTCCCACGTTTGAATTTCTACATTCATAGGTCTAAACCAAGAGGATATATCAAATGCTCCTGGGATTAGGGTCCCATATTGGGTATATCCAGGTTTGTGCATCATAGGCGTACTGAATACTCCCATTGTTGGTTCTTCCGCAAAAAATAAATATTTTTGCATGAACGCAAAAGATGCACCCTCTGTAAATGCAGATGGTCTTTCTATTCTAAAGTTTACTCCTGTTTTGCCAAGAGATTCAATTCTAGGATTTTCAGGATCAGACATATCAAACTCTATCTCTGACCTAATTCCGTTTCTAAAAACATATGTGTGCTTAAATCTGCCTGTAGCTGCAGGACATTGCAAGAATCCTCTTGGATGCTTATCTTCTTTATTTCTTTTTTCCATAAGCTCATGCATTAGTAGCTTAGGATCTGGATATAGCATATTCCATGCTCCATAATCACTGGCTTCCGCCGATTCCATAGGAGCCCAATATACAACAAGAGGTTCTTTACTCATAACCCTTATAATAGCATTTATAAGTATTCTGGTCAACTAATATTTCAGATTTCTAGAAATGTTAATATATTTTTAATTTGTATGATACGAGTTTTGCACAGGCTGTGGATAACTGTATAGTGCGCCCATTATCTGTGTGATGCACTTCACAAAAATAGTTTTGCGACACGCCCGAAAAACAGGTCAAAATGTCAGTGGTCTATGTTAGTATTCTATACATAAGATAAACAAAAGAAAGGAGAACAAAATGTTCTCACTAAGTTATAAAATAGAATACAATACTAACCCTGAGTATCCTCTCTCTAAAGAGTTTGGAACTTGTCTAGGTGTTCTCGTAAAAGATGAATACTCTGCTAATGAAATGCTAGACCTACTAGCAGAAAGAGGCACTATCCTAGAGTGTTCTCTAAAAGAATTAGAAAACTATAAGCCTAGTAAGCGTGTAGTCTATGCTACTACCCGCTCTTGGGAATAGTGGTATAAATCACACCCACAGGGTAGCGTGTCGCCTTGTAATTGTCGGACTACTCTGCTAGTCTTCTCTCATAACTAAATAACTAACTAACTAAAAGAAAGAAGGTCTAATAATGGACTATAACGAATACTATGATGAAATCTATCTAGAAATCTATGAGGAGTTTGGTGCTACCGCCGTCTCTGATGTAGACTATGCTAAATCTCTCCAAGATAAGAAAGGTAAGTAAATAAATGACTATAACTTATTCAATTTGGCAAGGCTCTCGCCTACTAAGCATTGACAATGTAGCCCACGAAATGAAGGCTATTGACCATCTAATAGATTCGCTAAATGCTAGCAATCTAGGTAAGAAAGTAAAGTTTTCCGCTAATGTTCAATCTATCAAGACAGGAGATAACAAGTAATGATGTCTAAATGGGATACTATTCAAGCAGATGTAGCAGATGCCTATGTAGGCATAGAAGAAAACCTAGCGTGGGAAGACGCTATCCAAAAGGGAGACATTTCTTTTGATGCTTTTGATGAAGATGAACTAACACTAGATTGGAATGACTAATGACTATTGAACTAAATGACTATGGGCTAATGATTGACCTAGGGGATTTCCTCTATGTATCCCAATCGTGGGCGTTTATTATCTTGTCGGTAGTAGGTGCTACACTTTATACAGTAATCAAGAGAAAGAGGAATAAGTAATGACTACTAATCGTCTACTAACTACCGCCGTCCAATTACTACTAGCGGGAGTTACTATCCCGCTAGTAATCGCCGTAATAAAAGACCTAAAAGAAAACGGGTTAAATTAATGAGCGACGAATTCGGATTTGAAAAAGCTATTCAACTAGATCACCTTAATCTAAAGCAACTAAAAGAACTAGAAAAACTTTTAGAAAAAATTAAATAATAACGGCGTGTCGGCTTGACAAAATCAAGCTGGCCCGCAAAAGACTGCGGGGTTATCCACAGCCCTTAAGACAGCCTGTGGAAAACCCTGAAATTCTTGTGATATTTATCACACGGCTTGAGCGTCTCAAAATATGAAATTACTGGCTAGTAAGTAGAAAAATGTCAGTGGCTTAGGCTATAATTTCAGCATAACAAAAAGAAAGGGGCAAAAATGCTCACTGAAAAAACTCTAAATAAAATCTCTCACGAATATCTAAATGGTGGGGTAAAACAATTTCACCCTGAAATTTCAGTATCAGAAAAAAAGGTATTGCTAAAATATCTTTTCTCTCTAAAGGCGTGTCCTTGCCAAAATTGTCAGTAGTAACTGATACAATCTCCCTATAAATTACTAAAGAAAGGTGACAACTAATGTCAGCAAATGTCTATACAGTCGAAAGTCTTCTTATCGGAAAGACTTATCATTCCCGCACCCTTACAGGTGAAATCATTGACGCAGAAAAAACTTCTGCGGTATGGTATGCAGATTGCGATACCTATCTTGTGCAGGTTAGACCTCACAAATCTTTCAAAGATTCTTATCGCTATTTAGCAGTAAAGGTTGGTGAATAATGAATTTAGAAGAATTCAAGGCTCACGTTATCGCACAACGTGAAGCAACAAAAGCGGAAGCCTTGTCAGTGCTATCTGCTACAATTTCAACAAATAACGAAAGGGAAAACCTAAATGGCTAAAGTAAAAGAACTAATCGAAATTGTTTCTGCTGAATGTGATGAATGCGGTGGCGCAGGATTTATTTTCTTTGGTAATGAATTGGCTTATGATGTAGAGCCTTGCGATTGTATCGCAAATGTTGAAGATGAATTAACAGTAGATTGGGTAAATGAATAATGTATAAACTAACTTGCGCTTATGATAGCAACGCCCCTCATTGGTCTGCTGAATATGAAAATGAATATGGTGCGTGGGAAAACTTTTTCTTATTCACCGATTGGGGAATGGCTAACGAATATTCAACAGTTAATCTCTACACGCCTTCAGGCAAATGCTATACAAAAGTTTTCTATCGTAGTGGAATGGTGGCAGTAAAATGATGACAAGAAAAGACTATGTGGCAACCGCAGAAATTCTAAATTATATGAGCACAAAAACTCACCCTGCTTTATTTTCTAAAGTCGTAACAGATTTTGCGGAGATGTTTGCAAAAGATAATCCTCGATTTGATGTAACAAGATTTCACGAAGCGAGCAACTATCACACAATTTTTGGAAAGGTATAAAATGAATTTAAAAGAAAAAATAAAACGCATTCAGGAATTGCGGAGATCAAATGCCGCAACTCCTGTTCGCAATAAAAAAAAATACACACGAAAAATAAAACATAAAAATAAAACTGATTGAAATTTCAACTAAAGCCCGCAGCTTTTGCGGGGTCGGGCGTGTCGTTACGAGTGTGGTATAAATCACAGGAATTTTGAGCATTTTGATTAGATTTTGTCGGTCCATTCTGCTACAATTGCAACCTCTCCAAATGAAAGGCAAACTAATGGAATACAAAGTATTTTGCACTGGCGATAATTGCGCTGATTATATCCTAATGGACGCATATGAATATGGTTATTATCAGGATGACTTCTTGTGTGCTTCTTGCTATGACGCTGATGAAGTTTCATTCTATGAATTAACTGGATGGGCTGATAATGACGCTCTTGCTTCCGCTGGATTTGGAATGGATGAGGATTACTAATATGTCAGACCTAACCGCTATAATTACCCCCATGAAATTAAAACGTTCTAATGATAGAAAGGTGGCTAACCTTGTCACAAAAAATGGAAAGCAAGCCGCTATTGCTAATACTTTTGGATTACCTGCAGGCAAGGCTTTCTCCTGTCCTGGTGCCACTAGCGTGTGCGAAAGCGTCTGCTATGCGGGAAAGCTTGAAAAACTCTTCCCTGGAGTAAAAACTAATCTTCTTCATAACTGGGAGCTCCTACGCAATGCAGACATGGAGACCATGTATCAATTGCTTAATGAAATGATTATTGATTTCAAGGCTGATTGTGTAAAGAAAGACGCACCGATGTTATTCCGTATCCACTGGGACGGAGATTTCTTTAATGATTTCTACACGTATGCCTGGAAGAATGTAATTAATGATCATGCGGATGTTCAATTCTGGGTTTATACTCGTGTAAAGTCTGCAGCGCTTATTCTTAAGGATATCTCTAATCTATCTCTTTACTATTCTACCGATGATGACAATAAAGAAATTGCTCATGACCTTAAATTAAATTCTGGTATCCGCCTTGCATATTTAGGGAAGACATTCGCCGCAACTGAAAGCACAATGAAAGAATTGACTGGAAAGCCTGGCGCTAAGTGTCCTGAAAATAATAAGTCTATTCCACTTATTAGCAATGCAGGGTCCGCATGTGTTTCATGTGGCCTATGTGTTTATGGTAAGTCAGACATTCGATTTTCTGCGAGTAAAAAATAATGTATGAATTCCTTGGTACCGTGTTTGCAATTGGTATTATTGCATTCTTATGTACACCAATTTTATTAGTCATTTACATGTTGACAAAGCTGAGGTGAGGCCCGCAGTCTTTTGCGGGGTTATCCACAGGTTTAAGTGGGGCTGTGGATAAACACGGGAATTGTGAGAAATGTCACAAAAGCTGCGACACGCCGATGCAGGAATTGTAAATGTCGGTGGGGTAGTGTAAAATAGCGACCATAACGAAAGGGAAAAAATGAAACTCACACACAATGTAAAAGTCAGCGTTGATTTTGATGAAAAAACAATGCCTGATTATGTCTTAACCGCTCTAGTAAATTATTCTGAAAAAGAATTAAATGATTTACTTAGTGGCGTATTTACAGGTGCATTAGATAGTATTGGTGCATTAGATAAGATTAACGCAAACAATTCATACGCCAAAGTAAGTTGGGGGGAGTAATAAATGGGTTACAATACAGCATTAGATTTATCTGAGGAATTAGAATTAGATTTAGAAATGGCTATTGGTATTCATCTCCGCTCTAATCATTACCCTCCCGTTCCCCTTGCTATGGTGCAACCTTGCATAGACGCTATTGACGCATACTATGAGGAGGATTTTGATCGTGAGATACCTCTACCTGATGACATTACTTGGAAAGGTAAGACCTCTTGCCCTGCATCTGCAATTATAGACGCCCACCACTTGGACGCTTGGTTGCCCGAAGTATTGTGAGATAACTCACACTCTAGGGGCTTGATAAATGTCAGACCCCTATGCTAAAATACTACCCTAACAAGAAAGGAAGCAAAATGACAGTAAATGGATACACTTACAAGGTTGGCGATTTATTCACAACCTTAAAGTCAAAGAAAACTGGAGTAATCAAGGAGATTATTCCTAACGCATCTGGCTCGGTGCGAGTGCTACTGGAAATGCCAACGAAAGAAACTCGTTGGACAACAGTTAGCAATTCGGCTCTAGTTTAATTAACTAGCGAAACAGGGGCAGTTTAGAGGGAGTCCTCGCCCAATGTCGTAAGTAAGAACCCTCACACACTTTTTGTCAGACCCCTCTGATAAAATACTCTCCAAACACACAAACGAAAGGTAAGAAATGAGTAGAGCAATCACAGTAAAGGTGGCAACACCAAAGGTAATCAAGGCACTAGAAACTCGCCTAGCAACACTAGAAAAAGACTATGCTTCACAAGAAGCAAACGAAGCCAAGTATCAGAAAGCCCGTGAAAAGTGGCAGAAAGAAATTGGCAAGTGGGCTATCGCAAACTTCGCAAAGTCTGAGAACCTTCGCACAAACTATCGTCAATGGAACAACACTCTCAATGTTGATTTTGACATCATCACAAAGGAAACTGATTTTCCTAAAGAGCCTGAAAAGGATTTTGAGATTATCCATCAGCACACTTATCGTGAGATGAAAGAGGACATCACAAATGCCCTAACAATTCTCAAGATGACAGATGAGGAAACAGTAAATGCTTCTACTATGAAGCAAATTGCTAAGTATCTCTAAATAAAATCGTTCTCGCATAACGATAAATTGCGAACGACCTGAGCAAGTCGCCAAACTGCTCAACCCTTCGGGGCTGCCGCCAGCTGAGATCGAGATAGCGTTCTCACAATGTGAGATGCCCGCAACTATGTGCGGGGGTTATCCACAGGTTACGACCAGTTATCCACAACCCTGAAAATTTGTGAGATTACTCACACGGATCAATTCGGACAAATGACTAACTAATCTAGACAATGTCAGTGCGACCTGTTATAATTGCCAAATCAACTAAACGAAAGGACAAAAAATGGCTCACAATCTAGAAATAGAAAATGGCGAAGTTGCGTTTGCGCTTCGTGGTGCTCCTGCTTGGCATAATCTTGCCAATCGCATCTTCAATAAAGATGAAGATGTAACTACTCAAACAATGCTCGATGAGGCTAAACTTTCCAACTGGAATGTTCGCTTGTCTCCAATCACTGAGCATATTCCAGAATCATTTAACGATGTTTCTCAATCTTCTTTAGTGTTACGCACTAATCCATTTAATGGCGGGACTGATGTTCTTGCTACTGTTGGCAAGCGTTACAAGCCTGTGCAGAATGAAGAATTATTTGCATTTGCTGATGCAATTCACGATGCCAATGCTGATTGCCGTTGGGAATCTGCTGGTTCTCTTAAGAAGGGCAAAGTTGTGTTTGGAACTGTAGATATTCCTCGCACAATGGTTCTTGACCCACAAGGCGCAAATGATGAGACAAAACTATATCTCATTGTTTGGACATCACACGATGGTTCTGTTGCTGTTCAGGCAGCGGTTACACCTGTTCGTGTTGTTTGCCAAAATACTCTAAACCTTGCAATGAAGAGTGCTAAGCAATCTTTCAAGATTCGCCACACACAATCTGTTGAAGGTCGCATTCAAGTTGCTCGTGAGACTCTTGGTCTTGCTCTTGGATACTTTGATGAATTTGAAAAAGAGGCTCAGGGCTTGTTTAATCAAGCAATCACCGATGCTGAATTTTCAAAGTTGATTCAGACAATCTATCCAAAGCCTGATAAGGATTTGAAGGGTGCAATGAAGAAGTGGGAAAACAAGGTTGTTTTGCTTGATGACCTTTACCACAATTCACCAACAAATTCTACAATCAAGGGAACAAAGTGGGGTGCATTTAATGCAATCACTGAACGCCTTGATTACTACCGCTCTGGTCGTGGCAATTCTGAATCGCTAATGGCTGGTGCATCAGGATTTGACCCTGTTCTAACTGCTGAGAAAAATAAAATTCTCAAGTTAGTAAAATCATTTTAACTAAATGATTTAACGGGGGAGAGAAATCTCCCCCGTTTCTATTTGGTTCGTTAGCTTAGTGGTTAAAGCGCTACCCTGTCACGGTAGAGATCACGGGTTCAAATCCCGTACGAATCGCAAGACAATTTGTTTCACATAATGAGACGCCCGCAATATATTGAGGATGTGACCAAGCTCATACGGGACACGTAAAAATTTCACAGGATTTCCTTGTAAATGTCAGTGGGGTGGTGTATAATTCTCGGCATGTCAAATGAATTAATGTCAAGTAAGTACACGTTTGTCTGTGACCCAGATGAATGTGATTGTTTAATTGAACTAACATCATCAGATGGATTTGGATTCCCATCTGGTGTGACAAAGCTCACATGCCCATGTGGTAGAGATACTACATTGGTGTCAGTGGAGCATGCTACAATTCAACCTACAACCACAACGAAAGAGGAACAAATGGAAGAAACAACAATTGGTTCGGATGCATTGCATTCACCTGCAGTGGAATACAATCCTAATCTACTAGTTACATATAAGGTGATTCATGGTTACTCCGACCCTGAATTTACAACCGCCAAGGTTTCCAGCCTTGAATGGGACCTACACAATGCTCGTCAGGCTCAGAAGACTAACGGCGTTCTAACTAACAAGATTAGTTTAGTTAAAGATATTATCACTGAAGCATATTCAGAATCAGAGGACCAAGAAACTCTACGTGCAATTGCTGAAGCGCTTGATATTGAACTAACACGTCAGGTTGAATTTACTTGCACAATCGAAGTTAGCGGAACAATGGAAATTGATTTGCTTTCTGATTGGGGTAATGACCTTGAAGATGAAGTTACAGATAATCTGTATGTTGATTCACAGTCAGGTCGTATTGAAATTGGCGACATTGAAATCTGTCATGTGAGAGAAGCATAATGTACTTTGAACTCACCGCTCCCGATAGGCTCTCCATGGAGAGGGCCTATTGGGATGCACAAATCACAGGGCTAGACCCGCAGGCAATGACACCATTGACATTCAATATTGGAACTGGTAGTATTGAGAAAGTAAGCCGCATTCGTGATAAATATAATCTATCAGAATCATATGTAAGCGAGTACGAGGCAACAGGATACACAGGGAGATAAAATGTCGGACTATAAAGACGGTTTTGATGACGGGTACAAGTTTGCTCGTGAAGAAATCATGGAGAAGTTATCAGAGATTGATATCGCTGACATTGACTCATGGATCTTAGATCGTCTTTCGGAAATGATAGAAGGCGGAACTCTATGACATGGCAAGGCTGCGACAAATGCGAAACAGCACAAGCTTTATACCAAGCTAAGGGATTAGCAGGGGACCTATTCTTTTGTGGGCACCACTACAATGAGTTTAAAGATGCTCTTGACAAGTGGTCCTACGAGATTGTAGAATTAGCACACATCATCAACTCAGAAAAGGCGGAAGTAACAAATGGGAGCACGGATTAATTATCTCTTCAACGAAGGCGCTGAAGAACCTGCAGTATGGCTGTACAGTCATTGGGGCGAGACAGATTGGCAAATAGACATTGCTAATGCTTTAATGCATGCACGTCCACGTTGGCAAGACACATCATATGCTATACGTAACATCATTAGTAAATTAATTGGAAGCGAATGGGACCAAGAAACAGGATTTGGAATTGGTGCCGTTGCTAAGCCGTCTGATTTTGCAGCATGGGATTTCACAGTTGAAATCGACATGGTTAACAAAATGATTGACGGTCACAGTTTTGAGGAGTTTATTGCGTATCACCTTGGTTCAACAATTCCAGTTAACTAGGATATGATATAATATAAATTCAACATAAATAGTTTGGTAAGGCTATCAGGTCACCCTTTCGGCCAAGTCTTTAAATATGCATAGTGTGGATGCAGCCAAACGCCAGGGGCCCAGCAGAGGAGAGACTGCTAGGGCCCCAACTTTTTGCCAGGAAGCCCGCAAAAGACTGAGGATAGCATAAGGTATTTAAGACGGTCAAGTAAATTCACAGGAATTCTCAAGCTTTGAGATCATGTGGTGTGAATCACACGGATATTCTATAGACATTTGTCAGTGCTCTAATATATAATTAGGTCATATCAACGAAAGGATATAAAATGCCAAATTGGTGTTATAACACATTAACTATCCAAGGACCTAAGTCTGAGGTAGATATGATTAAAGATAGATTGAATAAGCCATTTGTATTAGCACAAGAGACATATGGTATGGGTGATATTAGTTCTTCAGGCTTCCCCACCAAAATTAAGCAGGTTGAATATAATAATCCTGTCTTTGCTTTCTTTAATATCCACTCATATAAGGATGACGGAATTACTGATGAGGAGTATGCCTGCCAGCCTGACCGCACAGGTCTAGATACAAATGACCCTAATTGGTTTGCTAAATCTATTGAAATTGCTAAAGTATCTAAAGATTGGTATTCATGGAATAATACCAACTGGGGAACTAAATGGGATGTAGCCGTCCGTGACGGCGAAGAGTATTCTAATACAGAATTACTTGAATATAAATCAGAAGGTGATGATAACTGGCTTGTATATAAATATGAGACTGCATGGTCACCTGCTGTAACTATTCTAACTAAACTAAGTAATCTTGTTCCTAACTGCCTGCTCACATTAGAGTATGAAGAGGAAACAGGCTGGGGTGGGGAATATGAGATTGTCCGTGGTGATGTTAAAACTATTCTAGAATATGAGAATCGTTGCTATGCTTGCCAATCTTTTGATTGTGTTGAGTATTGTGAAAATGATTGTGGTCAATTCTGCTCAGAATGCAATGAGGGTTCTTGGCAAGATGATGAGGCTATGAAAGAATGTCAGACCCATAGTGTATTATTGGAATCTACAGAAAAGGTGGAAGCATGAGTTTCTTAGAAAATGAAAACCAAATGGTAATAGACGCAGAATATTCTTATATTGGTGAACAACTAGTAGAGGAATGGGTTAATTCTAATTTAGATGAAGGCCAACTATATGCAGATTATAGATTTGCTGAAATGTGTGAAAGCAATTATCTAAAAGGTAGATTTAATCAGTTTTATGATTTGAAACCTGAAGACCAATATTACATAGAGTGGGATGAGGAGAAATAATGCTAGGTTATACACAAAAAGATTTAGCAGATATGACATATGGAGTATATCAAGCTGATTTGTTAATTGACGCTGATGAGAATCCTGCTATTCATAACTATCTAGTAACCGCCCACGATTTCTTACAAGGGCTGTGGGCAGAGGGATATTTCGATCATGTCTAAGTCATCACATTTCATAGAATATATGAAACTTCATTTAATTAGTCTTAACCAGGACTTAGATAAAGATTTGAATGTTGAATCTAAAATAAATATTCAAGGACAAATTATGGCTACAGAACATTTGTTGTCAGTGGCTACTGATATAATGAACTCTTCTAACGAAAGGTATGAATAATGGAAATAGTAAAGAATGATAATCAACTCCCGCCCCATTTATTGCGTATGGTTAATTTGGGCATGGACGGGGCAGACATCATGCACGGGGAACTAAAGGTCCTCATGCTAGAAGCAGAACAGCAATTAGAACTAGCCCAAGAAGCAGAAGAAGAATCAGGCGAAGCCATGGATTCTATGGAGCGGAAGTATTGGGAAGGTGTCCTTGAGGCATATGGAGAAATGTACAGTTTAACATATGACATAGCATTTGCTAAAGCAGATAAAGATGTAAGAGATATTAGAGAAAGGATGATTGGCTAATATGGACCTACAAGAGCAAACACGTATGCAAGATGTCTATAAGGATATTAGTTTTATTATAGATAAGATTGGACAACTAGGGGTCTTCCCTCCCTTAGTTTGGGTATGGACTTGGGACGTTGCCAAGAGCATGCTAGAGAACTTCAGAGAAGATGAAGACTACAAGGTCAACATGACTCAGGAAGAGGTCTGGAAACTATTCTGGGAGCAAGCAGACGAGAATGGCTTCACACTTGAATATGGCGTAGAAGACCTTGACGAGCACATCAGTGATTGGTTAATTAAGGTTGGCGCTGTTGAAACCAATGAGGAGGACGAAGATGAAGATGACTGATCGATATGTGGATGAGGTCCTGGCAGAGGCCCAACGGCTTCTGTGGGGAGGATCTGAAACTGAAAATATAGCAGCTCATAACATGATTGCTAAATTAATTAAAGATCGAATGGAAGATCAAAAAAATTCGTGAGGGCAGGCGGAGCTTCTTACGACACTATTTACAAATTCGCCAAAACCTGATAAAATAATAAAAAACAACTGTCTATGAAAGGACAAACCAAATGACAACAAAGCGTGAATATCTAAAGCAGCAGGGCATTACAGTAGGTGCCCGTGGCCGTTTCTCATCAGCAGCAAAGCAGGCTCTATCAGAGGCGACTCAAAAGGGTCTGACCTTCACAGCCGAAAAGCCTACCAAGAAGTAGGCCCCATATAGAACGGGGAGGTTGGTTCCCTTTCGTTGCCAACCTCCCCCCTATAATGATATAATTCAACCAAGAGAAAGAGGCGGTATGGCTAGAAAAAGAACTCCCGAAGAAAAGTTAGCAGAAGTAATGAAGACGGCTATGGACAATACTAACTTTAATGCTCCATTGGTTGCTAATTATCTAATTAACTTTGCTCCACATTATACACAAGATAAAGTAATGGAACTAATTGAAGCCTTGCTCACATATCAATATATGAAATACAATGAAGATTGGGATATGTCGGCGGAAACAAGTTATGGCTTGATAAAGGCTAGAGATTGGTTTAGAACACTTGCAGAGAATGACCAGTTAGAACTAGAAATGTACTAGATACATATATAATAAATTAAAGATACTCCAGGGATTCCCTGGGGTATTTTTTTATGTACGGGCTAAGGGCCAAATTTTCTATTTACGACAGATCTAAAAAAATCACTGGAATTTCTGCAGCTTTCTGCAAAAATGTATATTAAATCTATTATAACTATATAACAATCTGATAAAATTTGGCAGAATTTCTGCAGAATATATTGACAAATACGGGCCAATATGCATATTTACGGGCACATAAAATATATCACTGAAATGCTTGACATGCCCAATATAATATGCTATGGCCAACATGCCAGCAAATTTGACATTACGGGGGCATCTTTGATATGCTCAATTACATGTATATCTAAACTAATATAATACTATAGTCTATGATATACAATCTATAGTATAAATTCTCCACAATGCTCCACTTTACTCCACAAAAAAGGCCCTATAAGGGCCATAGCAAGGAGATAAAAGGGAGGGGGATATGGGAGTATAGCCCATACTCTTTGGGCTTAATCGTGCATTATAGCTGAGTTCATCCAAATTGATCCATTATTATCTATGGAGTATCTCAAGAGCATTGTCTTGCTACATTTGAGACATTTGGGTAAATAGTCTAGTTCTTTACTTAACTCAAGATTCATCTCTGAGTTATCTGATCTACATAGGAAGTTATATGTATATATAATCTACTCTTGATCTTCTTCTTGTTCGTGAGATAGACCTAAAGTGAAGTTATCCCATGTTATATCTATATAGGCTTCTAGGTTATCTAGGATAGCCATTATCTGAAAGTCCCGCCCCAAGTTGGTTTAGGTTCTTCTGGCAACCCTGTTGCCTTATTTACTGGAACACAATTAGGTACTTTCTTACCATTCTTGTTCTTCATTCCAACCTGCTTATATCCGCTCCAGCAAGCCTTCTCCATATTGTTCCATTTGTCCTCATGCTCATCTTCTGAGACATAGGTCTTTGTGATCTCTTCGTCTGTAAGTTCTAGGTTATCCATAGCTCTATTCTACCATTAATCCTTTAGGCATTTAGGGCATTCCCGCACAGCTTCATACCCTACCTTATACATCCCACCACAGTTATAGCATAATATTTCTAGTTGACTAGAATCTGGGAATCCATCATCTCTCTTCCAATGTAAGAAAGATTTAATATACACAGCAGCATAAGCAATTGCTGAAAATATGAAGCCATATTGATCAGTTATTAGAGCATAAGCTATCCATAGGCATTCATTTACTAATAGCACTAGCCATCCCCATATGGTCTTTCGACCCACAAAGAATATGCCTGTTACTCCAATTACTGCTAATATCCATGACCACATCACGCTGCCACCTGCCTAGGAATCATAGCCATACAATGCTTACAAAAATCATAGGTAGAGCCAGTAAAAGGGCATGACCCAGCGTGTTCTAGGTCATGTCCCTTAAACTTACAGATGATTGATTTAAATAGATTAATCATCTTCCTTATCAATCTTTTCAGAGAAGTCTAAATCAGCATAAATATTCTTACGCATTCTCTCTTCTCTCATCTGAGCTGTGCTCAAGATAGTCTTACGCTGTAAGCGTCTTAGGTTCTTTAGATATCTCTTAATTCCATGCTGAGATGTCTGTACATTATTCTTCTTCATCTTCCCACTTCCACTGTGTTTCCCATAATTCCATTAAAGATGTTGATCCAATATCATCAAAGAAGTATCTATTCTTCTTTTCACTAAATGTCCAACCCTTCCATAGGCCAGTTTCTTCTTCCGCCCAAGTAAGATTACCTGGCCCCTTTAAATCAAATGACTTAAATTGTTTCTGAATGTTCTCTACCGCCGCCGCACTTTTCGCACTTTTAGACCTAAATATACTCATATTAATCAATCATTCTTCCCATTAGTTCGCCATCTTCTTCCACAACTTTTTGTATAGCAGCGTCAATACGCTGCTTTCGCTTTTCTTTCTTATCTAAGAAATCAATGAACAAACCCATAGGGTAGCCAATGGCAAACCCTATGAGCAGTCCAAATAAAAACTCTGTCATCTTAGAAAGGGACGTCCCCAGTCATTGACCATACGCCAGCAGGCTCAGGCTTTGACTTGCTAAGACTTCTTGTTGTGACCGCAATGGTCTCTGCACGAATATCGTATGAGTTGCGTTGATTGCCAGACTGGTCTTTCCAGTTCTCTTCATAGATTGTGCCAGTAATTGTTACTTCTTGGCCTTTGTTTAGTACGTCCTTAGAAGCCTCTGCAAGCTTATTCCAGACCTTAACTGTCCACCATGATGTGAGCTTATCTTCCCACATACCTGTTTCTTCATTCTTGCCACGATCATTTGTTACTACTCGTAGCTTTAATCCGCCATTACTTAGTACTGTCGGTTCCTGCCCAATTCTACCTGTAAGGGTAATCGTTGGATTTGCCATGTGCTTTTCTCCTTGTCTATTTCGGTGTTGCTAGAGCGAGTGACCAGAATCGAACTGGCACTATCTGCTTGGAAGGCAGAGACACTACCATTATGTAACACTCGCAATTACATAATTATATATAATTTAAATTGGTCTGTCAAGAGTCAAAGGTAATACTAACAGGGTAATACTGCTGTTTTATGGCGTCTGGGCCAATCTTTTTCTTAGCTATTACAGCCCAATGATCTTCTGGAGCTAAATTAATAAATAGCATTCTGCAGTAATCTTCTGGGTTTTCTGATGGATATTCTGGTCTTCCATGCTCATCCTCATCACCCTTTAGAAATATTCCAGAAGCTTTTTTATCTTTAAATAAGATTTCTTTATTGCTTAATTTATCAAGTATCTTTACGCCCCACTCTGGCATTGTTGTATCTAAACAAATATCTATTGTATGCGTTGATGGAAGAGTGTCTACATGCATAAATAGCTTTGGGATATTGCCATCAACAATTTGATATCTTGTAACCTGATTGTATGTAATCTCTAGGTTTGGCACACCAAATTCTTTTCTAGCAACCTCTAGAATTTGATCTTCAAGGACCTTGTCAAACTCGAAGACTGTATCATATCTGCCAAATCTAGTAGAATAGTTAAACATCTTAAATTCACTATCTATTTTATTGCATACAGATTCTATTTCATTAAATAAACTTTCCTCAAAAACTGTTTCTTTGTAAAAAGACTTCATTTCTCTCCTTAAATAATATAGCCCCATATCTCTATGGGGCTATACGTAATGCATATTAGTTCGGATTCTTTATAGAATCTGAAACTGATCCAATGTGCAATGAGTTTTTCTTACGCTTCCCGCCCTGATCAGAGTTCAAATTAATTGTGTCTCTTGAGGTTGTTGCGCCAGATGGCTCATTGTTTGGTGGAGGCGTGGTGCCAGTTCCGTTATCCACGGTTAGCAGCGTCTCCTAGAGCACCAAGTGTATTTTCTGAATCCATTCCCATAATAGCTCCAAGATAAACTGAAGATTCATTTTGAATAGATTGATCAGAAACAGCTGGTGATGCAACTGTTGAGCATCCACACATCTCGCACATATTACTTACCGCCGTTGCCCAAGCCTGCGCCATCTTGTGATGACTTGTCTGATGCTGGGAATGCTGAAGCTGGTGCCTGTCCTGTTGGATTTAGGTCCAAAGTGTTTGAGCCTGATTGCTCTCCTGTTTCGTTAAATCCTGTTAAGTTAATACCGTCTGTCATTTTTTTCTCCTATAGGTTGTAATTAGACCTGCATGCTTTTGGTCTACTATAATTATAGCATTAGTTATATTCTTTTTTAGACCAAAGATTTCTCTTGTACCATCCGTACATGACGGAAGATACATTATATGCCCTTCTAAGGTTATCTTTTCTTAATTCTGGGTTTTCTACTGAATCCCACTTTTCTCTTTTAAAAGGAATAATTTGAAATATTGGAGTCCCTCTAGGAACCACACCCTCAAAACCCTCTTTAACAAAAAACGGGAGCCTTCCCGTAGGGAATAAGTCTTTGTCGCAATCTATAACACCGCTTAATGTCATAAATGGAAGGTCATACTGATTCAATGGCTGTGTTATTAGTATGCTGTACCCTGGCGGTGTTTTAATTAAATAAGGATTGTGCCAAACAAAATGCCTATCGTGATACCCAGATGGTGCTGGCATTGGATAACTTGCTTCCTGACCCCTTGAGGACAACGGATTGTGTATTTGTTTTGTATCCATAGCTGATGTTCCAATTGCAGAGCCAGGCCAAAGTATCTCTGGACCATTTGGTCCCTGAGTAATTTGTAGGTCTGTCCAAAGCTCTGCTGTATAACCAGTTAAAAGTGTATCCATAAATGGAACACATGATTTCATTGCAATATTCATACCGCTTTTTTCAAGTCTTGGTTTGCCACCAAAAAATGCAGAAGCCTTTGAATACCATTCTGGAATATAATTTTTTGAAGGCTTAGGTATTGGCATATACTCTTCAACTGAAGAGAACTCTATCTTTGGCATTACTTGGCCTTTGCGTATCCAGTTTTCTTTTTATTCATTGATCCTGGAAGCTTTCCTCCTGGACCTTTATGATTAGCTTGGCGAATCTTTAATGCCGCCTCAATCTTTTTTAAGTGCTTTCCCATTTTTATTCCCTTACTAGTCTAAAGTAATGCTCAAGGCAAACATCTATTCCTGTATGTTCAGCTGAAGAGTATAGTCTTTCTGCTGGTCCATAACAGTCTTTAATCTGACATAAATCAAAATTAAAGGCATCTATGTCTCCACGAGATTTTATTTCTATATTCAATATGTTCCCTCCAGTTGATCTGGAGGAGTAGGTGCTGTCAACAATGTCCCACATTCGGCACACTTGCAGTCCAGCATATACATTTCAATTTCATATGTTTCTGGATCAAATACTGCATTTATATTAAGCATGGTGGAAGCACAGTTCGGGCAAGCCGCTGTTGGAATTCCACGCATGTCCAATGTCACTGTAGGATGAGTCCAAAATGCTTAGCGATTGATAGTGTTGCAAGTAGTGTCCAAAGAATATTAAACCAAATAATAGTTGGCAATGTCTTTACTGTAGAAGACCAGATCAAAGCAAGGCTTGAGATCAAAGCAAAGATGTACAACCACCAAAACTGCTT
>JACCDO010179537.1_pt1 | contig 25941 bp, 21 predicted proteins | sample 7446101 | NCBI WGS metagenome assembly JACCDO01 (sample SAMN15323440, study PRJNA562643) | freshwater metagenome | isolation source: river surface water | place: USA:Blue River Watershed | collected 2017-08-16 | reverse complement strand
TGATAATCGATTATAATGACCCAGGATATTCCGCGTATAGAACATTATGGTTTGCAGAAGGTGTAACTATGGTTTCATATGGTGGTAAATGGATAATGAAATCATCATCAACTGGTGATGGATTACCTAAAAGAAGTATAGTAATGTGGGGTGGAGACCAAAATGATATACCTGCAGGTTGGGCATTATGTGACGGTAGTGTGTTCCACGGTGTTACTACACCCGATTTACGTGGTAGATTTGTATTAGGTTATAATCCTAATGTATCAATACCAACCGATAGTTCAGGTAGTAGAGCACCAGTCAATTCAATAGGTAATGTAAGTGGTGAATTAAATCACGAATTAAAAATTGGTGAAATTCCAGCTCATAAACATGGCGTTAATGATGATGGTCATAGTCATGTTTGTTCAGCGAACGATGCCGGAAGCACAAGTAGTACATTTGGACAATCAACAGGAAGTGATAATTTAATTGGATATCAAGGTGATTTAACTACAAATCTTGCATATACTGGTATTTCAAATAAATGGACTGGAGGTCATAATTCAGCAGTAGATGGTACAACTGATTTAGCACCAAACGTAGCATATACAGAAACACACAATAATATGCCACCATATTTTGTATTAGCTTATATTATGAAGTGCTATTGAAAGAACCAAGTTTCTTTCATACTATCTCCTTAGTATTACACCTTTCCTTTTATTGTATTAATTTGTTTATGATTTTTACAATCAAATTATCAATTAAATAGGTGAATAAATAGGCGTAATATTATACAAAATTACATTATTAAACATACTGTTATGTAAGATTATGTAGAACTTGTATAGATTAACGCAAATCAATTAAGAATTATAAAAATATTTTTATAAAAAAAAATAATTAATTTAATAAACAAATAAAAAATATATTTATTTTGTAAATAAGTTTTTTATAAAACAAATATATCTAATAATTATATAAATGACAATAGGTAATATCATTCAATTAGAAGCTAAAGGACCTGAAGAAGAAATTTTATATGGAAATCCACAAATGACTCACTTTAAAAAGGTATTTAATAGATGCACAAATTTCGCAACTGATTATTATAAAATAGCGGATAACGAAATTAAAAGTATGGATTTTGGTTCAAGAATTAAAGTAAAATTATTAAGTAATGGAGACTTATTAGGAGGTGTTTATTTATATATTAAATTTACTGATTTAGTTCGTAAAACACCATTTGTTAATTACGATGGTTCTACTACATTAGAACCACAATTTACTTCATATGTAAATGGTATCGGATTTAATATTATAGAAGAAATCAAGTTTTTTATTGGTGGTCAAGAAATTGAAACATTAAATGGTGAATTAATATTTTTAATTAATGAATTATTAAATAATTATTCTAAAAAACAATCATTTTATAAAATGAATAAATATTATCCTGGTTCATTTGAAGTAGGTCGCACAAATACTAAGAATGTTAATACCTTATTATATATTCCATTGTTCTTTTCAAGGGCTTCTTATTCATATTTACCATTGTGTGCTCTCCGTAATTCTGAAATTTATTTAGATATCAAATTAAAAGATGCAAATAGTTGTATAACTAACTCATATAATGTATCAAATGGATTATCACCAGTTCCAGGTGTAAATGGGTTTGATGCATCTGGTAATCCATCACCATCAATAGTTGAATTGAATGAAATATATAATGAACAAGTTAAAATAGGTATAGATAAGATAGAATTATTTACAAAAAATATATTTTTAGACCATCAAGAAAAGAAATTATTTATGAATAGTGATATATATACATTAATAGAAACATTTAATATTGGAACTCAGGATACATTTGAAGAACCAAATGGTCATTCACAATATACTTTTCCATTAGATTTTTATGGTCCAACTAAATATATATTTTGGGTTTTACAAAGAGAAGATGTATTTAATGCTAAAGTATTGGATAATTATACTACATCTTTTAACTTAAAATATAAAGGTTATTATGGATTTGATACTGATGACCATTTAATGGATGAAGCTGTTATAATGGTTAATAATACAGAATTAACAAATATGAAAAATGCAGTGTTTTTATCAGATATCCAAATGTATGATAATTTCAATTCTGGAACAAACTTAAATTTATATAATTTTTCATTTGCATTAAATCCTCAATTAAGTGAACCTAGCGGAACTTTAAATTTCTCTAGATTACATCGTAAAGATTTAAGAATAAAATTAGTCGACCCATCTACATATTTAAATACATGTGATTGTAATAATATTAATAATAAAATATTATTAAGAACATATTCATGTAGTTATAATATATTAAGAATTAGAGATGGTTTAGGTGGTTTAGAATATAAACAATAAATTAATTTATAAAAATTCAATATTTAACTTATAAATTAATTTATAATTTTTTATTAATTTTCTCTAATTCATCGATTGGTGTCCTATAATTATATAGAGGAGTCTTCGCTTTATTTTTTCTAATAATTGAATATTCAATCATTCTTCGATAAAATAACTCCTCGTAATCACTTAGAGATAAATCTAAATCGTATTTTGCATCAAAATCATCACTACCATAAATGCGACGATGATATATATTTAGTTTTTGATATAATTCATATTTAATTTTCGATTCAATGGTATCTATATTCGCTAATAATTCAGATTCAGACATATTATCGCATGCAAATAAGTCATAATCTGTAATATTACTACTTGTTGCATAATATTTTACAAGTAATTGTCGAAATAGCATTTTTAAATTTTCCATTTTATAATAATAAAATATAAATTTGATTATTTTATTTTTATAATTATTTATAATTAATAAAACTAATTATTATTAAAAAAATGAATCTCCGTAATGCTAAACAATTTAATCGTATTGTATTCTTTGATTTAGAAACAACAGGATTTAATATATTTCATAATGAAATAATAGAAATTGCTGCAAAAGATAACTATGGAAACTCGTGGTCATCATTAATTTATACACCAAAACAAATTCCGACTAAAATTACTGATATTACAAAAATAAATAATTCAATGCTAATTGGTATGCCAACAATTGAAACAGGGTTAAATAAATTAATAAAATTTATTATGGGTGATAATAGCGAGCATAATATACAAAATATACCAGATGATACAAAACCATTTGCAAAATATTGTATAGGTCATAATGCACTCGCATTTGATTATCCTTTTTTAATAGCACAATGTAAAAAATATAATATTAAATTTCCAGAAATAAATGTTATAGATACAATGCGTTTATCACAATATACATTACCAAATAATAATGCACATTCTTTAAATTATTTATGCACAATGTTTAATATATGTAATGAAAATGCGCATAGAGCAATGAGTGATGTATTATCAACTGAAATATTATTTAATAATTTAATAATATTATTTAAAAATTATATAAATGATACATCTAATTTAAAAACCCAACAATTATTTAAAATAATTTATGATAAAACAAGTGCAGGCCATTTCTAAAAAATATAATAATAAAATCTAATATTATATTCTTTGTAATTGTAATATTTTTATTTTTAGACTATAGTTTTAAAAAGACAATGATAATTATTGCTTAATTCATTCATTTTTTCATTTAAAACAAGATTAATTAATCCATTTTTATCTTTTAAATTAAGTTTTTGAATATCTTCAATCATTTTAGGAATTTGATATGAAAATAATGCATGTAAAACCATAATTGATTGAGGTAAATTATAGTATCTTTTTAAAAAAATAGATATATGTTTAACATGTTGAAACATTTGATATTTTATATATTTATGAAATTTTTGTTGGTCTTCTTCGTTATAAAAATATTGCATATCATATTTTTCAAAATTATCGTGTTCAATCTCATTTAAAACATGACAAAATTTACGATGAGCTATAACATTCTTTTTATGTTTATATTTTTTACGACAACCTATACATTCATAATATAATATTTTAACACTATTTTTTTCATTTTCTGTATCAGTAATTAATGCATGCACATTAAATTTATCATCATATTCAATATTTTCAGTAATTGTATTTGGTGAATTTTTTAAACTTTCAAAATCAATACTTTTTAATATTTCTTGGATATTTATTGGTGAATTATTTGTAGTAGTAGAACTACTTGTAGATGAATTATTTGTTGTTGTATTATTATTTATAGTTGTAGTTTTTCCATCTTGTGTAGTGGTTGTTGTGGTATTATTAGTTGTATTATTTAAATTTTTTAATTGACGCAATTGATTAGCTAATTCTTGAATTTGTTTATTTGCATCATTTATTTGTTGTTGTTTTTGTTGATATTGTGCATTATTCTGTAAATTAGACTGTGTATTTGAATTTACCGATTTTTGATTTGAATTTAATTGATGCGAAACAGTTTGTTTAGGTATATTTGAGGTTGGTTGGTTAGGTAGTTTTGTTTGGCTAGAATCAATATTATTTGAACCATTTGATTTAATTGATAATTCATGTTTATTTTTTTTAAATTCAACTATTTCTGCTTCTAATTCTTTAATAATTTTATCGCGGTCTAAATCAGCAATTTTAGCTTCACATGGTGTTTTTCTCTTTAAATGTATTACATAAGAACTACGTGATGCACATTCTAAACCACATCTTTGACAATTAACTTTAGACATTATAATAAAATAAATTATTAATAAATAATAAGATTATCTTTAAATTAATAAAAAATTTGATTTTATATATAATTCATATAAATTTTATTAAATATAATTAAATACAATGTTATCTTTAATTAAAACAGATACTCTATTTAAAACATTTGAATTTATTAATCAATTTGATATAAATTTTATCAAAAATAATAATGAATTATCTAATATTATAAAATCATTATTAAAAGAATATAAAATAGAAATTAATTTAGATGAATACAAAAATACACCTGAATTAATTGATTTTATAAAAGAAACTTTAATATCTTATCAAGAATCAGAGATAGTTTATGAATATTATGAAAAAGACCATTTTGAAAATGATTATGAAGTCGAAGATGATGAATGGAAACGAATTTGTTTTCATTTAAATAAATGCTTAATAGATGGAGGTGAAACTCGTGAAACTATTGAAATGTATCTTAATGATAAAGAATTTCGTGATATCGAATAAATATATACATAATTAGATATTATTTTATTTTTATTTTAATTAAGTATTAATGGTGAAAATCATAAATTTTTATTTAAAGATAATTTAATAAATATATAATTAATATAAAAGATGAGAGTTTTAAAACGCAATGGTAAATATGAGTCAGTGTCCTTTGACAAAGTTATAACTAGAATTACAGTATTATGTGATATTTTACCTAAATTAACTATGGTAGAACCAGTTGAAATTGCCCAAAAAGTATGTGCGCATATTTATGACGGGGTTAAAACAACCGAATTAGATGAATTAGCAGCTGAAATTTGCACTCAAAAAATGATTAATCAACCAGAATATGGGATGTTAGCATCACGTATAATTATATCAAATAATCATAAAAATACATCTCCATCTTTTTCAGAGGCAATAACACAATTATTTAATAATAAAGACCCAAATGGATTAAATGCATCACTTGTATCAGAAAAAGTATATAATTTTGTTATGGAAAATGCGAATAAATTGAATACAGTTATTGATTATACACGTGATTATGATTTTGATTATTTTGCGTTTAAAACTCTTGAAAAAGCATATTTATTAAAAGTAAATGGTAAAGTAGTTGAACGTATTCAACACTTATTTATGCGTGTTGCAGTTGGATTACATTCAGATAATATTAAAGAATGTATTGAAACATATGAATTAACATCTAAAAAATACTTTACTCATGCAACTCCTACTTTATTCCATTCAGGAACACCACATCCACAATTATTATCTTGTTTTTTATTAGGTGTAGATGATAGTGTAGAAGGTATATATAAATCTATTGCTGATTGTGCATTAATTTCTAAATGGGCAGGCGGTATAGGTGTTCATGTCCATGACGTTCGTTCTGAAAATTCAGTTATTCGTTCCACTAATGGTAAATCAAATGGATTAGTTCCAATGTTAAAAGTCTTTAATGATGTAGCTAGACATATTAATCAATGTTTTATACCAGAAACATGGGTTTATGGTAAATTTGGTCCTAAACAAATGAAAGATTGTGTAATAGGTGAAGAATTATATACTGTTGATGGTTCTTTGAAAGAAATATTACAAGTATCAATAAATCAAGTTGATAAAGAAATATTATCTATTAAATCCGAACAATCTATATTTCCAACTAAAGTAACTAAAGAACATCAATTATATGTTAAACATGATATTAATTCTGAACCAGAATATATAAATGCATCTGAATTAAAAATAGGTGATTATATGGGATTCCCAGAAAACTATGATAGTATAATTTACAGTGATTATACTGAAACAGAATTATTAATTTATGGAAAAATATTATCATCAGGTGGTATTAGTAAAGAAAATAATGTATCATTAAATTTATTTAAAGATGATACCAATACAGCCGAGATAATTAATTATTTATTATCAAAAAATATAGATATATCATTAACACATAATACTAATATTGATAATGAATTAATTAAAAATATTGTTAATTTAAAATGGAATGCAACCAATTTTATATTTAAACAACCTGATTTTTATAATGAAAATGGTGAAATGAAAATACGTGAAGAATTATTATATTATGAAAATAAATATTTATATTCATTATATAGAGGTTTATTTCCATTAAAAAAAGCTGATTTATTATATTTTTGCACTAATAAACAAAATGTATATTTAATTCAACAAGTTAAACATATTTTAAATAAATTAAATATATCATTTCATTGTGAAGTTGATGCAGATAATCAAAATGAAAATGACTGGCATTATGTTCCATTGATTTATATTAATGTTGTCAATGATGGCTTAAAATACATAAATAATATACACTCAAATGGATTAAATTGGTATCCAATTACTGAAATTAATACAGTGAATTATTCAGGTGATGTATATGATTTTAATATGCGTGATAATCATAATTATTTAACTGAATTAGGTATTGTTCATAATTCTGGTAAAAGAAACGGTTCTTTTGCTATTTATTTAGAGCCACATCATCCAGATGTATTAGGTTTCTTAGAAGCTAAAAAGAATCATGGTGATGAAAATTCACGTGCAAGAGATTTATTTTATGGTATGTGGATTTCGGATTTATTTATGGAAAGAGTAAAAGCAAATGAAACATGGTCTTTAATTTGTCCAAATAAATGTAAAGGATTAAGTAATGTTTATGGTGAAGAATATAAGAGATTATATTTAGAATATGAAAAGGACCCTAGTAATATAATTAAACAAATACCTGCGATGGATATATGGAAAGAAATTCTTAAATCTCAAATGGAAACTGGAACACCGTATATTTGTTATAAAGATGCAGCTAATTTAAAATCAAATCAACAAAATTATGGCACAATTAAATCTTCTAATTTATGTGTTGCTCCTGAAACATTAATATTAACTGATAATGGTTATAAACAAATTTCAAATTTAAAAGATAAAGTTGTAAATATTTGGAATGGATATGAATGGAGTAATGTAATTATTAAACAAACCGGTAATAATGCTAAATTAATTACAGTTGAATTAGATGATGGAAGTATATTAGACTGCACCCCAGAACATAAATTTCATATAAATATTAATGGTCAAACAAATATTATTGATGCTTCACAATTAAAACCAAATATGATATTAATTGATTTTTCATTACCAATTATTAATAATAATGACGATTTTAATAATTCAATGTATGCTGACGGTTATTTAATTGGTGGTGATTTAGCTGATGATTCTTTAGGTGAAAATGCAGTATTTAAATTTCCAGTAAATACATCTATTAAAAATAAATTAAATTGGTTTGCTGGATTATGTGATGCAAATGCTGATACAATAAATAAAGGTATATTGACAATTTATTCATATTATAAAAATGAAATTAAAAAATTAAAATATTTTTTACAAACTTGTGGTATAAATTCAAAATTAAATCTTCTTAAAACATCTCATTCATTAGAAATTTATGGTTATGATTTAAATAAATTAATATCAATGGGATTTAAACCAAAAGAAATTGATTTATCTAAATCAAGAGATACTAATAATAAATTAATAATTAGAATAAAAAATATTATTGATAATAACCGTTTATCTGATACATATTGTTTTACTGAACCAAAAAGACATACTGGTATTTTTAATGGTATTATTACTGGTCAATGCACTGAAATTATAGAATATTCCGATTCTAAAGAATATGCATGTTGCACATTAGCATCTATTTCATTACCATCATTTGTTGTTGATTTTGATTTTACATCAATTAAAAATATTAAAATATATTCTAAATCGAATTGTAAATTCTGTGATATGTCTAAAACATATTTAAAATCATATGGATTAGATTATGAAGAAATATTATTAGATAACCCTGATGAAAGAGGTGAATTTTTCGAAAAATTAAATGAAAATAGCTGTCAAGGTGATACATGTAGTATTAATGATATTCGTTTTAAAACTGTTCCACAAATATTTATTAATGATGAACATATCGGTGGATTTGCAGAATTATATAAACATTTTAAACCTAAATTTAATTATCAAAAATTAATAGATGTGACTAAAGTTGCAACAAATAATTTAAATAAAATTATTGATATTAATTTTTATCCTGTTCCAGAAACTCAATTATCAAATAAAAGACATAGACCATTAGGTCTCGGAGTCCAAGGGCTAGCCGATTTATTTGCAAAATTTAGGTGTGCATTCGATTCTGATGAAGCCCGCGAATTAAATAAAAATATTTTTGCTTGTATTTATTATGCAGCTTGTGCTAAGAGTAATGAAATTGCTAGAGAATACGGAGAAATTATTCGCGAAATTCAAATGAATCCAAATTCACCACCTAAACATTCAGATGTATTTATTGAAGAATTAAAATTAAATGAATGTCAAGGTTCATATTCAACATTTTTAGGTTCTCCAATGCATAAAGGTAAATTCCAATTTGATTTATGGAATATTGAACCTGTTAAAGAACTTAATGGTATCGATACTATAAAATTAGATTGGGATACTTTACGTAATAATATTCAAAAATATGGTATGCGTAATTCTTTATTAGTTGCACCTATGCCTACTGCTTCCACTAGTCAAATATTAGGTAATAATGAATGTATTGAACCATTTACTTCAAATATATATTCTAGGGGAACATTAGCAGGACAATTTTTAATTATAAATAAATATTTATTAGATGATTTAATTCGTCTTAAACTATGGAATAATGAATTAAAAGATGAAATCTTATTGAATAATGGTTCTATTGCAAAATGTAAAAATATACCAGATATTATTCGTAATACATATAAAGTAGCTTGGGACCTTAAAATGCGTTCATTAATTGATTTAGCAGCGGAAAGAGGACCATATGTATGTCAATCTCAAAGTTTAAATTTATGGATTGAAGACCCCGATATTAATAAATTAACTTCTATGCACTTTTATGCATGGTCTAAAGGTCTTAAAACAGGTATTTATTATTTAAGAAGAAGAGCTGTATCTAAAGCACAATCATTTACAATTGACCCTACTAAAACAAAAAAAATAAAAACTGAACAAGAAGACGAAGGTTGTTTGATGTGCTCTGCCTAATTATAACTAATTAGTCAAATCAGTGTGCTCTGCGTAAATAAAATTTACTACTAGCAGTGTGTAACGCATAACATAGTTATTTGCAACAGTGGGTTCAGTATAAATAAATTGATAAAAATTAATTATTAAAATTTATTAATTTATATAATCAAAAACAAAATCAATATGTAATATATTTTTTTCTTTTATATAATCTAATATTTCAGGTTCTTCAATATTCAATCTTAGTTTATTTGGATAATTTATATATAAATCTGCCTTTTCAGTTGGTTTATCTAAATTACCTAATCTAATAAGTGCTTCTAGTCTTCTATTTAAAACATTATGTGTAATATTCCATATTTTCTTAGTTAAATTTTTCCATTTCCATTCAAACTGTAATGCTGCTGTTGAATTTGGAAAATTATCAATATAACAAACTCGTCGCCAATGTTTTCCAATTGTAGCTTTTGCACCACCCGAAATTTCACGATTATGTTGTCGAAGACGGCGATGTATATTTTTAGTGACACCAACATATGACGAATTATTCATATCATTAATTAATAAATAACAATACCATTTATCATTATCTAATTCATTACTTGATAAATCCATTACTTAATATATTAAATTAATATTAAATAAAATTTTTATATAAAAACAATAATAAAAATATTATATTATTAATCAAAATATTAAAATATGAATCAATTAATTGAACAAAAATCAATAAACTTTAATGAATTAGTTAAAAATGCAAACATTACACTATCTCTTAATCTAGAAACTAAAATGATTAATATTCTTAATAAAGAATTTACAGAAGAAGAAAACAAATGGTATATTGCGAATCTATATATGTATATGAATTACCATCCTACAAATGACTTTCCTATAAATTTAGACACATTAGTGAAACTTGTTGGGTTTTCAAATAAACAAAATGCAAAAAGAACATTAAAAAATAATTTTACAGAAGGTGAAGATTATAAAATCGCGCTCCTCCGTAAAGATGAGCGCAAAAATGAAGGAGGACACAATGAAGAAACAATTATGCTTAACATTGATACATTTAAAAATATGTGTATGTTGGTAAAAACAGATAAAGGAAAACAAATTAGAAAATATTATGTTAAATTAGAAAATATTTATAATAAAATTATTAAAGAAGAAATTGAAGAGAATAAATCATTATTAGAACAAGAAAAAAGAAATACTACAAAATTAATTGAAGAAAAAGAAAATAAACACGTCTTAGATAAAAAATTAGAAAAACATGATTTTTTAATTGACAAATTTAAAAATAAAAAATGTGTATATATTGCTGAAATTACAGAAAATTTAATAAAAATAGGTTCTACTAAAAATATTAATGAAAGATGTACTAGATTAATTCGTACTTTTGGAAACTGTATGTTTTTGGATATATTCGAACATGATGATTATCAAACAATAGAATCAAATATTTTAATTAATGTAAAACAGCATTTATATAAAGAACCTATTAATAATCATATATCTAGAGAAGTTGTTAAATTATCAGATAATTTTAATTATAAACAATTACGTGAAACAGTTATATATTATGTAAATGGAACAGACTTTCTATCACCTTTAGAAATACTAGAAAAAGAAAAAATTAAAAATGAAACTATAAAATTAAATATAATTCAAGAATTATTAAATAAAGGAGAAAAATTAACAGATATTATACATTTATTTTCACATAATCAAAATATACCTATTAAAAAAGAAGATGATACAGAAGTTCAAGAACAAAAACAACATCAAGAGCACGAACAAGAAGAAAAACAAGAAGAAAAACAAGAAGAACAACAAGAAGAACAACAAGAAGAACAAATACGTATATCAAAACAAATATTAAATACACCAGTTATTATAAAAGGTAGAACACCAAAAGGTCAAAAAATTCATAAAATTGACCCAAATAATTTACAAAATATAATAAAAACGTATGATAGTATGGTATATTTATTAAGATCACCAGAATGTAAAGGATATAATAAATCCGGAATACTTAACGCTATATCAGATTCTCGAATTTATAAAGGATATAGGTGGAATTTTATAAATAAAGAAACCAAACCAACAGTAGAATATAAATCATCTACACCTATTCGTGACCCTATTTTAAAATTAAATGAAACTAAAGATTTAATATTAGAAACATATATAACTAAAGATGAGGCTGCTAAAAATATTGGTATAGGAAAATTGACTATGAGAAATATTATTAGAAATCAAGAAAAACATAATACATATTATTATGTAGAATATAGTAAATGTCCATTACATATTATAGAAAAATATGATAAACCAATATTTGGAATTAATTCTATACATGCTAAAAAAATAAAACAAATAAATCCGATTACAAATACATCTATATATTTTAATAATCTAAATGAAATTTACTTAAAATTAGGTATAACTAGTAAAACAATTATAAATTCAATTAATGATAAAACAGCATATGCAGGTTCTTTTTGGGAGTTTGCATAATTCTATGAATAATTTTAAAACTTATATAAGATTTAATTGATAATAAAATTGTTGTCAATTGAGATATTTATATTTTAAATAAGATTTAATTTTTAATTAATTGTTATATTTTTACATGATGAATTATTCATATTATTAATTAATAAATAACAATACCATTTATCTTCTACAATTTGATTTATGTTAGTTTGGTTATTTAATTCATTATTATTTTCATCCATTTTTAATATATTTAATATAAACAATTATATTTTAAATGTGTAATTAAAGATTATTATCAAATATATAAATAAAATGAATAAAATATTAAGTTTTTTTAAACATCCCATATTAAATTCATCAAATTTAACAACTAAATCTTATAAGGATTTAGATGAAATATTAAATACAAATTTAAGTGGTATATTTACAATACCTTGCACATTAAAACAAAATAATAATAATTTAGGATATAAATTATATCGTAAATATTTAATTGAACACTATAATCTTATATCACCTATAAAGCCATTAATTTTATCAATTTATTTTGAAAGTTTTAATAATCTTAATTTTATTTTAAATGATTTAAAAAATATAATTAATACAACAATTTTAATAGAAATTGATATGCATGAATATGGTTATGATATAAAAGTATTAAAAGAGTTATTTTTAGAATTATTAAAATATAATGGACCTAATTCTAAACTATTAATTGGTATAAAATTACCACCATATTTAAATAATAGTATTATCAATGATATATCAGATATAATTAACTTACATAATAGTATTCATTTTTTAGTTTTATCTAATACAGCTACAATATCTACAATAACTGACCATAAATTAGATAATGAAACATTAAATAAAATTAATAAAGAGATTTCAATTAATAATATTAGATTATTTAAACAAAAATTATTAGATTCAATAGTTTTAATTGGATGTGGTGGAATAAAATCAGTAAATGATATTAAAGATTATATTAATTATGGTGCTTCATTGGTTCAAATTGATTATACTTTTTATAAAAGTGATATTAATTATGCAAATTATAATGAAATTAATAAATTAGTAAATAATTTTTTACAAATAAAAAGTAAAATATAACAATTATATTATCAAAATATTAATTTAAAAACATTTTGCTAAATATTAAATAGCATATTAAAATGGTTGTTATTCAAAAAGATAATCAAGTCCATTTAATTGACTCAATAAATCAAAATATTGTCAAAGAATTCAAAAAATCATTCGAGACTGCATTAGATAAACCAAATAAAAACATTGAATTACATTTAAGTAGTAGTGGTGGTTCAGTTGATGCAGCTCATAAAATAATCGATATATTAATGACATCATATAAACCAATAGAACTTTATATTCATAATACATTAACATATGGTGGTTATAGTGGGGTTGCTAGTGCTGCAACTATTATTGCTGCATATTGTGCTAAAAAATATATAGATGCAAATGCCACATTTTTAATTCATCATGCTAGAGATGCAAATACACATAAGATACAGTATGATGAAGATAATATTTTATTTTGGATGCAACAAACTGGTCAAGATTATAATAAAATAAAAAAATATTTAAAAAATGAAACAAAAATAAATTCTGAAAATGCTTTAGTTGATGGATTTGTTGATGATATTATTTATAAAAACTATGAATTACCATTATAAAATAAAAGTATAATTTATGATATATTAAAATTAATATTTTATATCATAAACTATATATACATATGAATACAATATTTAATTACATCGGTATGTAACCATTTATCTAATAATTCTAACGATATTTTTTTTATATTTTCAATTTCAATTTTTTTATTATTAACTTTATCTAATAATATTGGTATTCTACTTAAATCATAATTAAATATTTCTCTCCAAGTAAAATCGTCTAAATCTAATTTATCAATATTTTTATTAATAAATGTATTTAATTTTTCACTATTTTTATTAATAAATAATTGTTTATCATTCAAACGTCTAAAACAATACATAAAACATTCATAATTACTTGTGCTAAATGTTAAACATACTTCAATTATATTATTAATATCAATTATATTACATTTATCAATTGCATATTCTAAACATTTAATAAAACCCTTTTTAGCTGCAAAATATACGGAATACATGTCTATTTGACAACCATTTTCATAACAATATTTTAAACATTGTAGATTTCCACTCCTAGATGCATTTGCTGTTGTAAATTCATTCCATTCACAACCATTTTCATGTGCATATTTTAATATATCTAAAAATCCATGATATGCTGCATTTTTACAAACCTCACTATTCCATGGACAATTATTTTCATGTAAATATTTTAATATATTTAAATGTCCATAATTACTTGCTATATTACAATAATTTGCATTAACTTCATATCCAATCGATATTAGATGTTTTATACATTCTAAATAACCTCTAGATATAACTGTGTACATTAAATTTTCAAATTTTTGCAAATCATTTATATTTTTATTTTTAATATTATTTAAAAATTTAAATTCTTTGTTTTTAAACATTATTATTAATGATATACAAAAAAATAATATAAATATTATCAAATTTAGAAAAAGATTTACAAGTAAATATTTATGCAATATTTTATAATATCTAATGGTAAATAATTTTGTAATACTTCGATTGACAATTCTCTATATTTTTTAAGTTCAGTCAGTTTATTATTAACTGTATCTTGTAAAAGAGTGTGTTTAGATAAATCTAAATTAATATCAATCAAATCACGTCTCCAAATAGGCAAATCTAGGTCAATTTTATCAATAATCTTTGTTTCATCAAACTCAATATTAAAAAATGCTTGTTTATCCATCCATATTTCAAAACAAAATAAAAAACATTCTAAACGACCATAATATGAACTATTTATAACTGTATAATTAGTAAATTCTGCATCTATAGAATAAGCATATTTTAATATATCAATTTGACCATACGAACATACAGATGATGTAAAATGTTTATATGGTTTATAATTTAATTCATATAAATACTTTATTAGTTCTAATAATCCTCTATCAGCTATTAATAAATAAAAAAAATCAATAAAATCATAGGTAATTCCACCACAATTATCTATACAATATTTAATACATTCTATATTATTTTGCGTTATATTATCATTATCAAGAATCATATCTTGTAATGCATATTGAATAATTTTAACACCTTTATCTATATGTAAATATTTTAGACAGTCGATATTGCCACTAATTGATGCAGCAGTTAATTCATAAATACCTGTAAAACCACCATATTTAGATTCATGCATTCTTTTTAATTCTTCTAAATCGCCCATTCTAGCAGCTTCTTTTATAGTTTTATATTTAAATTGCGACATATTAGCTTATAATATATAATATAATAGATTATAAATTAATATAAAATAAAAATTAGTTTGGTTTCTTTATTTAAGCAGTTCCACTTGGATATTCGTTTTCATAACAAAGATAATTAATCTTTAATGGGTCGCTTCTACCTAAACGTTGAGCACGACCAATAACTTGTCTTTCTAAATCTTTACTCATACGATGATAAATAAGAATTTCATCTGTAATTTGTAAATTAAGACCTGCACCAAAATGATTAGCATTTAATAATAATGCTTGATATTCATTATTTTTATATTTTGTAATAATGTTATTAATACGTGCAGCTGTTCCAGCAATTTTAGAATATTTAATACCTAATTTCGTAAATTCATTTTGAATAATTTCAAAAGTATTTTCATATGCTGAAAAGACTAAGAAACGTTTATTTGGATTACTTAATATATGTTTTGTAAGTGTATCTAATTTATTTGGTAATTCTTCACCTGTTTCTTCAGATACTTGATTGCCAGACGCATCGATAATTATATGAATTTTATTCATATCAACGGTTGAACGACATAAAGGACATTCTTTTTTATGAGAATACTGAATAGCAGTTGATAAACATTGCAAACAGAATATATTCTTACAACAATTTGTCATACAAGGATTTTCAACATTACTTGCACAAATTGGACATTGTTTATCTTTTACGCCTTTAATACGTTCCTCAATACCAGCAATTTTAGTTTCTACATTTTTTAATTGTTCAGTAAAATTTTGAACAGATTGTTTATATGAAGAAGCTAAACTTTTTAATTTTGGTAAATCTTCTTTCCATTTTGCATAATCAGCATGAGTTGTATTATTATTTTCTAAATTAAATTTAAGCTTTTCTTGTGCTTCATTATTTAATAAAATTGCCAACTCTTTATCTGCTAAATGTGCTTTTAATTCCTCTTGTTTTTTATATAAGGCCTTATTAACCATCTTGATTAAATCATCTTCTGTATTTGTCTCACAACCTAATAATTTAATAGCTGTTGCTGTATCACCTGCATTTAATGCACTTAATGCATCAGGGTGAATTGCAGACGCAATTGCTAATAATTCTGGTGGTGTTAAGCATTTAATATACTCGACAATAGGGTCTGGAATTAATATAGAATCTTGAATAAAGTCGTAATTACTTCTAACAATAGCCGGGAATATACGCATTCTATTATAACGATTACCTTCATCGGTTAATTGTTTCATAGTATCTTTAATAAAACCGGAACCAACAATACCATTTGAAATTGTTTTATATTTATAGTTTTCATATACTTTTTTACCTTTTGGATATAATAAATTATTAATCGAAGAGGTGACAAACCAAGTATATTTACCATAAATTTTAGGACAATTAGGTATTTTAATAGAATCTGCTTCATCAAAAATTACTCTTTGAAAGATATATCCACTGATAACATTATTTTCACTACATAATCCATAATTTTTAGTTTGAGACATAGATTCTAAATTAATTTCTTTTCTTAATTCAGTTATTTGATTAATAAAAGTATCTATTTGTTCAAATTTGTTTTCTTTTGTATATGCATCATGTAAAGTATCAAAATATGTTCTAATTTGATTAACAATTTTACGTGGGTCTGCTATTTGATTTTGATGATTATAATCTAATTCAGTTTTTTGTTCACAACCAAATGTTAATAAATGATAATAAAATCCTTGATACATTGTTGCTTTAACTAAAATTACATTATAACTATTTAATTTATCAAATATATCTTCTTTACTTGAACCTAACGCAGTAATATCCTTTGCTAAACCAATATAATACGCAGTTAAACTAGTTTGTTCTTCAATATAATTTTTCCATTGATTATAAATACCATGTGGCACTACTAATAAATTGGATTTTAATTGAAGTATATTATCTGCTAATTTTGTTCCGGATATATTAAAACTTTGTTTTTGATAACTTGGTATATTATCTGGTATAAAATATATATTATTTGGAATATTTTCAACCAACGGTGATTTTGATATTAATGATAATACACATAATGATTTACCACTTCCTACATTATCACATAATAACAATACATTATCTTTTATAATACGTTTTGTTAAATGCTCACGTTGATACATTTCATATAATGTTCTTTTTTGATGCGGTTTTAATTCAACTTTAATACCATCTGGAGTATCCATATATGGGCCCGCTGGTTTAATTGTTCCATATGTTGATATGTTTGTTGCAATATCTTCATATTCATGATAACCTGCAATTTTTAAAGGAAATTTAATTCCAAAATCATTATAATTAATTGGAACATTATAACTATTTTCAAAATTGAAAGTATTTAAATCTGTTAAATCCATGTAAAAATCATTGTGAATAGATGGATCTACGATAGTTTGATTGGAGTTTACTTGCATTTTAAAAATAACTATATATTTTTTAATTAAATAGTTTTTAAATTAAAATATATTCAAATTTTTTTATTTTTTAAATATAGGTTATTTCAATATTTTTATTAATTTATTATTTACGTAATAAAGTTTATAAATATTTTTTAATCAAATCTAACTAAAATTACCGTATATTTAGATTGATGATTTACGGTAAATATAGTAAATAAGATATATTCGACATTATTCAGTCCGTATGGCGGAGCCATAACCTGTTTTTCAGGTAGGACATCCATTTATGTTTTTTGAATCTAGTCTAACTAAGATTACCGTATATTTAGATTGATGATTTAGTTTAAAAATAAAAATATTATTCAATTACAAGATAATAGTAATAACAATCATCTTCATTTTTCTTTGCAGAACGAATAATACTTTTAATAACTATATTATCCAAGTTATCTTTTTCAAACATTTTATCAGTGTTATGATGCTTAGAAATATAGCCTAATTTAACTAAATTAAATTTACCAGTATTATCTGTCCTTTTTGAGAAAACGGCTATTGCATTAGGGTCATTAATATTATTATCCTCATGAATTAACATGAATTCTTTATCTAATTTTGAAGGACGTTCTTTTTGAAACTTATTTCCAACCAATGGAATAGTTTTATATACTGAAGCTAATTTATTAGCGGATGAATCCATTTTATAAATTAATATAAAAATAATAAACAAACTATTTATTCAAATTTTTTATAAATTTGATATGTTTTATAAAATTAAATAATTCTAATTAAAAATTAAAAAAAAATGAGTTTATCAATTAATAACATAACAAATTTTAATGGTTCTTATAGTGGTAAAACTGTTAATATAAATAATAATATTATTACTCAGTGGAAAGAATTAAAATTAGTTTTTAATGTATTTTCAAATGGATGTGGCCAGATAAATGGTATAGGTTTCTCAGTATTTAATAGAAAAAAGATACCATTTATAATATTAGGAAGATTCGATAGTAATTTAAAAAATATACAAATAAATAAAGTTCATATCGGAAATGGTTATTATAATACAATTATATATAATATCTCATTTGATTTAGAAACAAATAAAATATTACTTAATTCTGATTATGCAGTTGGTGAAATAATATTAAATACACATATTGATAAATTTACAAATATGAAACCATATAATTTAAGGTCATTAAATAAAAAGAATTTATCTTGTAGATGTATATAAATATATTCTATACTATTTAAATTTATTATTTTACAAAAACACTATCTGCACAGAAATGAATATTTTTTATAATAATTATATATAAAACAAATGTTGTATTTTAAATTAAAAGACGAATTTATTAAACCAATTAATAAATATAATGTAATATCAGTATGTGTATTTCGTTTAAAAAATTCATATAAAAAGACCAAAATTTATTCAGATGGATTAAAAACATTAGTTAATAACTTTAACCAATATTTTCCTAATTTTTATTTACGTATTTATTACGATTCAAGTGTATTAGAAAATTATGATGAAGATATGATTAGCGATACAAATAATATTTGGATTCCATTATTCGATTTAATTCGCAAGAATCCAAAAATACAATTAATTAAATATGATATTCCGCTATTTAGAATAAATAAAACTTATCATGATGGTATAATAGGAACATTTGCACGTTTTATACCATTATTTGATTTAAAAATGAATGAAGAAATTAAAACTGTAATTATAATGGATATAGATATAACACCAAAAATATTAAGCGAATATAAAAATATGTTTGAATTAATGAATTCAAAAAAATTAAAATTTTTTTATGGAACTGGATTATGTTATGAATTAAAAAATATTTATAGTAGTCTAAGTAAATTTGTAAATACAAATGATATAATTATGGCTGGTATGATAATGAGTAAAATTAAATTTCCTATTTCAATAATGAATAATTTTATAAAAGGAGTATTAAATAATGAAGAATTTTATAATGAATATATAAACAATTATTTTAATATTGATACTAAAATTTATAGTGAATCAATTAAAAATAAATTTATAACTACAAGAATGCCATATGGATTAGATGAATATATGTTAATGTTTGTAAAAGAATATATTGATAAAAAATCTATTAAATATGGTATTATATATAAATATTTATTTGTTGCAAGTTTATTTTTTAATATAAATAATCTACATTTAGAAAACAAAATTGATAAGAATGAATATAATAAATTTTTAAAGAATGTATTAGGTAAATTTTATTTAAATAATAAATCAATCGCAGATAATTATAAAGTATTAGATAATATTATTTATACAAATACTGTAAATACTAAATATTTATATGTTTTTAATAATTTAAAAACTACATGTAAAAATCTTATAAAAACTAGTAAATATAATTTATTAGGTATTCCTAGTCCTAATAGTTTTAATTGTATTATAAATACACCAGTAATAACTACTAATATGTTTAAAATTGTAAATTAAAATTATATTTATTTATATTTATATAATAAATGAATTTAATTAAATTAGATAAGCAATATACGGAACCAACTGAAAAATATAATTTATTATCTGTATGTGTGTTTCGTTTAAAAAATTCTTATAAAAAAACTCAGATTTATTCAAAAGGTTTATCATTATTAATAAATAATTTTGAAAAATTATTTCCTGAAAATTTCTATTTACGTATTTATTATGATACCAGTGTATTAGATAATAATGACGATAACATGATAGAAGATACTGAAAATATATGGAAACCTTTATTTGAAATTGCTAAAACTAAAAAAAGAATTCAATTAGTTAAATATGATATACCAAAATATAGATTAAATGAAATTTATCATGATGGATTAATTGGAACAATAATGCGTTTTTTACCATTTTTTAAAACAAAAGATACCAAAAATATAGGTTTAGTAATAACATCTGATATTGACAAAAATACTATTACTGGATTTAAAAAAATATTAGAATATATTGAAGTTTATAATAAAAGTAATACTGAATTTTTATATGTCACTAGAAGATGTTATCATACATTAGAACGTTTTTCTAAAATTTCTAAATATTTTAAAATTGATAATCCTATTAATGCAGGAGGTATAATAACATCAATTAAATTTCCAAAAAAATTATTAAATGATTTTTTTACTTGTATAAATAATAAAAATAATATTGATAAATGTGAATATATGAATAGTTTTTTAGAAATTCATAAAAATATCGTGTTTGATAAAAATGAAAACGACCCATTAATTAAAAATCGTAAAAGTGAATCTAGATTTCCATATGGTATTGATGAGTTATTTTGTTTATGTCTTAGAGAGTATCTAGATATTAACAAAATTAAATATGTTATTTATTTATTAAATATTATTTTTGATGTTGTATATAATGTTTATTTAAGTTTTAAAGATGGATTGGTAGACCAGAATACATTTAATTTTTTTATTAAATCTGTATTAGGTAAATATTATAATAATAAACTTAATTTACTTCAAAATTATGAGATTTTAGACAATATGATATTCTTAAAATCATATGCACATACTGATAAACGTGGATATTTTTTATTTAATTTAAAAAAAATATTTAGAAATGTATTATTAAATAAAACTTATAAAAAATATGGTTTTAAAGATGATGTTGAAATTAAATGCATTATCGATATAGACACTGATTCGGAACATAGTATTATAATACGTAATAAATAATTAAAAATAAATTATTTACGAATATATTCAGAATTATAATTATTTTTAAACCATTCTATTGTTTGTTTTAAACCAGCTTTAATTGATGTAAATTTAAAATCAATATTATATTTTTTTAAAAAGTCCATTAATCTTTTATTATCTGCAGTTTTTTTATATTGACCATCTAAATAACTATCATCATAATAAATATTATCAATCTCAAATTCATCTCTAATAATATTTGCGACATCTTTGATACTTATTTCATCTTTTTCATTAACTGATGTAATAATTAAATTATCTTTTAAATCATCTTTATTATAGAATTTTATTAAATATAAAACTATTTTAGCTAAATCATCCGAATATATAAATTGACGAAGTGCATTTCCTGTTCCTTTAAGAGTAAATTTAGTATTATTTATCTTTGATAAATATGCATTATGTATTAGAGCCGGTATTACATGTGAATCCTCTAAATTAAAATTATCATATTCACCATATATATTCGTTGGTATTATACACATATAATTCGTATTAAATTGCCTATTATAAGCATTACATTGCACTTCCATTAAACGTTTTGCATACGCATATGGTGCATTCGAATGATGGGGTGGTCCATTATGAAGCATATCCTCATTTATAGGATATACTGTTTTATCTGGAAAAATACATGTAGATAAACAAAAAATTGCTTTTTTTATTCCAAATTCATAACAACATTTAATTACATTATTATTTATATCAAGATTATCATTTAACATTTGAACCGGATATTTCATATTTTTATATAATCCACCCACATTTGCCGCTAAATGAATAACCATATCCGGTTGTATATTATTAAATATATCATAACAATCATTCCAATTACGTAAGTCCCCATCTTTTGATGAAATAAAAATAAATTCATAATCTGAACAAATTTCAAGATTTTTTTTAATTGCTTGACCAATTAATCCATTACCACCTGATACTAATATCCTTTTCATTTTAATTATTTATTAATTAACTAAATAATCTTTAAATTATTATTTAATTGATTAATTTTTATAAGTTATTTATGCAGATGATGTATTATCTGAATTACCTGTATTTTTAGATGATGCTGCTTTCGCATATGCACCTGATGGTTTATATCCTCCTGTATTTAATAATGGTCTTCTAGTTTGATTTCTATTACCATTATAGTCAGATTCTCTTGTAAATCTTCTTCCTCTTGATGATACCCCTCTAGATGCATCTCCTCTACCACGACCTCTTCCATAAGAAGATGAACGACCTCTACCTCTAGAACTAGCTGGACGGCCATTAGTTTCTCCTTCTTGTTGTGGTGGTTTTCTTTCCCTTTGACACATTAAAGGGCCATTATTAATACCTGATACTGCAGTAGCAATAACTTTATTATTCTCATCTGTTGAACGAACAAATTCAACATATTCACCTTGTGATAAAGTTTTGAAAACATTTTCAGGTGTAATTATAGATGAATGATGCACAAAAATTTCATCAGATGTTGTTGTATCAATAATGAAACCATAACCTCTTTTAGCATTAAACCATTTAACTCTACCTGTATTTTTTTGTTCTGATGACATATTTTTATTATTTATAATAATAAATTTATATGAAATCTTTAAGTAGTTTTATAAAATTTATAATCATGATTAATATTATATAATTAATAATGAAAATGAATCATCTAAAAATTATAGGTCTCTTAATTTTAATTATTTTAATTATTTTTATATTCCTTCATTATAAAAAATACAAACAATTTACAGAAGAATATGAAATTGAACAACAAGAATTAGATTACGTTAAGGGTCCTGAATTAAATAATTTATTGAATCCATTAGTTATTACATATATAGAAGATACTACTTTAGAAGATAATGCAATTAATTATGGATTATATTCTCCATTAAGTATTTCAGATAATTATGAAATATCTCCAAAAGAATGGTTAAATACCCTCAATAAAGATAGTAATATTTATGTTAAACAAAAACATGATATCTTTCTAATTAGACCCAAAAAAGAAATGAAATTATTATTAATTAATCCTAAATATAATGATTTTTTTAATAAAATTGAAAATAATAAAAACGGTATTTTATTCGAATTAAATAAAGATAATTATTCAAAAGTCCAAAGTATTGAAATAATCATTAGAGACCATAATATTTTATATATACCTAGACATTGGATATTTAAAATTGATGAGTTTTCCAATACTTCAGATGATAAAACCTATGAAATATTTTATAGTTCTAGTGTTATTAATAATCTATTATTCTTATAAGTTATTGTTTCAATAAAATGTATTATTAGTTTAATAATAATTATTTATATATAGTATAAAATTAAGTAATTATGGCTGGTGGTTTATTACAATTAGTTGCTTATGGTTCTGAAAATCAATATTTAAATGGTAATCCACAAATTTCCTTTTTTAAAATGGTTTATCGTCGTTATACTAATTTTGTTATGCAATCAATGGAAGTTAATTTTGAAAGTTTTACTAAACTAAGTTATGACAAACCAACTACAATAAAATTACGTGTTCCTCGTAATGCTGATTTATTCACAAATATGTTTTTTACTTTTGATTTACCGGATATTTATGCAGATTCAACAAATAAATTTCAATGGATTCCACGTTTAGGTTCTTCAATAATAAATTCCGCTAAAATTTATGTCGGTGGTCAAATGATTGAAGAATTATTCGGTGAATATATCGATATTGTTCATGAATTAAAAATGACATCTGAAAAGAATGATTGTTATAATGATTTAATAGCTAATACACCTGAATTCTATGATTCAAAAGTTGAAGATAATCGTTATCCAAAATCTAATATTACAAAATTTACAAATATACCTTCTATTGATTCATCTTATAATTATTATGTTAATCGTGATTATTTAAATAAACCTTCTATTCGTGGTAAAAAAGTATATGTTCCATTACCTTTTTGGTTTCATCGACATATCGGTTTAGCTGTTCCTTTAATTGCATTACAATATCATGAAGTTATCGTTGAAATGGAATTAAAACCTATTCGTGATTTATATATTGTTGGAAAACCCGAAACTATAACTATGAGTGATGCTTATTATAAAACATTAGTTGGTAATTTTAATGCAGTAATTGACATTAACAATTCTTTTACTCGTTATAAATGGCATAGACCTACCGATTCTGTTGATGAAATAAAAAACTTTACAAAGTTAAATGATAATGTTTGGAATTTCAATCCATCATTAGAAATTAATTATGTATTTTTGGATGAAGAAGAACGTAAAACATTTGCAAATAATACACATCAATATTTGATTGAAAAAGTTACTAAATATGAAGTTATTGGTAATATTGGAACTCAAATTATACAAGTTGAAGCATATCATCCTGTTAAAGAAATATATATAACAGCTAGAAGAAACGATGTTCGTGATAGAAATCAATGGACAAATTATACAAATTTAGATTGGGAAGAAATGAAAGTATTTGATTATCAATCTTATTATTTCAAAACTGCTAAAAAAATTAATCCTAATAATCCATTTAGTCCATTAGGTATTTTTAGAACTGATAATTTTAGAACAACTGATGTTTGGTTATATGATTCATTACAAGGTGATATTAGTGGTGGTATTCATTTACAAGCTAAAAATCATATTGACCCTACTAAACAAAGTTTATATTTACCATATGAAGATGCATATACGAATCAAAACATTTTTGATTTTGTTGATATTTGGAAATATAGAAATATTCCAGATATTCCAGTTATTGATTTAGATAATTTTAAAGATTATGATGAAAGAATTATTAGTAATATAGAAATAAAATTTAATGGAAATACAAGATTAGATAGGAAACCATATGAATATTTTCACAATATCCAACCATATATACATCACAGTAATATACCTCGTAAAGGTGTTTTAGCATATTCTTTCGCAGTTGACCCGGATAAATATCAACCGAGTGGTGCTTGTAATTTTTCTCATATTCAAAACTTGGAATTCAATATTGAATTTAAAAATCCATTAGTTTATGAAAAAAGTCCATTATACAAAAATGTGTTATATGATGTTGATTTTTATTTTATATCATACAATATATTCCAAATAATGGGTGGTTTAGGTGGTCTTGT
>JACCDO010599133.1_pt1 | contig 25949 bp, 18 predicted proteins | sample 7446101 | NCBI WGS metagenome assembly JACCDO01 (sample SAMN15323440, study PRJNA562643) | freshwater metagenome | isolation source: river surface water | place: USA:Blue River Watershed | collected 2017-08-16 | reverse complement strand
CAGAAATTATAGATGAAATAATTGATAATCATAATTGCTTCTTACAAGAAATAAAAAGTAATGCTGGTAATAAAAAATTAAGAAGAATTTATACAGAAGCTATTAGAATTACAAATCAAAAAGATCTGTCTAATAATGATCTAAAAGAATTAGAAAGTATTAAAACAAATATTAAATTAGCATTATATGATTTATCTAAACGAGAACTAAAAAAACAGAAGAATAAAAAATCAATTAATGTTTAAATATCAATACTAAAAGAACTAATATCATTAGTTTTGATAACATTAAATTTAGTAGCTTTAGTTAAATAGGTTATAATAGCAACAATCATATCTAATTGAACTTTATCAGATACATGATATTTAGAATTGATTAAACATGATTTGATTAAAATTCGTTGATATAAATCAACACTTAACATATCTTTTTCGATATCTAATGCATATTTAAGGAGTTCTTTAGATTTAGAATAATATTGTGGACTAATATTACTAGATGCATTAATAGCCCATCCATTATACCAAATTTTATTTTTATGATCATAATATCCGATATTAAATGAAAGATTTTTATCATGATTAACAAAATCTTTTTTAAGTTTATTAAAGTTCATATATGCTTTATAAAAAAAATTATTATCCATTTTAGTATATAATATAAATTATATATTAAAATTATTTTAATGGTTTGTTAATTAACTGAAGATTATAAGAATCAAATTCTTCGGAATCAGAATCAGGTTTAGATTTAAGATGAAGATTAAATTTTTCAGAATCGTTTTTATTAATTTGTCTATTAGTTAAGATCTGATTAATAGAAATAATTTTACGTGCAGAGAATTCTCGTTTTTCAGTAGATTCTTTAGTGAGAATAGTTTTATGATCAACACAATCTTTAATACCAGGGAATCCTCCACCTATAAATGTTTTTCCAACCATTTTATAATACTATAACAAAATTATTTGATATATATACTTGAAATAACACTTGGTGAATTTGTAAATGAAAAACTTGGTATATTGTATTTTATATTTATATTTTCTTTACTATCATTCTTTTCAACTGTTCCATGATAATTTGCTAAATATATTAATCCATTATTGAATATTCCTATTATGTTATCAAAATTATCATACAATACTATTCTATATTTATGTATCTTACTTAATATGTATAAATCTATAATATAAGATTTTAATGCATTTGTTGATCCCGTTAAATATAATTTAAATTCATTTATAAATTTATTATTAATTCCAAGTATTGGACCCAATTCTGCTAATAATATATTTTGATTATTTTTATTTGTTATCCAATCTATAACTTGACTTTTAAAGAAGTTTGTTAATTCTGTTTGAACAACATTATAATATCCTAAATTACGTTGAACTGTATCTAGTAAATTATTCTTAATCCAATAATATGAATTAACAAATGCTCTATATATAGCATTTGATGGATGAACTATTTGATACATTCTATTACCAATAATTTCTAATGGATTATTTATTTCATTCTCATTTGATCCCTTATTAATTCTTCTCTTTCCAATGATTGGAATATTATTTTTACCAAATAATTCTGATAATATTTTCTTGATATTACTATTATTTGACTTAATTATCTTCTGATTATTTCTATTTATAAAGTTTTCTCTATTAACAACATCTGATACAAAATAATTATCTTTTGATAACAATTCATTAGATTTCAATTCATAATTAATTAATTCATCAGAGACTCTATTAATATATTGAATAATTTGTTTAGATGTTGTTTTAAATAAACATGAATTAGCTTTCCATTGACAATGAGGATTAATATTACATCCATTTTTTGTATTATTAGTTGGACATATTTCTCTATTATTTCTAACATTATATTTAGATAGATCAGGTTCAACATTATTAATAACCACTAATTTTTTATTTACATTGACAAACATATTTAGACTTTCTGAATCAAAATTATCAATTTCTTCACCACCTTTCTGAATATCAATTGTTTCTGATACATTAATTGGATTTAAATCTAAATCATCTAAATAGTCAGATGAATCTTCTGTTATATCAATTGGTTTATATTCCTGATCCATTTGCTTCTGGTCTATTATTTCATTATCATCATTATTTGACATATTATTTTCATTATCCATATATAGATCATATAATTGTTTATTAATAATTTTATAAAGGATTCGTTTAATGAATGATTTTTTAGTTGTTGCATCAATATTAGTTTTATTAATCAAACGAATAATTCTATCTCTTAATTTTGGCTGATCTTTTAGATAATAAGCTAATTCTAATCTAAATAATTCGTATCCTTCATTAATATATTTATCATGATTAACATCTAAAACACGTTTATCAATAGATTGTTTATCATTTAATAATTTATTATCAATATTATCATAGATAGATTTAGATTCGAGTAGAAATTCTCTAATTTTATATTTTTTAGCGAAAGCGATAATTTCAGAATTGGAGATAGTTGTTTCAATAATAGGTATATTAATATATTGATCAATCATAATAGCATTAATAGTATATATATCATTATTCTTTTTAGAATAGTATAATCCATATGGTTTAATGACAATAAGTTTATTAGATGCCATATAAATATTATAGATAAAATCAGCAGAATCATTTAGATTATGAATATATTTATCATAATTGGTTTCAATAGGGATCCAGAATAATGCACCAGATGGTTTTACAGGTAATATATATTTATCTTGACATATAAAGTATTTACATTTATTTCTTCTATCAATAATTTGTTTAGTAGGATAAAATTTAGACATATTATTATGTTCCATTAACATAAATACATTTTTAGCATTATCAATATCATTTTTCTCAATTATAATTTGTGAGAAATTTATTTTAATATATTGATATAGATGATGTATTACATTATTATTTTTTGGTTCATATTGAAAGACTTTATTTATATCTATACTCTTTGAATCCTCTTTCTTTTTAATCTCATATATTGGATAATAATTAAATTCATCTTTTAATAATAAAACATTAATTCTATTATTATCTTGATATAGATGAAGATTTTCAGTATTATTGCATAATATATTAAAATCATCTTTTAATGATTTCTTTTCAATTATAATTATGTTTAATCCATTTTCATGAACAACTCCAGGTATACCTAAAATATCAGCAACTAAATTATATTCTATCTCAAAATTAGTATGTAAATATCGAATATATGCATTTATTGATCCAAATTGTGATTTAATATCACCATTATTTAATGAAACAAATATTGATTCCGCATTATCCTCTTTTAATAAAACTTTCGTTATCTTCTCTTTGATATCCTGAATTGATATATCTAATGATGTTGCAATTGCTGTTAAAAATATATCATCATCTTGTTTAGATCCATATTTAAAGAACCATCCATTATTAGATAGAGTTAAATAGTTATTTTTAATAATTTTATCTTTGCTGAGCATATTGTTAAGATATAGATCTAAATATTCAGGTAGATAAGAGAAACGGCCATCTTGAACTTTATTAGAATCTTGTAGGATATATAGTTTATCGCCGGAAATTTTTTTAGATTTAATATCACTAGACAACTTACCTAAACATCGAAAATGATAATCTCTTTTTTCTTTATTTTGACTGACACCTGGATCTTTCTTAAAACAACAAGGCATACATAGACCATGTGGATTTGCAGATCGGGATAAAAATCCGACATACATATATTCGCCATTTTCTTTTGGATCACAAGTATAATATATAGCATTACCTTCTCCATCATAATTATTAATTTTAGCGGCAGTTAGAGTAATATTTTTCTTTTTAACAACAACATTTTTTTGATAATCACCAGTTTTGCTATCATAAACATAACCATCATTAATCATATCATCAATATTTTTATCAGTGTATTGGAGAGGTCGACGTTTTTTGTTATCTCCAGAATTTTGACAATTACGGGACCATTGATTTTGTCCTTTTTCTGGTTTATATCCAAGACGTTCTTTATCTAACTTAGTAATTTGTTTAATATTTTTCACTTCAGTTTGTACATCAACAATATCTTCAACTTTATTTCTTCTTTTAGCGATATTGGTAATAGTTTTTAATTTTTCTTTTAACACTTGACGAACGGGTTTTTTGTAGAGATAGGTTTCAATATATAGATAGATTAAGATATTCATAAAAAGGATAATATCAGCTAATTGAATTTTAGAACGTGCACCACTGATTCTCATTTTATATTTATTACGTTGTTTACCTTGAATATCGATACCAATACCTGGTGGTTTATATTTAGGGATATTTTCAAACTTCTTCAATATATTTCTTGATTTTCTTAGATTTGGGTATTTTTCAATGACGGCATTTATTTTTTCAGTAGTATCTTTTTCAGTCATATTGAATTGTTTAGAGATCTCAAGAGTTAATAGTTTTTCATTAAATTCATAGTTTCTTAAGAAATAGATGATACGTTTTTCAACACTTGCTTCATTCTCATATTTAGATATTTTCTTGAAACGTAAATAGGTTCCATATTTTGATTTTTCATTTTTAGTTAAAACTTTTGATTTTCTCTTTCTTGGTTCAATAACAACTGCTATATATGGATAGAAATATCTACAGAAATCTGATAAATCATTATGAGATATTAAGAAGTTTTCTGGTAATTCAAACTGTTGAATCGTATTAATAAATGCAAACTTAAATTTCTCATTGACTGGTATCTCTACTTTTAATTTTGTATTCTCTAAATTTACTTTTCTTAACAAATCTCTAACTTCACTATATGACTTCTTAATATCATCTAATGTTGCTTTATCTTCTTCTTTCCATTGTGTTTTATAATCAATTCTACCATTTTCATTTAAACTAACAGCGATATAACGATTATCTTTACCTTTTTGATCCATATTAATTTTAAAACTGATACCATATGGAGAATTTTCAAACCATTTAGCCATAATAGCATCTTTATCGTATTCATTATTTAGTGAATAATATTTGAAGATGAATTTGCCTTCGGATGTTTGAAACTGGATGAATGGATATTTTTCATTAACGATAAAGTTATCGAATATTCTATATAATTCAATTTTAGGTGAATTTTTAAAGTTTTTATGTTTAATATTGATATGAATAACTGATTGTGTTATATAATTTTCTTTGAATATATTATCATAGAGATATGGAGTTTTTTTAAGTTCTTCAATGGTTTTCAATATTTCGTTTTCCATTAATAGATCATTTTGGATATTTTTGTATGTTAGAATGATTTTATTTTCTTCTATATCTGATGTTTCTTCTTTCTCTTTGATATTTAGATAATCTATTATATTTTTTAATTCATCTTGTGATATAAAAGAAAAATAGATTTTTACATAAACATCATATAGATTTTTTAATGTTTCTTGAGATGCTTGATAATTAATACCTAATTCATTATATATATCAATCATATATATTTCATTATTTGTTATAAAATCTGAATAATCATTAATTATAATTTGTTCATCATTTTCATAATTTATTCTTGATGAATATTTTTTGATGTTATCTTGAAGAGACTTTAAATTATCTTTTAATGTTTCATAATTTCTTAGATTATTTTGTGGTTCTACATCTACATCTAATATTTCATTATGTTTAATCCATTTTTGACCTATCATTAATTTATCAGTTTTTAAATCATTATTTAAATCATAATAAGAATATTCAGACCATAGATACATTCTAGATGGAATATAGTATGGTGATGATTTATTAATTGAGTCTGATTTTTTATATCCGCAGCATATTTTATTTTTTAAGATTTTAATAGTATCATCCATACAGACATATTGATTATATATGTATTGTTTAGAGAAAACATTAATTAGTTCTTCATCATACATAATATTATCTTTTGATTTATCCCAATTAGTCATCTGACCATATATATCTGATTTTTCTTCTAATTCTGTTTTATCTATAAGTTTTTGAATTGATTGATTCATATTCTCAACATTCTTATCATATTCTACATCTTCACTCATACGTTCTAAGTCTTCTATATTAATTTCATCATTTTGATTAGTATCATATAATGTATTTTCTTCAGAATCAATATCTAGATCAATAACTTCATCATCATTTGAAACAGTTTCAGGAACAGTTTCAGGGATAGTTTTTAATTCTTTATTTTTTTGTTTTTTCTTAGCTCCACCGATAATAGTAGTCATACTTTCTTCTAAATCTAATCTATTTTTAATATTTTGAACAAAAGAATCAGTATTAGAATCAGAATCAGAATCAGAAATAAGTTCATAATCTAAATTGGATTCAGAATCTTGATTAATTTCGATAATTCCTCCGGTTTGGTTATTATTAGGGATAACAGTAATATTATTTTTGTTAAGATTTTTCTTAATATTTCTTATTTTAGTTTCTTTATTAGTTTTGAAAATGCTTTGATAGGAGTATATAGTTTGACTGATATCAGAATATTGTTCAATATGTGTATTAAACCATTCGAGACCATATTTATCGATAATATTTTTTTTCTTAGCTTCATTATTTTTAATAATAACATCGAAAGTGTGATTAATATGTTTATCGATAAAGAAACATTTATACCATTTGGTGCCATATTCATTATTTAATAATTCGATATCACGTTTATTGATATCAATTAGTGAATCGTATAAATTTTTATCTTTTATTTTGAGTAGAACTTTATTAAGTGGATCATTTATAAGATTACCAACAAAAATAAGAACATTATATTGGATTTTTCTATTATTATTTTTATATTTATGTATAATTTTAATAGGTTGATTCATTAAAATATAAATTATTATACATTTTAATTTTCAATATATATTTAATAATCATTTAGGATGTTAGTAGTTAATGTCATACCACAATATTTTTTGTTGTATATGCCATAATCTATATATCTATATAGTTTATAATGGACTGCTTTTTTTAATAAATATTGATTAATAAATTTAAATAATTCAGTATGTCCTAATTCTGGACATCCTATATGTGCTATTTCATGAACTGCAACATATAATAGTTCATTTAAATCATGAATCTTTTGTGTTATCTTATCACGAATACAAAATACTAATTCTTCACCTTTATTTATACTATATGATGTAAATTTACTATCAGTTGGATTTTCACTTATCTTTACATCAGGTAAACGTTTTTTAATAGTTTTAACATAACTAATATATTTTCGATCTTGTTTATTACGAAAATCATAATCATTAATAATATAGTTAATTAATTTATTTAGTGTTATCATAATTTTTGCGAGGGTATTAGCAGCATCTTGGGAATCAGCAAGATCATTAACTAAATATTCAACATTATTGAATGCTTCTTGATTTTTTGAAGATGTTTGATATTTTAATTTATATATTATTATAAACATAATAAAAATAATCAATTTAATTGTTTCAAACATTTATATAATATTTAATATTTAAAATAATTTTCTTAAATATTAATATAATAATTATAAGATGGGAAATAAAAACTCTAGCGAAAATTCATCAGAATTCTTAAATAATATTAAGTATAATAATATGAATGAAAAACGTAATTATACTAACACTGATACTGAGTTTGCTTCTACTAGTGAGATCTTTAGAGGTGGACAGCGTAAAATGAAAGTTGATGAATTTGATTTTCTAAATACTGAAGAACCATCAATGTATAAATCAAGACAAAAACATTCTGATTCTTTTGACTTTTTAGACTCTGAAACTGATTCTACTGGATCTGAAGAACTTTCTCAATTTCTTAAACAATCTAAACAGAAGGAACCTATATCACAACCATTTAATCAATTTATTGGTGGATTTGTTGATACATCTAATAACTTATTCTCTGCTACTAGTGATGATATGACTCTTGAGTTTGAAGGTGGTGCTTTAAGACGTAAATATTCTGCTACTAGTGATGATGTGAATCTTAATGAATTAAGACATAAACAAACTGAAGATGTCAATCTTGAACTTGAAGGTGGTGCTTTAAGACGAAGACATTCTGAAGAACAATCTGATCATGAAATTGATGAAATCATGAATATGGCTAACAAATATCTTAATAATGAAGTTATTCATGGTGGTAAAGCAGATTCTGATGAAGAGTCTGATGATGAATCTGAAGAATCCGAAGATGATGAAGATTCTGAGGATTCTGATGAGACCGATAGTGATGATTCTGAGGATTCTGAGTCATCTAAGTCATCAAAGAAATCAAGTCGAATGAGATATTCATTAAATTCAGAATCAATAGCAGAGCCTTCATCAGCGAAGAAGAATCAGAAGAGTGTTGTTCAACAATATAAAACAATGATGATGTCAGATGGATCGGATACTCCTTATATTAGAGAATCAGATACAGTAAATACATCATCGATAAATTTAGTAAGTTTTGAGCGTAAGAAATAAATTAAATTATTTTTTTAGATTTAACATTATTATTAGGTTTAGCGTTATTATTAATTAGATTATCAACATTAAATTTATTACCAAACTCAAAATTATCATCAATATGATTTTGATTTTTAGAATTAGTAGCTCCCATTATTTTTAATACTTGATTATCTTTTCTTTTTTTACGTTTTAGTTCTTCTTCAACAATAAAGTTTGTAAATATTTTTTCAGCTTCAGCAGGTTTCATCTGTAATTCTAGAAATTGTATTGCTGGATTCATAATTTGATTTGTTAGATAGAATAGATAATCTATTTTTAAATTATTCTGAATGATAAAATCTGGATGTTCTACCTTATCTCCTTGAAGCATCTTATTTTTTGTATCTTTGACTTGAATTGCAACATATGGTATTCTATCATTCAATTCAGGAGCATTACCTGGATCTCTTAATGCCATTCTATCTGCTAATACAACATGTGCTAATCTTGTTCTATCTTTATAATTACCTTTTAGAGTTTTTGATGTAACAAATTCATGTATTCCAAATTTACCTTGAAGCATATCTGTAATTGCTTTAGTTACAAATCGAATAGCTTTATCCAAATCAATCTCTTCCATCATAATATTAACCATTCCACCAATAACTCTTTTAACAATTTTTGCATTATCACGACGTTTTAATACATCACCCATTGATATTCTTTTGTATTTATTTACATTATCCTCAAATTTATTACCAATATATTTCTTTTTTGACATTAATGCAAAAGGATGAAATGTCTTCTCATATTCCATATTATGTGGATATGGTAATAGTGTCTTTAAGAATCTTGATGTTATCTTTCCTAACTCAATATTATATCTCAATGTATTTCTATCATATAAATCTTCATCTGTATTTATATCTTTAAAATCCATATTAATAAATATACTGTCCGTATCTCCATATACAACTCTTGGTTTAAATTTAAAATGAGTAAATAGATCATTTAAAAATGGCATTAATTCTTGTTCAAATTTCGCATCTCGTTCTTTTAAATATTTTTTCATCAAAGATTCTAATAATTCATTATCATCATTAATATATGCATCATATAATGATTTCAATATATTGGTTAAATGATTTTCAACGAAATCTCTAGATAGACATAACATATCTCGTCCAATAGCAGTTGTTGAAGCTGCACCATGTTTAAAATATATTGGACTTGTTGGTGCTCCAAGTTGACCATATACTGAATTTGCTGTCACTTTAAGAGCTAATTGTTTACCATCTAATATATTCTTTTTAAATGGATCCGTTTCTTTATCCATCTCTTTTTTAGTCAATTTACGTTCTGATAATAAACCCATTAATATAGTTGGAATAATACCAAATTTAGATTTAGCTGGATTTGTGGTCATAAATTCATCATTCTTTTTTGCATATCGACAATGAATAACTGATCCATCATGACTATTATAATTAACATCGTAATAAGTATAGTTAGGAAGATTATCGTATTCAGGAGAGACAACTAATGTTTCATGTGAGACATTTTTAGAGATAATACTAGATGGATATAGTGAATTGAAATCTAAAACAGGAATAGGTTTACGATGAAAACCAGTTTCAGGTTCAAAAACCGTAGCACCTTCATAACCAACATTTTCAGTAGATTCTTCTTGAACTTTCATAACAGGTATAAGATAACCTTCACGTCGACAGAATTTAGCAACAAGACTGAGACATTTAACACCTTGTCCTCTTAGAATAATATAATGTAATGGAACATGACATACACTAGCCATACTTATATTATTTGTTAAAATCTCTAATTTTATCATTAAATTACTTACAAGAGCACAATCTTGAATACAATATTCTGCTATCATTTTACGATCTCTTGATGTTTCATTATATAATCTAAATATATCATTAGGTTTAATATCATCTTTAACCATACCCCAAAAAATCTTATAATTTCCAATTAATTCTTCATCTAAATTTTCAACAATAAAGTATCCTTCGTCATAACTAATATTAATAATTTTATATTTTTCCATAATAACTTCTCCATCTTTTTCAAAACGAACAAAATTATTAATCTTCAAAATATGAATATTTTTACTTTCAACTTTAAATTTATTATCTTCTAATGGGATTATAGTTTTTACTTCATCTTTGAAGAAATTCTCAGCAACTGTATCTAACTTATATACACTCAATTTATAATCTCGTTGAACGATTTTCATTAAATCTATTGATACACGACCTATCATATCTAGATATTTTAATTTATTATCACCTAATCCTGATGAACATAAATCTTTACATATAAGTTTACATTTATAATCCATAAGTTTAGAGAGATTATAGAATGATTGAGGTACTTTTAATAATTCAGCTCTTCCAACTAAATATGGCAAGTCAAATTGAAATATATTATATCCTGTTATAACATCTGGATCTTCTTTCTGAATTACATCTTTAAATTTTAATAATAAATCTGTTTCTGATGATGCAATAATAACTCTAGTATTAGGTATAACATCACAAGTACCTAATGAGATCATAATTTTTTTATTAATTTGAGATGATCCATAATTATTAAATGTCATACCGATTTGAATAATTTTATCATCGATTCGTGAAGCTTGTGGGAAACTACCATCACCACTATAACATTCTAAGTCAAATGAACATACTTTAAATGGAGCCAATTTTACGATTTCAATAGGAAGTACATTATCCCAATCAACAGAAAATGAATGATCACATGTTGTTTTCTCATAATTAATTTTTAATTTACTTTTATCAATTTGAATCCAACCACAAGATGTTAAGTTTTGAATATGCATAAATCGAATAAAAGGATCAATATTTGATTCATATAATTCTAATTTAATATTTTTATTATCAATTCTTAGTTTATTATTTAGAGTTCTTGAAACATTAATCATTTTATATTTACAATCAAATACTAATCTCAAAAAATGAAACTTTTTATTAGCACAGAAACCATATAATTTTTTTCTTTTAACAATATCATGTTCTTTAATGTCATTTTTCATAGAATCAGGTAGATGACTTTTAATTTTATTAAATAGAGATTCAGGGTTTTTTTCAAATAAGTCCGGAACCAAAACATAAAAATGTGGTGGAAACTTTTTTATCTTTAAATATACTGACTCTCCATCTTCATTACGACCAAAAGCTTTTATCACATATTTTTTCACATTTTGTTGCTTCTTTTTTGTCTTTGATACTGGATTTACTGATATTTCATCTTCATCATCAATTTCAACATCAATGTCGTCTTCATCATCATCGACTTCATCAAATTCATGCCAATCAAGAACATTAAAAATAAATTGATTATTCTCACTCATTGTTTATTATAGATTATTATAATGAATATATTTTATGTAATAATTTAAATTATCAACTTTTTATTTATTAGTCTAAAAACTAATAAAAAGTTGATAAAAATAATATAAAGAGATAATTAAGATATCAATAAAACAAAAGCTATATAAATAGAAGAATTATATGTTTGATTTCGATGATACGGAAACTGACACTGATACAGACACAGAAGTATTTGATCAATTTGATAATATAAGTGATGATAAGTTATGGGATATATTAGATAATTTTTCAGAAGATAAGAAAAAGAAGAAAAAAGATTCAAATAATAATAATCAGAGATGTTCTAATTGTGATTCCTCGAATTTAATATTTACATTTGAGAGAAGATCGAATGTGTGTGTTGATTGTGGAACAGAGAGTACTGAAATTTTGGATGAGAGTCCAGAATGGAGTAATTATGAGGATGGTAAATCTGGAACAAGTAGATGTGGTGCTCCAACGAGTGCATTTTTTCCAAAATCATCATTAGGAACAACGATAAATGCGCCAGGATATTCTAAAGTAAAAATGTTAAGAAATTGGGGTCAGGTTCCATATCGTGAGCGAAGTTTAGCGGAAGTATTATCAGACATAGATAATAAATGTCGTAAATACAAGATAACAAAAGCGGTAATTGATAATGCAAAGATATTATATAAGAATATTCGTGAAACAAAACATGATACAGGATATAATAAAGGAAAGAATGTTATAATTAGAGGTATTAATCGTAAACAGATCATAGCTGCATGTTTTTATTTTGGAGCAATTTTACAGAAATCACCTAGAAGTACTAAAGAAGTTGCTGATATTTTTAATCTTGAACTTAAACAGATAACTAAAGGATGTCGGAAATTCTTAGAAATTATGAAAGATAATTTTATTGTATTTGATATTAAACCATCACATAGTGTAGATTTCATTGAACGTTTTGGTTCTAAGATACAAATGTCTAAAGATGATATACAATTCGCAAAAACTATTACTTCTAATGTTACTAAATTAGATATTGCTTCTGATCATCAATCAACATCATTAGCTGCAGCTAGTATATTATTAACTTCACATATTCTAAATCTAGATATATCAAAAAAAGTTATATCAGAAATATTTAAGATATCAGATGTAACAATAACTAAAACATATAAAAAAATATTACCATTTAGTAAAGTTATTGTAAGTGATGAATTAACAGATCAATTATATAAACTAATAACAAAAGAAATAAACTATAAAATAGAAACTGAAGAATTAAAAGTTATATCAGAAGAAGATGAATCAGAAACTGATTTATTAATAAAGAAAATTAATAAAGCGAATATAGCAGAAGAAACAATTATAACAGAAAATGATGATGAATATTATGATACTGATGAGTTAGATGAAACAGATATAATTAAGAAAGATAATAATATGTCAAAAAAGAATAAATTACTAAAAATACAGAAAGATCGTGAAGCTCGTAAATTAGAAAAACAAAAATTAAAAGAAGAGAAATTAAAGAAGAAAAGTTTAATGAAAAAAACTATTATATCTGAATCAAATAATTCTAATTCAGATGAAGTTATAGTTAAAAAACGAGGAAGACCACGAAAAGTTAATAATGTAATAAAGATATCTGATATCGTTTCAGTTTAGAACATGTAATACAATATCATTAATATTTGACACAATAACATATTTAAATGATTCATTAAATAGATCAGGATTTGATTCAATAATTTCCATTAAATCTTGTTCATTATCTTTTGGTATTAATACAGTTTGAACATTAGCATATTTAGCACCAATTAATTTATAATTTAATCCACCAATTTTTGTAACTTGACCAAATAAATTCATTTCACCAGTCATTGCTACATCTCGTTTTGTGGTTTTATTTAATATAGCTGAAATAAAACATATAGTAAATGCAGCACCAGCAGATGGTCCATCTTTAGGCGTAGCTCCTTCAGGTGTATGGATATGAAATCCCCAAGGATAATTTTCTTTTATGTATTCATTTATATTTTCTATATTATATTTTGTTTTATTTTCATGAATATAATTACATGCTCTTGTAAATGCTACTTGAATTGATTCTTTCATAACATCTCCCATTGATCCAGTTAATTTTAATTGAAAACTATTATTATCAGATATTCTAATTGGACATATTTCAATAGATGTAATTCCACCTCCACCAGTCTCTGTTGCATATAATCCATTTATTGATCCAACTCTATCTATTAATGGGATTTTCTTACTATGATTTATACTTTTTGATCCTAATATATCTAAAATAATATCATAATTTAATGTTATAATATCTTTGTCCAAATTATTAAATAAATCTCTCTTATTGATGTTTAATAATATTTGTTCCATTTTATGTTTTAAATCTCTGACTCCAGATTCTGATGTGAAATTATATATTACTTTTTTAATATCATCATCATTAAAATCAATATTTTTATTAATTCCGATATTAGTTTGAAGTTCAGGAATAATAAATTTCTTAAGAATATTAATTTTATCATCAACATTATATGGTTTAACATCTATTTCAATTAATCTATCTAATAAAATGGGATCAATTTTAGATGAATCATTATATGAAGCTATAAAAATGACTTTATCTAATGGGAAATCGATACCTTGAAAGAATCTATCTTGGAATGTTTTATTTGTATTTGGATCTGTTAAATGAATTAAAATACTTGTAATCTCATTAACAGCTCCATGTTTTGCACATGATTTGTCTAATTCATCAAAATACATAATACATCTACCTTGACCACCTTCACACATTTTTTTAATAATCATACCAGGTTGAGCTCCAGAATAAGTATAACCATGACCTATTAATAATTCTGCATCATTTTGTCCACCTAATGTTATCATTATCATAGGAATGTCAAGAACTTTAGATAATGATTTAGCAATTAAAGTTTTACCAACACCTGGAGGACCAACTAAACCTATTGCTGAACCAGCACTAACAGGATTGGATATCCATTTAGTAATTAATAAACTAATATGTTCTTTGACTTTCTTATGCCCATAAGTGATTTCATTTAATTTAGAATCAATATCTAATATAAATTTTTTAGCATCATCTTTTGAATCATGTAAATTTTGAAAAATGTTTTCATCATTAGGTAATGACCATGGGAATTGTAGAATAGTTTTAACATAGATGAGTTGTTTATTATAATCGCTATTATTTAATTTCATTTCATTAATTTTTTCCATAGCGAATGCTCGAACATATAATGGTATTTGAGTATTTCTAACTAATTCTTTTTTCAAATCAATTGATTCAAAATTTAATTCATTTAACTTATCTAATTCAACTTTCAATGTACTATTAATTTTCTTTAATTTCATTTGATTACAAAACACTAAATTATCATAGATTATATCAGAGACCATTGATACACCAGTTTTCTTATCTTTCAAGAGTGAATATAATGATCCTGCAACATTTATATTTTCTTCAGAACCTAATAATAATAGTTTAATAGTTTCATGCCAATTTAATAGATTTATTGATTTACCAATAAATTCTTTCATCAATGTTGGAAATGATTTATTATTTAATTCCATAAATTTCTTATATTTTAAATCTAAAAAACTTAAAAACTTTTTTGGGGGCATCATTATTAATTCCTGAATTGAACAATATTTTAAATATTTCTTTTTGAATTTCTCATTCTCTCCTAACATTCTATCAATATCTATCTTTCTCTTGAATACACTCTTGTAACAATTTAAATTTAATGGCATCAATCTTATGTCTATCTGTAATGGATCTAAATTAAAAAATCCATTTACCTTTAACCACATATTTTTTACATTTATATATATCATAAAATAGTTATCCAATAATTCATCATGTTTTCCATCATTATTTACTTTAATAAAAATATGATTTGTAAAGAATATATTATTTTTAATTGTATCAATATCTGTTTGATCTAATTTAAAGTTATCTAAGATTTGGATAGAGATTGGTACAAATATCATAGAATACATTTTTAATAGATTTTCAGATACAGAATCTAGTTCGTTTAATTCAATTCTAAGAATATTAAAGATATCAGAAATCTTATCAATTCCAACCATTTCAATAATTTCTATTATATTTAATCTAATACTATTTAGTGGAAATAGTATATTCTCATTTAATAATTGTTCTAATTCTGAAATATTTTGATGTAGTAAAGTTGGGATTTTGTATAAAGATATTAAATAATTATAGAAATTATGATAATATGAGTTAGTGTCAAGATATTTAGTAGGAGTTATATTTTGTAAAATATTATTAAAAGTTTCATTATTACAATTTACATCTTCTTCTTCAATAATATTTTCTCTAATTGTATTTATCTTATGTATAGTTTCATAAATATTACTCAATCTAAGATTTCTTTCTGATACATTGATTATATTGCTTTTATATAAATACTGAATATGTTTTTGAATGTTACTCATTATATTATTATAATTTATGTATTCATCATTTAAACAATATAATTTAAAATCTTTTAGATTAAAATCCATTAATAATTATATTATATTATATTATTTTAATTATAGAGATAAAACTTTATTAAAAAATAAAAAGATTTAATTATAAAGTTATTTAAACGCGTTTGTATTATCATTATAATATATAACTATAAATATATAAAAAATGACTGATAACACCGAAACTAATGTTCAGACTGAAACTACTTCAAAAAAAGGACGCTCATTTAAAGTAAAGCTTGAAATTAATGGACCACAATATGGGAGATACAATGGAGATTCACCATATCAGGCAGCTAACAAGGCTCTCTCTGAAATTATCAGAAATAGAGTCAAGAATAACTTATCAACTGATGATGATATTGTCTTTTATTTAATTGAATCCACTAAGAATAGTGATAAGAAATTACATCAATATTTAGGTAAGAGAATGAAACTTGATGAACCAGTATCATATAATGTATCAGGGGGTCAGACAATTGTAAAGGAATACAAGAATGTTCTTCGTAAGATTAAGAAGGCTGAACTCAATCAGGTTGTTAATCAACCAGCGACTACTACTGCAGCTGTAGTTGATGTTTAAAATAATAAATTAATTAAAATAATATAAATTATTTTAATTATTTAATTTTTGAAGTTATTAAGGAATGTTTGAAATGCAGAAACGAATAATGTTTGATTAAATGGATCGATAATATCTAATTGATTTTGTAAATCTAATAATATATTTTCATCATTTATTTCTTGAATAAACAAACAGATATTTTGAATTTCATCTAAAATAACTTGCCCATTGAATTCATTAAACTTTTCTCTTAACAGTTGATCAATATATAATTCATATTTATCAATTAATTCTAATAATAGTAATTTATTTAGATCTCCCATTTCTAAGCTATCAATATTATTGACTAAAAGTTTAACGAGATCTTTAACTTGTTTAATAAAATCAATGTTATTTATATTTTGATTATTGTTTAATTCTAAATTTATTTCATTTATTAACTCAATATCATTTACTTCTAATATTTCAGTGGGATTCATGACACTATTTAATGATGGAAGATTTATTGTCATCTCATCTTCTAATGTATCATAATTATTATTAGTAATTTCAGTCATATTTTGATAAGACGATATAAGATGTGATAAATTTTGTTCTAAATATTTAATAAGTTTAGTTAATTTCTTAATAATAAAGTTATCATCAGTTAGATCATATTTTTTACAAACAGTTAATTCTGGATTAACTTTTTGTTCAATATATTGAATAAATTTAGTTAATTGATTAATATTTTCTTTAACTTTATCAGATTGTAGCATTAATTTATAAACGGTCATTAATCGATCCCAGAATAATTCTATAACATTTAATACAACATCTGAATTACTTTCATATATTTTATTATCTAATAGATTATATTGAAGTTTATTTAATATAGTGATTAGAGTATAATATTTCTGCATAATAGTATTGAATACAATATCATTTAATTCATATTGTTTAATGTTTTGATTTACTGTTTGAATATCAATTACATTCTCATATCTATTGATTATTAATTTCTTTGTAAACTTATCTTGATTTCTCACTTTACCCTCTACTGTTATTAAACCATCTGATGTTACCGAAATATGAACTATTATTACCACTTTACCCATCGGTTCTGGATCCAAATTATCCATTATAAAACTACCCAATGAATAATTATCACGTGTATCATCTCTTTCACCTTGATATAATTTTACTTCAATTAATGTCTGATCATTTTCAGATGTAGTAAAATATTGTTTAGCAGAACATGGGATAACAGTATTTTTAGGTAATATTTTGCACATTTTATTATTAACCATTTCGATGCCGATACTTAATGGTAATGATTCAGTTAATATTAAACAACATCCATCTTTAGATCTTTTATTAATACAAGTAGCACCTAAACTGACAGCGATATCTCTAATATCTAATTTATATGTATCAAGATGATCAGTAATATTTAATTTATGATCATTAATATTTTTATTATAATATTGTTCGACGATTCTTTTAACCCATGGATTATAACAGCTTGCGCCGATCAATAATATTTCATCAATATCAAAATGATCAATAGATTCATTATGTAATTTATTCAACAATTTAATAATACGTTTACAAAAATGTGTATCTAAAATTTCGAAGTATTCATCGATGGAAATAGAAATAGACAAATCATAATATCTTTCGATGATACTCATTTTGCTATTATAGTAATTATTGTAAAGATTTGATAATTTAATTTTAATTTTTTCGATAATAAATTTGGATGATTCATTTTTAGCTTTTAAGATATCACGAAATAGTGGATATTTATTAGAAATATATTCATCTAATTTAATATCAATATCAACACCTCCTAAATGATTATCTCCAATATTAGATTCAATTTTTGCTAACCATTCGATTTCATCTCCATCAATTAGATAATTACATGATACAATAGCGAGATCTAATGTTCCTGCACCAAAATCAAAAACTAGAATTCTTTTAAGTGAATCTTCATCAGAAACATCAGGATCAATTTGTCCAAAATAGTTAATATATGCGAGAGCAGCACTACATGGTTCATATATAAGTCGGATACAGTCAATATTAACTTGAGAACAATATGATAATATTCTATTTTTCTGACCTTCATTAAAATTAGCAGGGACTGTTATAATTAAACTAAAGTTTTCACCAACATTTGATTCAATTATGTTTTTTATCTTCTTTAATAATATACACATTAAATCATTTAATTTATATTTTATTTCGTTTACTTCAATTATGAGATCATCATTTTCATCTGATATATTCCAATTATGATATTTAGCTATATATTGAGCTTCAGGGTCTTGAGCACTTAAACCGATTAATCGTTTAAGATTTGTGATGATAGGAATATCATAAATATTACTCTTATTTATTTCATTACCAACTAATAAGCCATTATTCATAATTCCGATAATGGAAGAAATCTTATAATCTTTATTATCAGTAATAATAAATGGTCGACCTATATTGTCTTGATATGTGATACAACATTTATCAGTTCCGAGATCTAAACCTAAAATAATTTTATTTAATGGATTCATATAAATAGATAATAACAATCAAAAATAATAATTTAACCTTAATATTATTATTTTAATTAGAATATACAGCAATGTATTTTTTTGTCATTTCTAAATTATTTATTGATTTTACTTTTGATGAACTATTTTTATTACTTGGTGATGAAGATGACGTATTATGTTTTACACAACATAATGTCTTTAATGCATCGTCATCAAAAATATTTTGTAGAATATAGATAATAATTTCAATATCTTTTAATTTTTTTTTATAGACACAATATATATTATCGATAATAGTTGTTATAGAATTATTATTAATAGTAATATTAGAGATTTTTTGACTAAGATCATTTAATATATTTTTTTGTTTTTGATTAGTTTGATATAATAGTTTATCGATTTTGAGAAGTATACAATTATTATTGCATTGATTAAATAGATGTATATCATATTTGATACATAAATTTAGTAATTTATAAAATCTTTTATCATTTTTTGCATTTATTAATATAGTTTCAATGTCTACACTTACTTCATCATCAATTGATATATTATTATTATTCAATATAGATGTTAGACTTGATAACATATTATTTCTTAAATTATTAGTCATAATTAATAATTAATTATATTAAACATAATATTTATATTATTATTTTATTCTAAACCTTCTATTTTTTTCTTAATAATTTCCATTAGAAAATATAGATTTAATTTTTCATCTTTACTATTCTTTAATTTTTTATAGACTTTTTTATCTGATAATATCATTTTAAGATATATCATATATGGCATCATTATTTCATATATATAGTTATCAATATCTGTTTCCAATGTCATATTAAGTTATACATTATGACTATAACTTAATATTTTATTATAAACTTATAAATCTTTAATTGAATCCATTAATAAACCTATCAATAAATTGACAGATTCAATTAAAGATCTATTTCACGTTAACACATTTATAGATCTTTAATTGAATCCATCAATAAATTGACAGATTTATTAATGAATCTAATTAAAGATCTTTATGTTATCACATTACAGATCTTTAATTGAATCCATCAAAGAATCTAGATTCTTAATAGATTCCATTAATAGTGTTGGATCGATATTATTATTATTCTTTGTGATATCATTTGCATTACTTTTTAATTCGAGGAATGTATTATCGACTTTATTTAATAGTTCTTGGTCGAATGGTTCTAATTCTAATTGAGGTTTAGGCATTCCTCCTTTTTCCATCATTTCTCTATTATATGCTTCCATAATTTGTTTAACTCGTTCATTTTCTCTTTGTCTTTCTTCAATTTCTTGTTGATATTTATTATTAATAACAGAAGGATCTACTTTATCTATTGCGACTTTTAAATCATCTCTATGTATATTAGCTTTTTTAATAGATCCGATAATAGGTTTCCATATATCGGTAGTGTAATCATAGTTAGTATTATCTCTTTTGTTAGATGCTGATTGATATTTATTATTTACATCGGGATTATATTTTTGAACATTTTGTGGATTATAATTGATATTTTGACGTTGTTGATCAAGATTTAAGTTTTTATTTTTAAGTTTATTCATAAGTAATGAATTATTCATATTTTTTATAATTATAATTTAGTTTATTTTTTTCTATAATAAACTTTAACTAAATTATAGTTTATTATGGAAAATATGGATTTATATAATATCTTGGAATTAGATAATAATGCTACAACAACTGATATCAAAAAAAAGTTTAGAGAATTAGCATTAAAATATCATCCAGATAAAAATAAAAGTAAAGATAGTAATGAAAAATTTAATCAAATAAGGATAGCATATGAGATCTTATCAAATAAGGAAAAGAAAGAGAAATATGATCGAATGAAAGTTCCAAAACAAAATAATTTTACAAATATGATTTTATTATTTGTTAAAGAGATAATGAATCCAAAAACGATTCATAATTTAATGAATAGATTTGATATAATAGAAGATATCAAAAATGGAGATATTCATCAGATCACAAATAAAATTATTCAGAAAATATTAAATGATATTGATTTAGATTTAGATATATCTAATTTAACAGATATTTTTATCCATAGTCCAACTAATAATACAACTATATATGAATCACCTAGTTTGTTAAACACACTTAATATTTTTGGAAATGTAAAAACTAATCTTGATGACATATATCATAATCGTCTAAAGGAAGTTGTTATCAAAAATAAAATATATATCAATAATACTATTGAACATAATACTACTAAATATTATATACCATTATATGATGAAGAAGTTATTATTTCTAATGCTGGTGATCAAAATGAAAATGGTGATACTGGTGATGTTATTTTAAAGATTTTTTATAAGAAAGATAAAACAAATAAAATAGTTAGAGATGGATATAATATTACATATAATGAAACAATAACAATGATGGAATTATTTTATGGATTCAATAAAACAATAGATTATTTTGGTGAAACAATAAATATTTGTTCATCAAAACCATTCAAAGAATATCAATTTGATGGTGATAAAATTAACATTCTTTTAAAAAACAAAGGTTTACCATATGATCAAAATAATAATAGGGGAAATCTTAATATTCATCTTAACTTAATAAAGTCTGATGATTTCAAAGATAAATTAAATATATTTTAAATTAATTAAATTAATGATTTACTTAGTTTGACTTTTTGACTTAACTTTAACAGGAGCAACTTCTTCCTCATCCTCTTCTTCATCATCTGCATCACCTGCATATATACGACTAATATATTTCTGAACATTCTCAAACGTTAATTCTTCATCATCTTGAATACGCAATAATGTTGTGAGAGCAGCATCTGGTGCCATTACACGTTTATTATAAGATCCATCATCCTTCTTCTTATAAAGATTCTTATTACGTAAATAAGCATGAACTAACTTAGTAATAATAGTTCTTGGTTGATCTTCATTAATATTAAGTTCGGGATATTCTTTCATAATTTCTGCATTCTTCTTTAACTTTGATTCAAAAAATTTCTTAAATGCTTCTGGTACTGGCTTATTAGCAGTGAATCCAGATGGTGCCTTTGGTGTATCTGATGAATTATTCTTTCGCTTAGATTTAGATTTAAGTTCCTTGTCCATCATCTTCTGAAAAATCTTATCAACAGTTTCATAATGTTTTAATGCATCCTTGTATTCCTTATAAGATTTAATCTTCTCAGCTTTAGCATCTTCAAGAGACTCAAATGTGATTTCAACTTTCTTCTTTTTCTTGTTATCTTCAGCGTCATCGTCATCAGCTTCAAGTTCTTCCTCTTCAACCTCAGCTTCCTCCTCTTCGACTTCCTCAACTACTTCCTGTTTCTTAGACTTAGCCATTGAAAATTAAAGAATATTCAAGATATCTTATATTATTATTATTATTTATCTTTTATATATCTTCAATTCATCAATAATTAAATAATGCAATTTTTATTTATATAGAGTAATAAATAAAAATTATTGATACTTGTTTTTATCAGACCTAAAAAGTATTAAAAACTATTCAAAAATAAAGTTATTTAAATATAAATAAATATAGTATTGTATAAGTATGAAGGTTTGATTATATCCTTGTGATTACTTATCAATTAATATAATCATATTCCGTGATGTTTTCGAACCAGCGGATAAGGTATTTATAGTAATACTAAGACTCAATATAGTAGTCTTTTGAGAAATATATTATTTACTTTTAATAGTTTCTATACTAGATTGAGATATAAAGTAATAAATGATAATATAATTATAGTCAAATAATAGATATGGATAAAATAAAATTAGAGAAATCATGGTTTATAGATTTATTAAAGAAACCAGAATTGCAGGACATAACATTAAGGAATTTATATGAGTTTTATTTACAGGATAATTTGATTCATAGAATAATTCCGATAATCACTTCAAATTCGAATATATCAATTAGAGTATTAGATTGGTTTGTTACGAATTATTCTAAGAAATACAATATTGTTTATGAATTAAATAATCCAAATGAAGAAAGATTTTTTAATGTATTTTTACAATATAAATGTCAATTGAAATCATTCAAGAAGAAATTATTTGATCCCTTTTGTCGTAAGCAACGTATCTGTTTTTATTATGATTTAAATAAAGGTGTTGTTACAACAATAGGACAATTGAATTTTTTTAAATGGGCATTAAGTTATGGTGTTTTAGACTATCTTGAAAAACATTTAGATGATATTACAAATGATATGATAGTGTCAAATAAAATAATGGTTAAGAAATATAATAATACTATTAATAATAACATTATTACAACAAGTAATTCATCAGAACAAATTGAAATAAACACATCAGATTCAGATAAAGTCAGAAAGAAACGTCATGAGTTATCAAAAAGTGCTAATAAAAGTATAAATATTCATAATTATAGTATTGTTTTAAGTTTTGATTAAAATTCTAATTCTAATGATTCTGTAGAATTAGTTGATTCAGAAGATTTTTTATTCTTTTTCTTTCTTGCATATTTTGTTAATCTAATTTCAGAACTTGAACTACTATCACTATCTGATTCTTTAATTGAAACAAAATTCTCCATGTTATTAACTATTAATGATATACTTTTATCATCAACTTCTGTTTGTGTATTTTCATAATCTGTTTCAGAATCAGAAGAATCATTTCTAAAATCAATAATAATTTCAGGAATAATATCAATTACTTTAATTTTAAGAGGTTTTAAATATATTCCAAACTTTTTATCTGACATCCAAATCATATTAATCTCAAATATTAATTTTAAATTAACTGAACATGTTAAGTTATTTAACTCATCTAATGTCAAACATCTATTGTTATATTCTATTTTTGTTTGATCTAATAATTTAACTTTAACATATTTAAACATCTGATTATTAGCTTCCATTATTTTAATTATTGATGATATCTTAAATTTATTATCAATATATGATACAGTTTTCTGTTCAAGTTTATTAACAAGATCAATAAATTTATATGTTGTTTTATCTTCTGGTGTCAAGAATAAATAAAGTTCATTATATATCTTATCATTTACTTTTTGTTTAACAATTGGTTGAATGAATTTAAAAATTGGTGTCTGTAGATATAATGCCTCATTCTCATAATTTATATTTATATATTGTTTATTATTAATATATGAAATCTTATCTATATCAACCTCTGATGATAATAATGGAGTTTTATTTAATCTAATCATTTTAATTACTAATTTATATAATTATATTTATTAGTATTAGTTTTAAATTAATTTTTAGAATCCTTACTTACGTTTAGCAATTGGTTTCTTTACTGCCTTCTTTGGTTCCTCAATTACTTCCTCCGAACCATCATCATCATCTGATTCAACAACTTTCTTTGATTTACTTTTCTGAACAACCTTAACTTCTTCTTCAGATTCATCTTCAGATTCATCTTTTGCTTTCTTTGAAATAGATTTAGTCTTAGCACTAATTTGTTTAATATTAGCAGTATCATCAGAATCTTCTTCATCATTATCAATATCTAACTTATTAGTATTGCGAGTAATAGTATTAACTTTCTGTTCAACTTCATCATCAGAATCATCAAAAATATCACGATTATTATCAACTTTAGATTTCATTTGTTGATTTTGTGTAACTTCAATGCAATTAATTTTTAATGTAATACCATATTTCTTCTTTTCACCACCATTGCTAGTCTTCATAGCATATAATTTACTGAAACTAATAATAAACTTTAACTTATTACGATACTTGACATAATCTAACATATCTTCAAATGTATTCATTTCAATCTTCTCACGTTTGCCATCAACACGTTCAAATAATGCTAACATTGGCTTATTAGTTTGATTATCCGGATCAGAACTGTATTCAAGATCAATCTTAAACTTAGAATATGGAGGTTTGTAATATGGATTACCATTCTTATCAACCTTAACTTCATCTTCTTCTTCCTCCTCTGGAAAACGAACCAATGGAACATATGTATATTTGTTATATGTCTTATCACCAAAAATCTGTTTTCTAAACTCATCAGTATTACACATATTATCAATTTCAACTAACTTATCATAAAAAGTTTCAATCTCATCATATTTAACATCATACATCTTACGTTCATGACAGAATGGAAATTTATAGAATGCACGTTTCTTTGGATCAGGATAATATTCGCTCTCACGAGGAATACCATAAGCTTCAGCATCAATCTCTGGAGTCTGAACCTTCAATTGAATATCTTCTGTATCATTCACCTGATAACGAATATAACCAATCTTTAATGCCTTCACACGATCATTATCTTCTAATGGTTTAAAGATAATCTTAGATGCATCAAGATTCTTGAACTTAACAACCTCCTTTGTAGCCATTTTATCAACGATTTTATTCTATTATTACTATAGTTTCTTCTATTTATATCTATTTTTATTAAATACTTATTTCTTCAATTTTTATTTGTTGGCACTTGTT